>ERZ773075.306-NODE-306-length-41233-cov-114.836_pt1 | contig 41233 bp, 32 predicted proteins | sample MGYA00580614_ERZ773075 | MGnify/ENA primary metagenome ERZ773075 (study PRJEB29015, sample SAMEA2738021) | human oral metagenome | biome: human oral; feature: human-associated habitat; material: dental | place: China | collected 2043 ...
CACACCTACACCAGCCAGACCCAGCGCGAGGCCGCCTACCAGACCTGGCTCCACCACTACAACCACCACCGACCCCACACCGCCCTGGGCGGCCAAACCCCCGCCAACCGCGTTCACAACCTCACGGGGAAGTACAACTAGGGCGCGGCCGGCCAGGCGCTCGGCCACCTGCTGGGCGGTGCCGACCGGGACGGTCGACTTGCCCACCACGAGGCTGCGCCCGCCCTTGGGCAGGGCGTCATGGAGCATGTCGACCACGCTCCACAACTGGCTCAGATCCGCCTCACTGCCGGTGGCGGACTGCGGGGTGCCCACAGCGATGAAGTGGACATCGGCCTCGGCCAGCTCCGCCGCCGTCGGCGCAGAGGTGAAGCGCAGGTCGCCCTGCTGGGCGCCGGTGACCAGCAGCTCGGGCAGGCCCGGTTCGTAGAAGGGGGCGCGGCCCTGGGAGAGGGCCTCGACCTGCTCAGTCCGGGTGTCGATTCCCAGGACGTGGTGTCCCAGGTGGGCCATGGCGGCGGCGTGGACGGCACCGAGATATCCGCAGCCGATGACAGTGAGCTTGAGCGGGGTCATGAGTTGTTCCAATCGTCGCTGAGGTTGAGGGGGGCGAAAGGCGAGGCGTGCCCCAGGCAGTGACGTACCCAGGCCGGCAGCCACTGGTGGGCAACGGGTCGGAAGGCGTGGACGAAGACGAGTCGCAGCGCCGAAGAGCGGTAGTAGGTCTCCAGACGCTCCGCCGTCGTGGGCAGCGTGCGGGCCATGTTGTCGAGCAGCCCGCGGACCTGTGCGTGGGCCTCGGGACCGAGCCGGCCCCGAAGTGCCATGAGGTCCGCGTGGGCCCAGAGATTGCCCAGGTCGAGGGCCGCCTCGGCCATGGCCGCGGTGTCCAGATCCAGCAGGGACAGGCCGATTCCGTCCCACAGGAGCTGGCCGTCGTGGAGGTCGCGGTGGGCGATGACGTGCACTCCGTCGTCCTCCCGCAGGCTCAGGCAGGTGTCCACCACCTGCTCGTGCAGGAGAGTCGGTTGGTCGATGACGCCGTAGCGTTGGGCGGAAGCGAACCATCGGCGCAGCACCTCGGCCTCCTGACGTGGCCCGTGGACGGGCAGGTCCGCCTCGCCGTGGGCCAGGTGGGCCCAGGAGTCCGCCAAGTGCCTCCACGCGGGCAGACCAGCGTCGCCGAGCGCGCCCAGGCTGCGGCCGGGCAGCAGCTCGAAGTCGACGACGTCGTCAATGCTGTCGCCGCTATTCAGGATCCGGGGGGTGCGCAGGCCGGTGACCCTCAGGACCGAGGCGGCCGTCGCGTGCGCTCGCACCAGGGCTGCGGCCCGGTGCGGCCGCACGATTTTGCGGACCCGCGTCTCCTCCATCACCACGGCACGGCGGCCAGCGCGGTGGACGACGAGCGTTCCGGTCAGGCGCGCGGATAGGGCCGGCAGGGCCGGGTCAGTGGCATAGGGCAGTAGGTCGGGAGCCGCTCCGACGGTGACGTGCCCGGCGCGCAGACGGCCCTCGCCGTCGACGCACTCGATGCTCACGCTCGTGGAGCCCGAGTCCCGGTGCTCGGGCCAGGCACGGCGCAGCCCTGGAATCGCGTGCAGCGTGCTCAGCACGCCGTTCATCTCTGGTTTCTGTGTCATCTCAGTCATCTGTGTCGTAGTCGAGACTTCTGTCGTGCCCAGGCGGTCTCCTTCTCAGGTGACCGGGCGATGTTCTCAATGGCGGCCAGTTCCACTCCGATGCGCTCACGCCAGGACGGATCGGCCCGGCGCAGAGGATCGGCCAGCCGTGCCAGGCGCGAGTGGGCGATCGCAACCCCCAGTTGTTCGGCATCGGGCGCCGGTCGGTGCTCGGCGTAGCCTTCCAACAGGGCGCGCCCCTGGGAGGCCGGAGCTACCGCGAGGTAGGAGCCCAGATCGGTGACTGCCGGCGCTAGGCGCACTCGGTCGAAGTCGGTCAGCCAGATCCGCCCGGAGGAGCGCTCGTACAGCACCTGGTCGGGGGAGGCGTCGCCGTGGATGAGGGCCGGCTCGCCCGACAGCCGAGTGGGCAGCATGTCGCCCACCGCCCGCACGCTGCGGGCCAGCTCGGGGTCCAGGACATCGAACTGACGGGCGTGAACCTCGGCCAGGTCCCGAGGATCGGGATGCCGGTGGGGCAGCCGGTTGACGAGGTCCGGCTTCAGCGCTTCTGCGCAGGAGTGCAGCTCGGCCAGCAGCGCCCCCACGCGCCGCGTGGCATCGGCTGCGGATTCGGTTGCGACCCCGGATATGGCGTGTTCAGCGGCACTCTCCTCGGAGAGCTCGGCCACGTTCGTATCGCCGCACCACTGCTGGAGACTGACATGCCCCTCGCACCGGGCCACGGCCTCGGAGTCGAGCAGACGCGGGACCGGGAGGAACTCGGACAGGGCGCGATGGACGTCGTCGGCCGGGCTGCCGGCCTGAGCACGCATCCGCAGCACCGTGGAGCCGTCCCGCAGCACGAGACGCCGTGAGGGGTTGTAGCGTAGGACGTCCCCGGCCTCCCAAGATCTCAGCACCCCCTGGCGGGCGGCGTCCGCCATCGGCCCGGCCAGCTTGGGGTCGGTGTGAACCGGACCGCTCTGCAGCAGCAGGTCGCCGCCTGCGGCCCGGGTGATCGGAGCCTGGTCGAGCCCCAGGGCGGTGGCCAGGCGCTCGGCCTGGGCGGCCTTGGAGTGTGAGACCGGCCAGAGCAGCCGCGCCCACCCGGACGTGAGCCCGGTGGAGCGCTCCGTCAAGGACATCAGGACCGAGACGTTCGGCTTGATACGCAGCCGGCCTGCCCGCACTGGTTGGCCGAGGAGCTCACTGAGCCGGTCGGCATCGAGAACTGCGGAGACGGCGTCGGCTGTGGTCACTGTTGTGGTCTCTGCGGAGATCGCGGGTGGGTTCACGATCCGCTCCCCTCCAGGGCGAAGAAGTCCGACAGGTGGCTGTTCGCCCACCGGCGGAACTCGTCCGAGGTGTCCATGAGGTGCTGAGGACTCCCCTCCAGGCGGATCCGCCCGTCCTGGATCCACACCACCCGGTCGACGCGCATAGCAGCTTGCGGATCGTGGGTGACGGTGAGGGTCGTGCGTCCGGCCACCAGCCCGTCGATCGCCTCGAGCACCGCCGACGTCGAGGCCGGGTCCAACCCGGTGGTCGCCTCGTCCAGGATGACGATCGGCGAGTCGCGCAGCAGTGCCCGGGCGATGGCGATGCGCTGACGCTGGCCCCCGGAGAGGGTGCCGCCCCGCTCGCCCACGGCCGTGTCGTAGCCGTCGGGCATCTGGGTGATGAAATCGTGCGCGTGGGCCGCGCGCGCGGCCGCCTCTACCTCATCGTCGGAGGCGTCGGGCCGCCCCAGGCGGATGTTCTCGCGGATCGTGCCGGTCAGCAGCACCGCCTCCTGGTGCAGGACCGAGACCTGCGAGCGCAGGAACTTCAGGTCCAGCTCGTCCAGGCTGTGCCCGTCGAGACTGACTGTGCCCGACGTCGGATCCAGGGCCCGCACCACCAGGGACACCAGAGTGGACTTGCCTGAGCCCGATGGTCCCACGAGCGCCACGTGCTCACCGGGAACCACCGTCAGGCTCACACCGTGAAGCACCTGCCGGCCCTCGTAGGCGGCATGCACGTGGTCGAAGTGGACCATGCCGCGAACCGGGTCCAGCACGGTGGCGTCGCGAGGCGAGACGATCTCGGGCTCGACCGCCATGAGGTCGGCCACCCGCTCGCCCGATGCCGCCGCCCGGGCGATGCGGCCGGTGTACTTGGCCATGTCCCGAAGCGGCTTCATGGTGGTGCGCAGGTAGGTCGTGAAGAGCACGAGGTCTCCTGGAGACATGGCGCCGTTCAGGACCCGGATGCCCCCGCCGACCATGACCACGGCCGTGGCCACGCCGACGATGACGTCCGTGGAACGCTCCAGGCGCGCGGCGATGCGGCGCGAACGCACTCCCTCGCTCAGAGAGACAGTGTTGGCGCCCGTGAAGCGCTCGTGCAGCAGGGGCTCCAGACCGTAGGCCTGGACCACCTTGATGGCGCCGAGCGCCTCCTGGGCCGTGTTGGCCAGGTTCCCCTCCGACTTGCGGCTGCGCAGGGAGGCCGCGGAGATCCGCCGAGAGTTGCCGGAGGAAGCGATTGCGAAAGCCGCCACTGCCATGACTACGATCGTGGCCAGCAATGGGTCCAGGAACACCATGACCACGACCATGACCAGCAGGGTCAAAGTGTTGGCGGCCATTGGCAGGCCGGCGGTGACGGCCACCTCCTGCATGCGGTTGACGTCGGCGATGAGGCGCTGAACCGTGTCCGCGCTGCGGTTGCGGGCGTGGAACTGCTGGGAGAGCCCCTGGACGTGGTGGAAGGCCCGGCTGCGCAGGGAGGCCGCCGTACGTGAGCCCACCAGTGCGAAGGCCACGGTGGCCAGGTAGTTGCACCCCGCCCGACCGGCCACGATCACCAGAAGGGCCACGCCCAGCCCCACCAAGGAGGAGGTCGTGGCGGGTGCGCTGCCCGTGTACCTGCCCATCGAGGCCACCAACGAGTCGATGACGACCTTCAGGGGCCAGGGCTCCATCACCCGGAAGGCCACCTCTGCCAGAAGCACCACCGTGCCCCCGGCCATGAGGCGCCACTGCGGAGCAGCATCGGGCCCTACCAGGCGCAGGGTCTGGCGCATGGGGGAGCGGTGCTCCCGGGGGGCGCGCCGAAGCACAGGCGCCCCCATCACCGCTCACCACCTTGAGCGAGGCCTGCCAGCTCCAGGATCCGGGCGACGGTCCGATGCCAGGAGTGGCGCTCCTCGGCCAGAAGGCGCCCGCTACGGCCCATGCGGGCGCGCCGATCTGGGCATGCCGCCAGATCATCCAGGGCCGCGGCCAGAGCTGTGGGGTCCGAGGGGGCCACGAGCATACCGTGCCGGCCAGAGCCGTCCTCAAGCAGCTGAGGAATCTGCCCGACGTCGGAGGCCACGACCGCGAGCCCCGCGGCCAGGTACTCCAGAACCTTCATAGGGGAGAAGTACTGCTGCTCACCCCCACCCAGATCCGGGTAAGGGGCCACTCCGATCGCCGAGCCCGCCAGGTGGATGGGAATGTCCTGCGGAGCGACCGCCCCGCGGAAGTCCGCCTCCACCCCGAGGCGCCCGGCCTGAGCGCGCAGCGAGTCCATCTCGGGGCCGTCCCCGATGATCCGCAGGCTCCAGCTCTGGCGCGCCAGGGCCGCCGCCGTGATGAGGTCGGCCACCCCGTGCCAGGGCTTGAGGGTCCCCACAAAGGTGACGACCACCCGGTCCGGATCCTCCGGCTGGGGTTGAATACGGCGCACGCTCACGCCGTTGGGAACCGTATGGATCCTGCCGGCGACATCGCCCGCACCGGTATCGAACAGGTCGGCGGTGCGACGACGCACCCAGTCGGCCACCGGATCCGAGACGCACACCGTGGCCCAGGCGGCCGTCACCTGGCGGCGCAGCACCTGCGCCGCACCGGAGGCGTCCACCAGCGAGCGGTGGCGACGCTGCTCATCGATCAGCGGAGCATTGACCTCCAGGATCCCGGGAACCCCGGTGGCGGCCGTGATGTCGGCAAGCGCCGTGGAGAACAGGGAATATCGCTCGTAGACCAGGTCGGCGCCATCGGCTATCACCCGGGAGACGATCCGCTCCGCGGCGCGAGCCTGCGCCTGCTCCCGCTCGGCGGGCTCGACGTCGGCGACGGCCTCCAGGTGCAGTTCGAGGTCGGTGAGGTCGTCGGGAATGTGCTTGCCGGAGCGCACGGCGTACAGGGCCACCTCATGGCCGATGGACCGCAACTCGCGGACCACCTCCTGGATGTGCACCGAGGCGCCCTTGGTCCCGAACACCGGGATACCCGGGTCGCAGCAGATGTAGGCGATCCGCATCAGGCGGCTCCTTCCCGATCGGCCAGGCACACGGTGGGAGCGGGACGGGGACCCGACTGCCAAGCGGCCAGGACCTCGGCCTGGGCGCGGGAGTCGAAGTGCTCCTCGATCAGTGACCGCGCCCCACGGGACAGGGAGACGGTATCGACCTCGCCCAGCGCGATCCTGCGCAGGGCAACTGCCAGTTCGGTCGGGTCTCCCGGCGGCAGCAGGAGCCCGGTGATACCGTCGCGGACCACCTCCGGCAGCCCCGAGACCGCCGTAGCCACCACCGGCGTCCCGCAGGCCATCGCCTCCAGGATCACCGTGGGAAGACCGTCGATATTGCCATCGGCCGCCTCGATGCAGGGCGCTGCGAAGACGTCCGAGCGCTCCAACAGATCACGCACCTCCGCCTGCGTGAGCGGACCCAGGAGGCGGATCCGGTCCGCCAGGCCCAGGCGGTCGATCTGCGCGGCCAGGCGCTCGCGCTCCTCACCGTCACCGGCCAGCTCGACCTCGACGTCGACACCGGAGCTCACCAGGATCCGCACCGCCTCGATCAGGTCCGCGAAGCCTTTCTTGGGAACCAGGCGCCCGACGGCGCACACCCGTAGTGGCCGTGAGTTCCCGGCCGGCACGGGCAGCGGAGCGCGGTAGGAGAAGCGGTCGAGCTCGATGGCGTTGTAGCGCAGTGACACCGTGGCCCCCGTGCCCACCAGTACTGTCCTCAGGTGCTCCTTGTTGTACCGGCTGATGGCGATAACCCGCTGCGCGTCGGCGCAGATCCGGCGCAGCCACACGGGATCCACGGACTCGTGGAAGATGTCCTTGGCGTGGGTGGTCACGGTGTAGGGGATACCGGTCAGGGCCGAGGCGATCCATGCCACCCGGCCCGCCAGAGACGCGAAGTGCGCGTGCAGATGCGTGATGGAGTCCCTGCGCGCCTGACGTGCCAGCTCCACGCCCTGAGCCACCTCGTCACCGGGAAGGTCGGCCAGCACCGGCATGATGGCGGCGAAGCGCTCGCGGTCGTCCTGGCGGGTCAGACCGTCGGTGAGCCGGCTCCACAGGTCGATGGCCCGTACCGGCCGCCCCACCCAGTTGACCCGGGCGGCCACCCGGGCGATCTCGGGGTGGAAGCGCGAGTCCGTGGTGGGGCGCAGCGCGTAGATGCTCAGGTCCTCGCCCTGGGCCTCGCGGGCCAGGATCTCGGTGACGATGAAGGTCTCCGAGAAGCGCGGGTAGACCTTGAGGACGTATCCGATGCGGGCGCCGTTCTGATGAATGTCCTGGTGGTTGTCGACTGCGGGATTCATGCGGGGATCTCCATCCTGGTGAGGCTGGTGGTGAGGCTGTTGAGATGGCTGAGGCGGGTGTCGAGGACGTCGCCCCGGTCGCCGACGAGCTCGGCGGCGAGCAGGGGGACGGTTTCCAGACCGTCCAGGCGCAGACGACGTCGCCCCGCCAGCTGACTGCGAGCGCCGGCGTCCTGGTCACTCAGCAGCTCGGTGAGCCAGTCCTCGAGTGCTGCGGCACTCAGGTTCGCGACTCTCAGGAGGTCGATGGCGCCCGCATCCTTCAGAGCGGTGGCCCGGATGAACTGCTCGAGGCGAGGCGTCTCACGGGGGACGAGGAGAGCCGGGGTTTCGGAAGCGAGGATCTCGCTGACCGTGTTGTAGCCGCCCATCGAAATGATCGCTGCGGCCTGCCGGATGTGGTGGCTCATCCCCGGCCAGGACCGGCGCACGATGGTGCGGGGGCCGGCCGCCTGAGCGACCTGGTGGAACCGGGCGGCATCGAGCTGGGGGCCGGTGACCACGACGTGCCGGTACCCATCGGGGACACGTGCTGCGGCTGCGGCGCGCAGCAGGTGGACGCCGTCGGAGCCGCCACCGGCGGTGGTCAGGATGAAGGCGCCGGCAGCCTCGGCGTTACCGGCCAGGGCTTCTGACGCCTCGGAGCCGTGAGTGGCTTCCGCGGCATCGCGGCCATGGGCGAGGTAGCCGGTGTAGCGCATCCGCTCCTGAAGTGCCGCCGGAGCCTCGCCAGTAGCGTTCAGGTCATGGACCGAGGAGTCCCCGTAGACCCAGACCTCGTCGATGAGTCGGCGCAGCGTGTCGGCCTCGCCGAGCTCCTCCCACTCGCGCTGCACGGTCGCAGGTGTGTCCAGGACCTCGCGCAGGCCGAGCACCACGCGCGCGCCGGGGTTCGCCTGGCGCAGACGTGCCAGGGGCTCGCGCAGCTCCTGGTGCACCCCGTAGGGGTGACGGTCGATGATGAGCAGGTCCGGGGTGAAGGTCGTCAGGACACCGGACAGCAGGGCGCTGCGGACCAGGCTCAGGTCCTCACGGGTGATACGCAGGCGCTGGGGCAGGTAGGTGCCCTCGGCTTTCTTGACTCCCGGCAGCACCAGCCAGTCGAAGCCGTCGGGAAGCCGGTGTTCCTGTCCCGGAGCCAGCCCGGTGATGACCAGGCCGGTGACGTCGCGGCCGGTGAGCCCCGGCAATGCCCGGGCCAGGTGATGGGCCAGAGCAAGATTGCGGCGAAGGTGCCCCAGCCCCTTGGCGTCGTGACTGTAGAGCGCCACCCGTAGGGGAACGGTTGTCATGGATCGTCTCTTCCCTTGGTGTCAGTTCAGGGTCGTTCTGAGACGATCCTGACCGGCCAGGAGAAGACGACGATTAGGGGCGGATGAGAAAGCTCTCAGGTTTCTCGGAGATTAGACCAGCTGTACCTCGGTGCCCGCCTGCCGCAGGGCTGCGACCTGGTCGGCGGAGGCACCGTCATCGGTGATGACCAGGTCGATCTTGGAGATGGGGCAGATGAGTGCGAAGGCGGTGGTACCGAGCTTGGAGCTGTCGCACACGACGACGACGCGATGGGCCGCGTCGACCAGGGCGGCATTGACGGCGGCCTCGCCGTCGTGCTGAGCGTAGGCCCCCCGCTCATCGATGCCCTCGACACCCAGGAAGAGCGTGTCCACGCTGATCGAAGGCAGGATGAGTTCGGCCAGCGGGCCGGTGAGCTCGAAGGACCGGGGCCGCGCGATTCCGCCGGTGACGACGACGCGCACGCACTGGCGCACGGTCATCTCGCTGGCGATGTTGACGGCGTTGGTGACCAGAGTGACCGGCATGTCCGGATCGGTCAGGTCCGGCAGGAGCACGACCTCACGGGCCACTTCGGTGGTTGTGGTGCCGCCGTTGAGGCCGATGGAATCGCCCGGCTGCACCATGGCGGCCGCCGCCCTGGCGATCCGGGTCTTCTCATCGGCCATCCTCGAGGTGCGGTAGCGCAGCGGCGGTTCGGTGGATGTGGGGTTGGCGATCGCGCCGCCGCGGGTGCGGGTGACCAGCTGCTGGTCCGCCAGGTGGTCGAGATCGCGTCGCGCGGTCGCCGCCGAGACGCCCAGACGCGCGATGATGTCGTCGATATGGACACTGCCCTCGTCCATGACGATATCGAGGATGGCCGAATGGCGATCATGCCGAGACATCTCGATCCTCCTGGAGCTCGAGGGGCGGTCCGGGGCCGGGGAGTGGGCCGGGCGGCGCTGGAGCACGACACGTGATTTGTGGATCAACTACTTGCCTTATCCTGGTGACCGTGCGGCAGGTAGTTCGGTGTGCTGGAGCCAGCATAGATCAGGAATGGTCTTAGTCGCTCGCTGAGAGCGACACATGGCGATGCGAACCTTGCTACTGTCGTCGACATCAATCACGCCAACGTGTGGGGCGGTGGCCCCGTGGCGGCATTGCGGTGGTCCCTCGTCCGGTCACCGCAGGCGTCACGGTCCGTGCACTGCCGCTCCTCCCCTGAGAACAGAGAACACATGGGACATCCCGCTGACTTATCCGAGTGCTCCCGCCCCAAGGGGCGAGCCGTTGCGCTGGGGGTCGACGTCGGTGCCGATGGCATGACCGCTGTCGTATCCGATGGCCGGGGGCGCGTCGTCCGCTCCCTGGAACGACCTGTACCGGAGGACTGCCGCTCGGACGGTCGCCGGCTGGCCGAGGAGATCGGCGGGGCCGTCGCCTCCTTATGCGCCAGTGCCGTTGACGAGTTCGCGGACGAGGGGAAGGACCGGACCGCGCAGGCGCCCGCGTTGATCGTCGGGGTCTGCGTGCCGGGTGTCGTCGATGAGGACAGGGGACAGATTTGCCGCAGTGCCGCCCTGGAGCTGCAGGACGTCCCACTGGCGAGCCATGTCAGTCGGTTCCTGCCGGTGCCGGCTGAGTCCGCCAAGGTGTTGCTCTATCAGGATGCTCGTTGCGGTGCCTGGGCCGAGAGCCGGTGGGGGGCAGGTGGAGCGAGCTGCCTTTACCTGTCCATCGGAAAGAGCATCGCCTCCGCCGTTCTGCTCGATGGCGTCCCGGCGCCGGGTGGGGACCGGGCCGGCCAGGTCGGTCAGGTCCTGGTCTCCGATCCCGACTGGAGCGGCGAGAGGGCCCGATTGGAGGATGTCGCCTCGGTTGACGCGATGGTGGGGCGTTACACGGCGGGCATCGTCGATGACTCTGCGGCCTCTTTGAACAGCTCCGATGGATTCTCCACCGGGGGCACAGGCTTCTCCGCCTCGGGGCTCGAGTCGCTTCTCAGCGCGATGCGGTCCGGGGACCGGGAGGCGCGCCGCGTCTGGGATACGGGCCTGGACGCCCTGGCCGATCTCATCGCCCGTGGTGCCGGTCTGCTCGGTCCGCTCGACGTCGTCGTCAGCTCAGAACTGACTCGGGCGGGGGAGGCCGTCTTCCTGGAGCCATTGCGCGGGCGGGTGGCCGACCTCATGGCCGGCCTGTCGGCGCCGAGTCTTCTACCGGCTCGGCTTGGAAAGACAGGCTCTGCGCTGGGCGCTTCCGGACGAGCTCTAGAGGACTGGCAGTAACCTGATAATATTCTGGGTGTTACCTTGAGTCTCTGCGCCGTTGGCTGACAACTCGCTTATGGCGTTGCGGAGACCCACAATGGGTGCAGGCCGTGGCAGTATGTTCGCCAACTGCAGTCGTCCGTACCGGTTGAGGAGAACCAGCGTGTCCCCCAGGAGAGAAGCGAGGCGCAGCGCGTGACCCAGTCTGCTCGTCCGCTTCGCATCGGCATCATGGGTGGAACCTTTGATCCGATCCACCACGGGCACCTCGTTGCGGCCAGTGAGGTTCAGGACGTCTTCGCCCTCGACGAGGTCATCTTCGTACCCACTTGGGCGCAACCCTTCAAGAAGGAGCGCAGGGTCTCTCCGGCAGAGCACCGTTACCTCATGACGGTTATCGCAACGGCCTCCAATCCGAGGTTCACGGTCTCCCGGGTCGACATCGACCGGGGAGGTACGACGTACACGATCGACACCCTTCATGACATCGCGGCCGAGTATCCGGGCGCGGAGCTGTACTTCATCACCGGTGCGGACGCCCTGGCACAGATCCTCACCTGGAAGGACAGTGAGGAGATCTTCGACCTGGCTCATCTGGTAGGGGTCACGCGCCCCGGGCACGTTCTGAATGACTCGGGGGTGCCCCATGACCGGATCTCACTGGTGGAGGTGCCGGCCATGGCGATTTCATCGACGGATTGCCGCCAGCGAGTCGGGCAAGGAGCTCCGGTGTGGTACCTCGTTCCCGATGGTGTCGTGCAGTACATACGCAAGTACGGGCTTTATCGTATGGCCTTGCGGTCGGCGTCGGCGACGTCGATGACGGCGAGAGTGGCCCGCGAGCAGTCCCTGAGGAAGGAGAACGACGGTGAGCACTGAGCAGACCGGCGTCAATGCCCCCACGTCCGAGGAGCCGACGCAGGATGAGCACGCTCCGCGCGGCAGTCGTCGTGCGATCCGGCAGGCGGAGCGCGCCGCCGAGCGGGAGGCCATCCTGACCGGGCAGCAGCCGCTCCTGACCCGACGCGAGATGAGACGCCTGCGCGAGGAGGCCAAGGCCCTCAGAGCGGCAGTCGAGGCCGGCGAGATCACCCCAGAGCAGGCCCAGGCTCTCCAGGATCCTCTTGCCGACCCTGCATCGGTCGCCCCCCGTTCCTCCGCCCAGTCGGGTGCCGATGCCGAGACCGGGCTGGAAGAATCGGCCGAGTTCCCCGCCGTGGACGATGACGGGGCCGCCTACCTCGACCAGGGAGGGCAGAACCCGCCTCTCAACCTGTCCGTTCCCGAGGGCCCGTCCGCGTCCGCTCCGAGCTGGCGCTCGCTGTCTGCGGCGGAGGCCGTGGCGATCTCCGAGATCGAGACGGGTCTCATGGAGGCGGTCGATCTGCCGGTAGCGACCCTGGACTACGACGCCCAATGGGCCGCGGACGCCGACTCCGAGCCGGCGCCGGTACCCACTCGCTTCTCGCTCAAGGAACGCCTTGAGGGCGGTCCCGTCTCTGAGACCGGCCAACAGGAGGCCCTTGAACCCCGGGCCCCCATCGAAGAGGCCGACGCCGAGGAGCTCGCGACCGGCCCCTACGACTACCGGGAGGGCTTCGCTCCGACGACTCAGGACGATGGGGTGGCTTCCTCCCAGCCCTCCTCGCAGTCGGTGGAGGCCGTCCCTGCCGTCTCCACCTCGGCTTCCGGCGCCGCCGACTTCGCTGCCTTCGGACAGGCCGGAGGCACGCAGTCCACCGAGTCTGCCCGCAGCGGCCTGAGCGCAGGGTCGGCTTCCTCGACCGGCTCAGTGCGACGTCCGATTGTGCGCATTCCCGCTGCTGCGCAAGGAGTGCGTACCGTCAACGTCTCCACGGGCGAGCTCAGCTCGATCCAGCCTGTGGACAGTTCCTCGTCCGCCCAGGACGCGGCGGATGCTCAGGAGACCTACGGCATCGCGCCCATCGAGGAGCCGATGGCGCAGGAGAACGTCGCGGTCGACGTCGATGCGCAGACCACGATGCCCTCAGCGCAGCCGCAGCAGGATGCCGAGTTCGGTACGGTCGGTACTCCGCAGTGGAAGTCGCTGCACCAGTCCTCTCAGGCGGACAGCTTCCAGGAGACGATCGTGACCGGGGTGGCTGCAACCTCCGATGTCGCGTCCTCGGAAGCGGTCAGCCCCTATGCCTTCTACTCCGACGAGGCCGAGAACAGCAACGGCCCGATCGGTGGCTCGGAGTGGGACTCGGTGGCTGCGCCTGTTGCCGAGGGTCCCGAGGAGCCGTACCTTGCTCCCGTCAACGAGGTGACCGGTCGGGTGCCTACCCCGGACCACGTCCTGCCGGTGGAGCGGCCCGGCTCCTCCTCCCGCACCGGCAAGATACTCATGGCCGCGCTCATCGTCGTTGTCGTGCTGCTCATCATCCTGGTCATCGTCTGGCTGTTCGTCAGCGGCAGGCTCGGCGCCAGTTCCAGTGCCATGAGCGCCGCCATCGGGGCGGGGGAGTGGATTCGGCAGCTCGTATGAGGGCGGCGCGCGAGGTACAGTCTCCGCTGCCGCATGATGCTTGACTGACCGCCCCGAAGGAGATCCGTGCCCGCTACCGAACACGCCGCCGACCTGACTCTAGCCGCTGCTCGCGCTGCGGCCGATAAGAAGGCTGCGCACCTCACGGCCATCGACGTCTCCGAGCGACTCGGCCTGACCGATGTCTTCCTGCTGGCCTCCGGCTCGAACGACCGTCACGTCCACGCCATCGTCGACGCGGTCGACGAGGCCATGCAACGCGCCGGGGCCAAGCGTCGGACTCGGGAGGGTTTTGCCGACGCCCACTGGGTACTCGTGGACTACGGCGATGTCGTCGTCCATGTTCTGCAGAACGAGGACCGGGAGTTCTACTCGCTGGAGCGCCTGTGGAAGGACTGCCCCGTCATCGAGCTGCCGGAGGACCTGACAGCACCGGATCGTCGGGTCGACGACGAGGAAGGCGGCGAGAAGGGCGCCGTCTCATGACCGACCTCATCCTGTGGCGACACGGTCAGACCGACTACAACCTTCAAGGACGCATCCAGGGGCGGGTCGATATCCCCCTCAACGGCACCGGCCGTGAGCAGGCCCGGCGCGCAGCCGACAGCATCGCGGTGCTTAAGCCCACGCGGATCGTCTCCTCGCCACTGGTGCGGGCACGGGCCACCGCCGAGACGCTGGCGTCGCTGATCGGGCAGAGTGTTGAGGTCGATTCTGCCCTGGCGGAGAAGTCCTTCGGCGACTGGGAGGGACTCAAAGCGGACGACATCAAGGCGCAGTGGCCTGAGCACTACGCCACCTGGCGCGCCGGTGGTGATCTTCCCCAGTTCCGGATCGAGGGGCGTCGCGAGACCGCCGAGCGAGTGGGCGAGGCACTCAAGGCCCTCGTCGCAGGGGCCGGCGAGGATGACGTCGTCGTAGCAGTCTCCCACGGAGCAGCCACCAATTTAGGGGCGACCTATCTGCTGGGCATGGACCCTCAACAGTGGTTCGGCCTGCGCGGCATGAGCAACTGCTGCTATGCGCTCATGCGCACCAACAGACGGCCTCCGGGCTGGTCCGTGGTGTCTTGGAATGCCGGTCCCCCGGTGGACCCGAGCCCATTGGGCAAGATTCTCGGGTAATCGGGTGAGGTAGTACACGCGCCACGGATTTGCCCTGGCGGTGCCGGTATCCATACAGTTGTCCGCGTCGCCGCACGCGAGCGACGTCCGAACGGGGCTATGGCGCAGTTGGTAGCGCGCTTCCATGGCATGGAAGAGGTCGGGGGTTCGAATCCCCCTAGCTCCACGAACCGCTCGGAGTTCTTCTCCGGGTGGAGCACCCACGTCGGGGCTATGGCGCAGTTGGTAGCGCGCTTCCATGGCATGGAAGAGGTCGGGGGTTCGAATCCCCCTAGCTCCACAATTCTTCAGCAACAGGCCCTGCCGTCAGGCGAGGGCCGTTTTGTTTCTCTGCTCGCTGCCGGCGTGTGCGGCACAATACGGATATGGCTATCGCTGTGCTGGTCAAGGCCCTAGGGGCCTTCTTCGCGATCATGAACCCCTTCGTCAACCTGCCCCTGTTCCTGAGTCTCACGCAGGATCAGGATGCCGCGACCCAGCGGCGCACGGCGGTTCGCACAACGATCTCCTCCACCGTCATGTGTGCCGTTGTCCTGCTCCTCGGTGCGACAATCCTGAGATTCTTCGACATCGGCGTCGACGACTTCCGGATCGCAGGCGGAATCGTCCTGCTCATTATCTCCCTTTCCATGCTCAACGGCAGGGGATCCAGCGCCCACGAGGGAAGCACGCAGGAGAAGGAGCAGCACGACGCCGTTGCCGGTAACGGAAACGACGTCGCCTTCTACCCCATGACCTTTCCCATCCTCGTGGGGCCGGGAACGATCGCGACCATCATCGTCATCCAGTCCCAGGCTCGGGGGCTGGGTGGGCATGCGGCCGTTGCGGCTGCGCTGGCAGTCATTCTCGTGACGCTCGGGATCGTTCTCTACTTCTCGGCCAGCATCGGTGCGCGTCTGTCCATGACGATGCGTACCATCATGACCCGCCTCATGGGCATGATCCTGGCCTCGATCGCGGTACAGATGATCGTCGTCGGGATCCAGCACCTCTTCCCTGGGCTGGCTCGCTGAGACGCGCTCCACGTACATGTGTCCCTAAGGGCTGGCTCTTCAGGGACTCTGAGGGTAGCCTCACCTTCAGATGTTGCTGGGGCACCCGCTCCCACGTGCAGCAACACGGTAGGAAGGTAAGCGTGTGACGTCCGTTCAGGTCCCCGACATCATGCAGCGCGCCCGGCGCACGGCCAGGCGCCTCCTGGCCGGCGGTGGAAGCGCCGCGGTGACGGCCTACCGCATCGACCCCTCCGCGCCCGCCGCCTTCGTCGCTCACGCTATGCGGGCCGACGGCCGGATCCTCGTGGCGGCCTGCCCGTCGGAAGGTACTCCGCTGGCCATCGCTCCCGACGACGTCGCCGTCGATGTCCGGCTCGACGTCACTCTCGACGCCGCCGAGCCCGGTGTTCGTATCACGGCCGCCACGGCCCACCTGCTGGGCAACCTGACCTGGGTCAATGGCGAGGACCGTGCCCTCGTCCTGTCCTCTTCACGGACTCCCGCCTGCCACTGCGCCATCGTCGGCGAGGATCCGCTCGAGCGGGTCCGAGAGATCGCCTCGGGTCCCGGAGGGCGTCTGGGCGTCATCGCCTGCGAACGCGTCATGCTCCACTGCGTCTCCGGTGTCTCCAGCCACGACATCGAGGAGATCCTCGACATCGCCTCCGCCGATGCCGGAGCTGTGCCATCCGCCTCTTGGAGTCCCCAGGAGGTCATGGATGCCCATGAGGCGGTCAGCGCGGTCGGTCAGTTGGGCCTGCGCGCCGTCTGCGAGGCCGTGCGAGAAGGGCAGATGGCCGGATGGACCTGCTCCTCCCGCCCCGCTGTCGGCGTATGCCCTACGCTGTGGGACCGGACCCTGTGCGTCGACGTCGACGCCCACGGGGTGACACTCATGTCCATTACCGGGGAAGAGGTCTCCACACTGGTGGTCTCCTTCCCGGATGCCCTGGCTAGTGCCTCCGAGGTTGGGCCGGTCCTCGAAGGGCTGGCATCCCAGGCTCTCCCGCAGCGCCTGGCCCGTCCCTGAGTGGCCTACCTCGGTTGCGGTTCTGAACGTTCCGGACACAGAGACCGGAACGGGGGGATACCACTGCGCGGTGGTATCCCCCCGTTCGGCCCCCAGCCGCTCGAGCTGGAGAGCCTTCCGGTCAGCGAACTTCGTAGGTCTTGCAGGAGGCGGTGTCGCCGCCGACGGTCACGGCCTCGGCCGTGCACATGAGGTCCTTGTTGTGGACGCACTCGAGGCGCTGGCAGGCACCCACCTGCCCCTCGGCCACGGGCAGGCCGCCGCGGGCATCGAGGCTGATGAAAGTGTCGCAGGCCGGTGCGCCGTTGTCGCCGCCAACGGTGATGGCGAAAGCGGTACAGCCTCCGTTGTTGAAAGCGCAGGAGGTGGTGGTGCAGGAGGTGATCTTGGTGACGGACATGATGCTATTCCTTTCGAGCGGATGTGCGCTGCGGACATGAATAACGTAAATCCGTTCCCACGCCCCGGCAACGAAGGGCAGCCTGGCCTGCTTTGCTCCGTGTCCATGAACGTTGGAATTCCAACGTTTTGGTGGTTCTCGTCGGGCTGTTTCCGTCAGTGATGGGAGCTTGAAAAAATATGGGGTTGTGTGCCGTTAATTTTCGTTATTCCTCGCAGGTAAGGCACTCCTGAACCGGTGCGGTCAGGAATTCACCTACGCATGGAGGGCTCCATTCATGGGGTGAAGGCATGGTGAGTGCGACCCGTGCTCCGGTGAAGGGGCATCTGCGCTCCCCGGGCCGTCCAGGGCTCCGAGTGTCCCGTGGTCCGCGTGTGGATCAGCTGTGGGCGGCCGCCACGGCCAGGCGCAGGGAGGCCGCGAAGCGCGTCTCGCGCTCGGCGGCACTCATGTCGCCGGAGTGATCCAGCAGATGGTCGGAGACTGTCAGAACTGCCAGCGCCTGCTTGCTGTACTCGGCGGCGACGCCGTAGAGGGCGGCCGCCTCCATCTCCACGCCCAGGACTCCGTAGGCGGCCAGTGCCTCGGTCTGGCCTTGGGGGGTGAAGTAGAAGTGGTCGCGCGAGATGACGGTTCCCAGATGAACCGTTCCGTCCACGCCGGCCTGGGGGGTCAGTGAGGCCTCGTAGGCGGCTTGGGCCAGATGGAAGTCGGCGACCGCGGAGAAGTTGATCCCCGGAATGCGCAGCTGATTCATGGAGGAATCCGTGTGGGCGCCGGTGGCCACGACGACGTCACCGACCTCGACCTTAGGTGAGATAGCGCCGATGGTGCCCACACGGATGATCCGTTCCACTCCGAACTGGCTGAACAGCTCGGTGGCGTAGATCGTGAAGGAGGGCTGGCCCATGCCCGAGCCCATGACGCTCAGCGGCTTGCCGTTGACGGTTCCGGTGAAGCCCAGCATCCCGCGCACGTCGGTGATCATGCGGGCGTCAGCCATGAGTATCTCGGCAATGCGCTGGGCGCGCCTGGGGTCGCCGGGCATGAGGACCGCGGGGGCGAAGTCACCTGGAGCTGCGGCGATGTGCGGGGTGGCCATGGGATTCCTCTCGAAAGGAGTGCTGAGTACCGGGTGGAATTGCGTTCAGTGTGGCATAGATCGCGTGAGAAAGGGTGGAAGGTGGATTCGCACATGCAGTCCACATGCTGGACATTGAGCGACACATCGTGGTCACTAGAGCTAGCGTCCAACGACAAAAGAGCCTGCGACCATTCCGCAGGAGAAGGCGGCCGCCGGGTCGCCTTCGTTCATGAGATCACGGAAGGTTACTCATGACCCCCAGGACAGGGGAGAGCGAGTCTCTTCAAGCGCCCCCGCGTGAGCAGTGGAGCGGTCAGCTCGGCTTCCTCATGGCAGCTATCGGCTCGGCGATCGGGCTGGGCAACATTTGGCGCTTCCCCGGCGTGGCCTACGCCAACGGTGGTGGTGCTTTCATCGTCCCCTACGTCATTGCACTGTTGGCGGCGGGACTACCGATTCTCTTCCTCGATTACGCCCTGGGACACCGTTTCCGCGGCTCGCCGCCGGCGGTGTTCCGGCGCATGTCCACCAAGCTGGAGTGGCTGGGCTGGTTCCAGGTCTTCATCTGCTTCGTCATCATGACCTACTACGCGGTGGTGGTGGCCTGGTCCCTGCGCTACATGTTCTTCTCCTTCACCATCGCCTGGGGCGATGACGCGGGAGGCTTCTTCATGCACTACATCGGTGCCGACCAGCTCGAGACCGAGGTCAGCTACTCGCCGGCCGTCATCGCGGGCGTGGCCGTTCCGCTGCTGTTCGTGTGGGCCTTCGGCCTGGTGGTGACCGCACTGGGCGTTAGTGGCGGTGTGGAGAAGGCCAACAAGGTCTTCCTACCGCTGCTCGTGCTCATGTTCGCCGTCCTCGTGGTGCGGGCCCTCATGCTTCCCGGCGCGGGGGAGGGACTCAATGCCCTGTTCACCCCCAAGTGGTCCGCCCTGCTGGACTACAAGGTGTGGATGGCGGCACTCGGCCAGATCTTCTTCTCCCTGTCCGTGGGCTTCGGCATCATGCTCACCTACGCCTCCTACCTCCAGCGCCGTCGCTCCAACCTGGTGGGCACCGGCTTGGTGGCCGGCTTCGCCAACTCCTCCTTCGAGCTGTTCGCCGGCATCGGAGTCTTCGCCACCCTCGGCTTCATGGCGCACACCCAGGGTGTCGGTTTGAGCGATATGAAGATCACCGGACCCTCCCTGTCTTTCATCACCTTCCCCACGGTCATCGCTCAGATGCCCGGTGGTGCGTTGTTCGGAGTGCTCTTCTTCGCATCCTTCGCCATGGCGGGACTGACCTCCTTCATCTCCATCATCCAGGTGGTGGCCGCTGGCGTGGGGGAGAAGCTCGGTCTGGCTCCCAAACCTGCCTCGCTCGTCGTCGGCATTCCGGCCGCCGTCCTGTCCTTCGTCCTATTCGCCACCAGTTCTGGCCTGCCGGATCTCGACGTCGTCGACGCCTTCATCAACAACATCGGTGTGGTCGCCTCGGCCATCATCATGTGCGTGGCGGTGGTCTGGGGCCTGCGCCGCACTAGGCTGCTTCAGGATCATCTCAACGCCGTCTCCGAGTCGCGGATGATCGGTCTATGGTGGCGCGTCCTGGTGGGCGTGGTCGTCCCCGTCCTGCTGGGCTACATGTTCCTCCAGACCCTGGGGACCTATTTGTCCAAGGGCTACGAGACCTACTCGAACGGCTTCGTCATGGTCTTCGGCTGGGGGATGCTCCTAATGGTGGCCCTGTGCACCGCCATCATGACCCTCATCCCCTGGAAGACTCCGGTGGATGAGTTCGAGCCCCTTGAGCTTGAGACCGATTCCAAGGAGGAGGGCTGAGATGACTGGAGTCGCTGTACTCATCATGCTTCTTGCCATCGTCATTATCTGGGGCGGCTTGGCGGTGTCCATCACCGCGCTCATCTCTCGCGGACGCCGGGAGGATCGTGATGCCCGGGCGGAGGCCTCGGCGCGGGCGCGTGAGCACATGCTCCACCCCGAGAAGGTTGACTGATCCGTCCCCGCCCACTGCTGTGAAGAGAGACCGACTCCACCACCCGTCTGGAGCCCGGTTCGGCCGGTTTCCAGGCGGGTGGGTCACAATACGCCTATGACTCAGACTGATGTGAGCCCGCAGGAGCTGCCCCGTCTGGTGGCCTTCGACCTCGATGACACGCTGGCGCCCTCAAAGTCGGCCATGCCGCCGGCGATGGCGACGGCACTGAGGCGGCTGCTCGATGTGGTCCCCGTCTGCATCATCTCCGGAGGACAGGTGGGGCAGTTCCGCGATCAGGTCCTGGCCCGTCTCGACGCCGACGCCGACGAGCTCTCCCGGCTCCACCTCATGCCCACCTGCGGCACGCGGTACTACACCTACGACTCCTCGCAGTCCGCCCGGGGCGGTGATGCCTGGAAATTGGTTTACGCCAACGACCTCACGCCCGAGCAGATCCGTACCGGTTTCGAGATCGTCGAGGCCCAGGCACGCCGTCTCGGCCTGTGGGAGGAACGGACCTGGGGGGAGATCCTGGAGGACCGAGGCAGCCAGATCACCTTCTCGGCCCTCGGGCAGGACGCCCCTCTGGAGGCCAAGCGCGCCTGGGACCCCACAGGGCAGAAGAAGGCCGCCCTGCGCGACGCCGTCGCCCCGCTCCTGCCGGAACTGGAGGTCCGCTCTGGCGGCTCCACGAGCGTGGACATCACCCTCAAGGGGGTCGACAAGGCCTACGGCATGAGACGATTGGCCGAGGTCACCGGGATCGCGCTGGAGGAGATGCTCTTCATCGGCGACCGCCTGGACCCCGAGGGCAATGACTACCCGGTCAAGGCCCTCGGCGTTCCCTGCCAGGCCGTGGGCGGATGGCAGGACACCGTCACCTACGTCACCGCACTGGCGGGTCTCATCGCCTCCCAGGAGCACAACGGTGAGGACCACGCCACCAGGGTTTCTCTGGGCGCCCGTATCTGAGGTGGGCCGTGGCACGTACTGACACGGATGCCGGCACTGAAGCGGATACCAACGTCGATACTGGCACCGTCGGTCGCGCCGCCGACCTGTGGACCGGTGCGCTGACAGCCGCCCGTCGTTGCGGCGCCCTGGCGCTCACGGTGCTGCTGTCGGCGCGGACACGGTGGAGAAGACTGCGTTCCGGTACCCGCGCGGTGATCAGCACGGCGGCGATGATCCTGACCTCCAGCCTGGTCTCCCTCCTCCTGGGCCTGTCCACGGCGACGGCCTCGGCGCCGGTCGGCCCGCACGAGGCGACCTGGTCGACAACCCTCGATTCCACCGTCACGCTCGACCTCGGACCGTTGGGGACCGCTTCGATGCAGTCACCCGCAGGGCTCCTCGGCGTCAAGGTGGTTCTGGGAGAGATCCCCGGTGACCCGGCTCCCGATGCCGCCAACGCCGCCAGTGTGGGACAGTCGCTGTCATCCGACGCCGCCTCCTACCTCTCGCTGATCTCCCACCCGGACCTGACGATCCGGCAGGGACTCTACGGCCTGGCGAGCGACGCCCTGCGCCGGGCCGGGGTTATCGAGGCGATCTTCCTGTGCTGTGTGGCCGCATGGAGCCTGGCGCCGACCAAGCCCCTGCGCGAGACGGTCCGCGCCGGAGCCTCGCACCGCTGGGCGGCGGCCGTGGCGGTCTCGGCGGTGGTGGCTGCTGTGGCCTCCCTACTGGTCCCGGCGATGCGTACCACCACTGTGCACGGCTCCACCCTGTCGGCATTGGAGGGGACTCCGATGGCCCGGGCCCGCTTCTCGGGGCGAATCGCCGACATCGTCACTGCCTACGGTCCCAAGGCGCGCTCCTTCGTGGAGGCCAACAAAGACTTCTACGCCAAGGCAGACACCAACTTGCGGGCCGCCTGGAAGAGCGCCGAGCAGACCGATGGCCTGGTGGACGTCACGGCCGCCGAAGGAAAGGTGGACACCGAGGATCTCCAGGCGCGGATCAAGGAGGCCTCCGCGAAGACGGTGGTGGAGGCCGAACCCGCATCATCTGCATCACCGCAGGAGACCCCGCAGTCCACCGAGGGTGCTGCAGCCGCCGCGACCACCGTGGCATCGTCGGCCCAGGCATCCCCCTCGACCACGGCTACGCCAACGACAGGAGCCCGCTCGGTTTCCGAGCGCGGCCGCAAGACGGCCGTGCTCACCACGGATCTGCACTGCAATCTCGACGTTATCGCCTTCTCCGGGGTTCTCGACCAGCTCTCCGACGCCGATATCCACATGGATGACGGGGATCTGACCATGACAGGCTCCGACCCGGAGCGGGTATGCGTCGATGCACTGACCCAGGCGGTCCCGAGTTCGACTGCAAAGGTCGCCACGGTTGGCAACCACGACTCCGATGCCACGGCCGCCCGCCTGCGCTCCCAGGGATGGACCGTCACCAACGGCTCGGTCCAGAAGGTCGCCGGGATCACCGTTCTGGGGGACGACGACGCCGACCGCACGACGGCGGCGGGTACCAAGCCGCGCAGCGGCGAGACCACCGAGCAGGTCGCCGCCCGCCTGGCCAAGGTCAGCTGCGGGCGCACGCCGGTCGACGTCGTCCTCATCCATCAGCCGGCCACCTTCGACCCACTGATGAAGGAGGGGTGCGCGCCGCTGCTCCTGGCCGGGCACGTCCATGCCGAGCGCGGCATGACGACGGCCATCAGCCCCCAGACCGGTAGACCCGTGAGCGGGATCATCTCCGGTGCCGGCAAGGGCGGCACCTCGCTCGGCTCGGTGACGGAGGACGCCTTCCTCCACGTCCTGTCCTTCGACTCCACCGGCGCACTTGTGTCCTGGCGTGCGGTCATCCTCCACCCCGACGCCTCGGTGACGGTGGGGGCCTGGCGGCCGGTTGCGGGCATCTCTCCGGGCCAGGAGACGGTGACGACGGCTTCGACGCCGGATCCGTCGGCATCGGTCAACCCGGAACAGACACCGGCCGAGGTGCCTGGGGAGATACCGGCCGAGTCCGAGGAGGGAGCCGAGCCCCAGGACCAGGCCGATCTTTCGGACGGGTAGGGCGCGGGCCGCCCGTTGTGGCATACGCTCTCACCCTGATAGCCACATGACTCCCCGAAGAACTGATGACGCACCACTGGTGAGGAGGCTGACGATGTCACACATGCCCACAGATGCCGAGATCGATGAGATGAGCGAGGCCGAGCTCGAGGCCTATCTGGGTTCCGCCCCCGGTCAGGAGCTCGACCGGCGCGCTCGTCGCGATACCGGTGAGGCCTCCACCGCCCGGCCCAACTGGCTGCGCCGATCAGGAGCCGAGCGGGGTTTCGGCTGGCTGCTCATCGTGTGCGGGCTCATCGGGATCGTCGCCTGCTGGGAGCTCATCAGTTCCCAGATCGACCTGCTGCGCAACTCGGATGCGCAGCTCGTCTGCGACGTCAGCCCCCTGGTGTCCTGCGGTGACTCCCTCAACGTGTGGCAGGGCAACCTCCTGGGTGTGCCGAACTCTTTCATCGGGGCCATCGCCTTCGGCGCCCTGGTAGCGATCGGTGCGGTCCTGCTCAGTGGCGCGCGCTTGCCGCGGTGGATGTGGTGGGGGCTGAGCGCCGGCAGCCTGGGCGGGATCGCCTTCGTCATCTGGTTCCTGACCGTCTCCATCGTGACCTTCGGCAAGCTCTGCCCCTTTTGCATGGTCATCTGGTCCGTCACCATTCCGGTGGCCGCTCACTCCTGGGCCTGGACCGCAGCCGGTGGGCATCTGGGACTGCGCGATAACCTGGCGCTCGACCTGCTCAAGTCCCGCTGGTGGGTCATGGCGGCGATGTACCTGGCGGTGATCCTCACCATCATCATCGCCTTCGGCAGCCAGCTGGCGAGGATGTTCGGATAATGCCGCCTTCGAGCAGGGCGGCCTCGGCCCGGTCCACTTCGAAGCCATCGGTGGTGGGGGACTCGACCGTCACCCAGGACTACCTCAAGGTCGTATGGGCCGCCTGCGAGTGGGGCGGTGCGGGCGCCTCCATCACCGGCCTGGCCAAGCGCATGGAGGTGGCGCCCTCGACCGCCTCAGAGAATGTGGCCCGCCTGGTGGAGGAGGGACTTCTCGTCCACGAGCCCTACCGGTCCGTCACCCTCTCAGAGGAAGGCAGGCGCCGGGCCATGGGCATGATCCGCCGCCACCGGATCCTGGAGACCTACTTGGTTACCCAACTCGGCTTCGGTTGGGACGAGGTCCACGCCGAGGCCGAGGAGCTCGAGCACGCCGTCTCCGAACGGCTGCTGGAGCGGCTCGACGCCGTCCTGGGGCATCCCACCAGGGACCCGCATGGGGACCCGATCCCCACGGCGGACGGCCGGCTCATCGTGCCCGACCTGGTGCGCCTGGAGACCAGACCGGTGGGTTCCGACGGCGTCGTCGGTCGGATTCAGGACGACACCGAGACACTGCGCCGTCTCAGACGGGCCGGTATCGGACTGGACAGCCGGGTGCGGATCCGCGATCGGGGGACCGTGGCACCGGCCAAAGAGGGCGGTAAGCGCAGGCGGGCCACCGTCATCGCCCTACTGGATTCGGAAGCCTCCCGCATCGCGGCGCCAGGGGCAGTCCCGGAAGCTATCGTCCCCGACGGTTCCCTGTGGCTGCTGGCCTGATAGGGGCGCTGTCTGTACGGATCTGAACGGATCCGGGCGCGGCTGGGGGACAATGGGGCCATGAGCACGATTTTCACCAAGATCATCAAGGGCGAGATCCCCGGCCGTTTCGTGTGGGCGGACGAGGTCTGCGTCGCCTTCGCCACCATTGAGCCGCATACCGACGGGCACGTCCTGGTGGTTCCGCGGGTCGAGGTCGACTCCTACGTGGACGCGCCTGACGAGGTGGTGGCGCACCTGGCTGTGGTCGCCAAGCGCATCGGTGCCGCGCAGGTACGCGTCTTCGAGGCGCCCAGGGCCGGGCTCATCGTGGCCGGCTACGGGGTCGACCACCTGCACCTTCATGTGCTGCCGATCCGCTCCGAGGAGGACCTGTCCTTCTCCTCGGCCCGCCACCCCGAGGGGCCCGAACTCGACGCCGCCATGGAGCGCCTGCGGGGTGGCCTTGTCGAGGACGGCTGGGGCGAGTTCGTCCCCGCAAGGCTGGACAGCGCCGCGCTCGCGTAGCACCCGAGGCTGCCGGCTTCGTCCTCGTCAGAAGGATGGGGCTTGGTCGATGAGGGGTGCCAGTCCGAGGGTGTGGGCGGCTCTCGGGTAGGGGGTGGTTTCGAAGTCTCCGGCTTTTTCACCGGGGCGGGGGCCTCGGGTGACCAGCTGGGCACTGCCGCTGCTGGGGTGGGTGTGGTCGAGGGCGGTGTTGAGACGGTCGATGAGGTCGGGGCCGATCTGTTTGCTCAGGCCGTCCGGGATGACGGTGCCGGGAACAAGGTGCTGGCGGGGTCCGACCTTCTTGGGCAGGCGGTTGATGGTGCCGTCGGGGTGGCGTTGGTAGACGGTCCTATCGGGGGTGTGCCAGGACAGGTCCCCGCTGGTCTGGTCTCTGGTGAGGGCCCATCCGGGGGTGTGCTTGAGGCGGTGATGGGCTTCGCACAGGGTGGCGAGGTTGTCCAGGCTCGTGGTCCCGCCCTGGCCCCAGGCGGTGAGATGGTCGATGTCGCAGCGCTCAGCCGGAATCTGGCAGGTGGGGAAGACGCAGGCGCGGTCGCGGGCGCGCACCAGGTCGGCCAGACCCGTCGGGGGCCGGTACCTGGTGCGGCCGACGTCCAGGACGACTCCGCTGACCGGGTCGGTGACCAGGCGCCTCCAGGTGCCGCCTGCAGCCAGGGCCCAGGCAGTCATGGCTGGCACCGGCACACTTCGGGCCCCGATCCGTACCTCCGCTACGGACTGGGCAGCAGGAACGTCCTGCCTGGATTCGGGCAGACTTCTGCCGCTGGTCTCGGAGGACTCCCGGTCGGAGGGCTCAAGCACGGTTGCGTGGCCGCCGTCTGGGCTGGTCCGGCTGGAATCAAGGCTGTAAGGGCCGTCAGCGCGGTCGCCGCCTCCGGGATCGCCGCTGCCGGTGGGGTCTCCTGGTGGTACCAAGCTGGTCAGGGGGACGGTGACATTGACGTTGATGTGGATGCTCGCCGGTAGAGGGAGGTGCCCGGTGGTCGAGGGGGTCCACCATGGGCTGACCGAGCTCACCAGGCCGCTTAAGCTGCTCAGGAGTCCTTCCAGGGGTACCCCGTCAGGCAGCAGGCGCCTCGGGACGGGGGAATTAGGAGATGCCCAGGAGTGGGGTACTGAGCCCAGCGTGCTGAGGTCGCCATCGATGCCACCGCCACCGTCGTCGAGGCTTGTAGGGGCGCCGTCGCGGACATCGGATGCTTTCACAGCGGACTGGTAGGCGGTCTGCTGGCTGGTGCGCAGCGTCGAGAGGGTCATGGCGGTGATGGCGTCGGCTCGCAGCTGGCCCGGGGTGCGCTCCTCGCCGGCGGCGCGTGCACTGGCGGCGATCGCGTCCAAGGTGGCGTCCAGCAGCAGGGCGTCCATGGTCGGCAGCAGAAGCCGGACCTGGCACAGGCCCTCGCCCGCAGGCCTCGGGCGCGACACGCACCGCCTGGAGACATTGGCTCGGGTCCGCTCATCGTGTCCGTCGGGGTCGACCTCCATGAGGGCCCGCTCAATGTCCCGCCCCACCTGAGAGACGGTGCGTCGGGGTGCCTGGGGCAGGACCTTGTCCTGAACCTCCAGCGCCACAGGAACCGGCACATCTTCCAGGCGGCGAGTCACCAGAGACGCCTTCGTCGAGTCCAGGACCCCGGAGCGCTCCATGGCCTCGACCGGGCCGAAGCCAATATTCATGAGGGCGTTGCCGTGATCGACCATCTGGCCGGCCCGAGTCCGGGAGATTCCCAGTCGGACCGAGAGCAGGCAGGTGGTGTTGAACTTGCGTTCCTCGTAGCCGACCACGGGTGAGACCTGGCCGTTTGGGCCCCACTGGCCGGGGTGGGTCGACAGCTCAGCGCACCCGGTCAGGCAGGCCGCTGCGAGTGATTCTCCCCAGGCAGCCCAGGCCGCCAGGCGATGGCAGGCCGCGGCCAGCTCCCCCAAACCCGCCGCCCCCAGACCAATCAGCCCCGAGGTGCCGGCCTCCTCCACGTCCATGGTCCTGAGCCCCTTGGCGGCGGTCACCATGGCCGCATCACCCCCAGGTTCGTCAGTGAACAAGCCCTCACCATCAACACCGCCGACGCCGTCAGCGGCGGAGCCCTCATCGTCGGAGTCCTGGGCGGTCACCAGCAGCCGAGCCAGTAACCCCTCCACTACACCGGCCAGCACTCCGCCCGCCCCCAGGGACGCCAGCAGGACGGCGGCGTCTTCCGCCGAGACCGGCGGCACCGACATCGGAGGCCCGGCGGGCGCGCCCGACGCTCCGACCGCACCACCGGCCGGGACATGAGGAAATACGCCACCTTCGAACCTATGTACAGTATAGCAACAGTCCCCGGTATCCGCACCCCATCAACATTCCCGGAAACCGGCTCAACAACAACGAAAAACCGCGTTGTCGGAGCCTCCGTTACCCCGGAGCCGATGCGGCGGTCCGCCGAGACTTCGGAACCATCTGCTCTGCTAATGCGATATTGGTATTTCTGCAGTCATCACAGCAAAGAGCGGTAACGGGCCAAATGCCGTAAGGGAGAACTGTCGAGCGATACGAGGGCTGGCGCAGGGGGCTCTCTGGCTGCCGGAGTGGGAGAAACTCCCGCCCGTTTTCTACTTTCCAGGCGCGCCCGCGCCTTTATCGCTCGCACGACTTAGCGTCCGAACGACCTGCGGAAGAGACGTGACGCCGTCGGAGGCCAGGAAATGGCCCGCGCCCGGAACGGTGACGACGTCGGCGCTGATCGCGGTGGCGAATCTCCGGGAAGCCGCCCGGGGGACAAGCGGGTCGTTATCGGAATGAATGACTGTGGTGGGCCCCAGAAGCGGACGCAGCTCACCGGGGCTCGCGCCGTCGAGAAAGCCCTTCAGTCCGGTGGCGAGGAAATGGTCGAGCTCCGCCTCTCCCGTCGGTGGAAGCTGCTGCGCGAAGGGCGCGACGGCGATGAAGGCCGCCAGGTGCCGACCGTCTCCGTTCACCGGTGAGCCGCACGCGATGACTCGCTCGATTGCCCGCAGCGCGGTCAGGCCGCCAAGACTGTGCGTCACAATTGCGAGCCCCGCCAGCCCGTCTGGCGATGTCCCGATTCTCTCAGCGATGGTCGACGCCCAGGTCGAGGCCTCCGGAGTTTCTGGATGAGGGAGCTGCGGCACTTCGACATGGCGGACGGTCCGCGCGAGCCAGGGAAACCAGTGGTCGTGAGGCCCTGCCCCGAAACCGTGGACGAGGATGACTCTGTCGAAAGTATCGAGTCCGTCGAAGGAATAGTGTTCTGTCATGTGATCCATGACCCCGACGGTAGACATTCACGCCAGTGGCAAGGTCAAGTGGAAGCCGTTCGCCGGAGAGGAGCTCCTTGTGCGCATCGGAGAGTTCGCCCGACAGGCGGGTGTCAGCCCCCGTTCCTTAAGGCACTACGAAGAGACCGGTCTGCTCGTGCCCGAACGGACCTCCGCCGGATACCGGGACTACAGCCCGAAGGATCTGGACGCCGTCGCACGCATCCGGCCGATCCTGGCCACCGGCCTCGGCATCGCTGCTGCCCGTCGCTACCTGGACTGCGTCGAGATCACTGGCGACAACCGAGCCGTCGCAATCACCATGTGCCCCGGTCTGCGCCGTGAGCTCGACGCCGTTGAGGAGCGGATCAACCGGCACCGTAGCCGGCTGGCACGCGAGCAGGGCGCTCTCAACCGCTTCAGGGCTGCAGCTCGGGAAGAAGAGTGAGAACGACACCGCTCAAACCCCAGTGGGCTCCACCGACGTGACCGGTCTCGCCCGCCCGCGGGGCGGGCGCCGCCGGGCCCCGCTGCCGCCGGGCGATAGGCTGTGCCCCAGCACCAGGAAGCACGAGTAGGAAAAGAGCGCTGCCGCGATGTCAGAGAGAACCGCACCGGGCGAGTCCGACACCCCCTACCGCTACACGGCGGCCCTGGCGGACTCCATCGAGACCGCCTGGCAGGACCGTTGGGAGGCTGAGGGCACCTTCAACGCCGACAACCCCGTCGGTGCCCTGGCCGGCCCCGGGGCGGACAAGGAGAAGTACTTCCTACTGGACATGTTCCCCTACCCCTCCGGCAAGGGCCTGCACGTGGGCCATCCGCTGGGCTACATCGCCACCGACGTCGTCGCGCGCTTCACCCGCATGACCGGCAAGAACGTCCTGTACACGATGGGCTACGACGCCTTCGGCCTGCCCGCCGAGCAGTACGCCGTCACCACCGGCCAGCACCCGCGCATCTCCACCGAGGCCAACATCGCCAACATGCGCCGCCAGCTGCGCCGCCTGGGCCTGTCCCACGACCCGCGCCGCTCCCTGGCCACCATCGACGTCGACTACGTGCGCTGGACCCAGTGGATCTTCCTGCAGGTCTTCAACTCCTGGTTCGACCCCGAGGCCCCGCGCCGCGACGGCCGCGGCAAGGGCGCGGCCCGGCCGGTGACCGAGCTGCACGATAAGCTCGCCTCCGGCCAGGTCCCCGTCCCCGGCGGCCGCGACTGGGCCGGCCTGAGCGCCGCCGAGCAGGCCGAGGTCATCGACTCCTTCCGCCTGGCCTACGTCTCCAACGCGCCCGTCAACTGGTGCCCCGGCCTGGGCACGGTCCTCGCCAACGAGGAGGTCACCGCCGAGGGCCGCTCCGAGCGCGGCAACTACCCCGTCTTCAAGCGCAACCTGCGCCAGTGGATGATGCGCATCACCGCCTACGGCGACCGCCTCGCCGAGGACCTGGACACCGTGGACTGGCCCGAGAAGGTCAAGCTCATGCAGCGCAACTGGATCGGCCGCTCCGAGGGCTCCGAGGTGACCTTCGCCGTACCCGGGGCCGGTCAGGGCGTTGGCCAGGACGCGTCGCTGAGCGTCTACACCACCCGCCCCGACACCCTCTTCGGCGCCACCTTCATGGTCGTGGCCCCCGAGCACCCCATGCTGGGCGGCCTCCAGGCCTCCGGCTCGGTGCGAACCGACGCCCAGATCGCCGACGACGCCGCGGCCCTGACCGTCCCGGCCGCCTGGCCCGAGGGCACCAAGGAGGCCTGGACCGGCGGCTACGCGACCCCCGCCGAGGCCGTGGCCGCCTACCGCGCCCGGGCCGCGGCGACGTCGGACGCCGACCGCACCGACGAGGGCCGGGTCAAGACCGGTGTCTTCACCGGCTTCTTCGGCATCAACCCCGTCAATGGCGCGAAGGTGCCGGTCTTCGTGGCCGACTACGTCCTCATGGGCTACGGAACCGGCGCCATCATGGCCGTACCCGCTCACGACGAGCGGGACTACGCCTTCGCCACCAAGTACGGCATCGACATCATCCAGACCATCGGCCCGGCCGACGACCCCCACGGCGTCGACCTGTCCTCCCAGGCCTACACCGGTGACGGCGTCGTCGTGAACTCCGCCCAGGGCGACCTGGACATCAACGGCATGAGCAAGGACGAGGCCAAGGCCACCATGATCGGCTGGCTGGAGGCCAAGGGCGCCGGCCGCGGCGCGGTCACCTACCGCCTGCGCGACTGGCTCTTCTCCCGCCAGCGCTACTGGGGCGAGCCCTTCCCGATCGTGTGGGACGAGGACGGCGGCGTCCACGCCCTGCCCGAGTCGATGCTGCCGGTCGAGCTGCCCGAGGTCACCGACTACTCGCCGCGCTCCTACGACCCCGACGACGCCGACTCCTCCCCGGAGCCGCCGCTGGGCAAGGCCACCGAGTGGGTCGAGGTCGAGCTCGACCTGGGCGACGGCCCCCGGACGTACTACCGCGAGACCAACACGATGCCGCAGTGGGCCGGCTCGTGCTGGTACGAGATGCGCTACATCGACCCCACCGATGACAACGCGCTCGTCGACCCGGCCAACGAGGCCTACTGGATGGGGCCGCGCCCCGAGGCCGGCAACACCTCCGGCGGCACCGACCTGTACGTCGGCGGCGTCGAGCACGCCGTCCTGCACCTGCTCTACTCGCGCTTCTGGCACAAGGTCCTGTTCGACCTGGGCCACGTCTCCTCCTCCGAGCCCTACCACCGCCTCTTCAACCAGGGCTACGTCCAGGCCTACGCCTACACCGACTCCCGCGGGCAGTACGTGCCCGCCGACGAGGTCGAGGAGGTCGCCGCCGAGGACGGCACCGCCACCTACCTGTGGCAGGGCGAGCCGGTGCGCCGCGAGTACGGCAAGATGGGCAAGTCCCTGAAGAACATCGTCACCCCCGACGACATGTACGAGGCCTACGGCGCCGACACCTTCCGCGTCTACGAGATGAGCATGGGGCCGCTGGACGCCGACCGCCCGTGGGACACCCGCGCCGTCGCCGGCAGCCAGCGCTTCTTGCAGCGCTTGTGGCGCAACGTCGTTGACGAGACCACCGGCGAGCTGACGGTCGTCGACGAGTCCGCCGACGAGGAGACCCGCCGGCTCGTGGCCAAGACGATCGTGGGCGTGCGCGAGGACTACGAGGGGATGCGCCTGAACACGGCCATCGCCAAGCTCATCGTCCTCAACAACCACCTCACCGGGCTGAGCGTGGTCCCGCGCGAGGCCGTCGAGGCCCTCGTCCTCATGACGGCGCCCGTGGCCCCGCACATCGCCGAGGAGATCTGGAAGCGCCTGGGCCACGAGCACTCCCTGGCCCACGAGGACTTCCCGGTCGTGACCGACCAGTCCCTGCTGGCCGCCGACAAGGTCACCTGCGTCGTCCAGGTCAAGGGCAAGGTCCGCGATCGCCTCGAGGTCGACCCCAACATCTCCGAGGACGAGCTGGAGAAACTGGCCCTGGCGGCCCCCGGCGTCATCCGCACCCTGGACGGGCGCAGCGTGCGCAAGGTGATCGTCCGGGCCCCCAAGCTGGTGAGCATCGTCCCCGAGTGACCGGGGTGGACTTTTCGACGGCGCCGCTCACGGCCGCGCTGGAGCAGCGGAGGAACAGCACGAGGGGCTGCACGAACCGAGTGGTTGGTGCAGCCCCTCGTGCCGCCGACCGAAGATGATTCGGCGATGCTCAGGCGGAGTGCCCGAATCGCTTCTGCGCGGCCTGTCGGGTCACGCCGAGAGCAGCTCCGATCACAGTCCAGGAGTCGCCGGCCTGTCGAGCTCGGGCGACTGCGGCATGCAACTCGGCCTCGGCGTCATGCACCCGCCGACTCGCGGCAATGATCGCCCGGAAGTGCGCGGCGTCCTGGGCGGGCGTGCTGCTTGGATCGAGAGTCTCAAGGACTGTCGTGTCGTTGATATATTGAATCGATTCAGTCAAAATACTTCAACTGTCGAGTGTAAGGGATTCATGACATGTTGCTCTCCGTTTTAGGAGAATTGAAAGGAAGGAGATTTAAAGCTGGCTTCCAAATTTCAGCCACTTTCTCTGGGAATGCGTCACACCAAAGCGTTATGAAGGCGCGAGCAACAGTTTCTTCCGGAAGCAGATTAAGATCCTCTCCAATCTGGGCAAAGATGAGGTGTGGGTCGCGGTTGGTGTATTTTCTTGTCTCAATTGCCTTTTTTACACGAGATTGCTGCTCAAAGAAGCATAGCATCATCGACAGTCTTCCCAAAAGGTTCTTGTTTGTTGTTAAGTTTTCTGAAATGTCATCGATTATTGCGGTCTCTGGATGAGATTCTCCTGGCCCAAATACAATGTATGCTGCCTTATCTTCAAACTCCGCAAGTTCGACATAAATTTGCGGTACGTCGTTCGCATTCTTTTTGTCCCCATCTAAGAATGCTATAGCGGGAAAACTTGAAGTTGGATCGGAGTTGTGGAATTTTACGTGATCGTAAGCCGGGTTGGCTCCACCTAGCGCGTGAATTGCGATAGAGTTAAAGCGGATCCCCTTCGGTATGAGGGATCTGAGTGTGATTTCAGCAAGCAGTGATCCGAAGTTATCCTCTGTGAATACAGCGGCCTCGCAGGAAATTTCTCCGGTCAAAGTTCGAAGTGCTTCGACATCTAATTTCCCCTGCTGTAGTTTTCCGTTGTAGCAAGACCATACGGCGTTGTCCGGGAGGGGGAAAAGTGCGGCATTAGAGTGAGTTGTGAATATAACTTGCGATGACTTTCTTTTTGCGACATCAATTAGGTACTCCACCAACCTCCTAGTTGCTACCGGATGCAGTCCATTTTCGATCTCTTCTATTAGAATCAGACATTGTTCTGGTGCCTCTTCAATTTCTGAGACGATACGAATGGTGCTAGCTTCTCCGGCTCCAAAATGAAATTCAGAATACCCTTTTTCTGGGTGACCATCGTCTTTCATTGCGAATATGGAAGATTTTGCTTTGTTTGAACTGATCGTAAGGTACTTATCTGCGCTTTTCCCAAGTATCTTCTGTACTGCCTCGATGGTAGATCTGCTCAGCTCTCGTTCTTCTATGCCTTCGACAGTGTTGCCGATATAGTTAGATAGATTTGTTCTTTCGGTGGCTGGAAGAGTTCGGTCTATGCCGATAATTTTTACTGATCTATTAAGTCCATCCCTATTCCATCTTGCTCTGTGGAAGTTCACTGTTCTCGTTGTAGTTGTACGGGATTTTTCGCTCTCACTGAGTGCAGAGTATTCTATTTTCCAGTCTTTCATCGAGTTGTCGTAGCGTCCACTTTTCGCAAAAAAACGCCGAGGGGGAACGTCTTTATATAATAGTCCTGCTGCGCCTAGCACAGTAGTTTTCCCTGAGCCATTTGGGCCAACAAGTGCTGTGACGGGAAAATCGAAAGTGATCTCGGCGTCGACGAAATTCCTTACCTTTGTTAGTCTCATAAATTTCAGATAATCCTTATATCCGTTTTTATGCACTCTCGTTGATAGGGAAGAGATGGTGTCGGAACGAATTTCTGATTTCATGGGGGTCCTCCAAGTGAGTTTGTATATGGGTGCTGTCTTGTTTACTTGCGTGGAATCGTCTCTGACGGGTATTTTGTGTGGTTGTGCTGTGTTGCTTGCTGATTGTGTTGTTGAATTCTCCCTACTTTTTTCTGGTTTGGGAGACTCGTCTCCGGTGGTGCGTAAATGAATTCCAGTCCGGGTAGATGCAGAAATGTTGCGCTTGTCGTTAGTTATCGGTTTTCATGATTAATGTGATTTCTGACGTGCTTTTTCTTAGCGGCGCCTGAGGGTGCCGAAGATGGAACGCGTGATCTCGCGGGTGATCTGGCGGCCCACCGAGCCGATGGTCCTCTCGACCTCCCGCTGACGGCGCTCGGCGGCCTTCTCCGCCTCGCGCTGGCGACGCTGGGCCTCCTTGACGGCCTCGCGCTCCAGGCGCTCGGCCTCCTTCTGACGCTGAGCCGCCTGGCGGGCGGCCTCCTTCTCCAGGGCCTTCTGGGCGGCGGCGTCGGCCTTGGCCTGCTCCTTGGCGGCCTGCTCGGCGGCGCGAGCGGCCTCGGCGGCCTCGGCGTCGGCCTGGACCCGCTGGGCCAGCAGCTCGTAGGCGGACTCGTTGTCCACGCCCGTGGCGTACTTGGGCTTGAGCGGTGAGGAGGCCAGCACCTGGTTGACGGTGCCGCCCTGGGCCGGCCCCATGACGGCGGCGGGAACGTTGATAATGACCGGGGCCACCGGAGCGGGACGCCCCTTCTCATCCAGGACACTGACAACGGCCTGACCGGTCCCCAGCGACGTGAGCACCCGGCTGAGGTCGACCGGGCTGACCGGGAAGGTGGAGACCGCCTTCTTGAGGTTGGCGGCGTCGGCCGGGGTGTGGGCGCGCAGGGCGTGCTGGACCCGGCTGCCGAGCTGGGCCAGGACCTCGTCGGGCACGTCCGTGGGGGACTGGGTGATGAAGACGATGCCCACGCCCTTGGAGCGGATGAGCCGCACCGTGCGCACCACGGCCTCCAGGAAGGCCTTCGAGGCGCCGGAGAACAGCAGGTGGGCCTCGTCGAAGAAAAACACCATGGTGGGCTTGTCCGGGTCGCCGACCTCAGGCAGGGTCTCGAAGAGCTCAGCGAGCAGCCACATGAGGAAGGTGGAGAACAGTGTGCCCTGGGACTGGATGTCGGCCAGCTCCAGGGCAGAGATGACACCGCGGCCATCGGGGGAGAGCCGCATGAGGTCGCGCACATCCAGTGCGGGCTCGCCGAAGAAGGCCTCGCCTCCGGCCGCCTCCAGGGCGGCGATTTCACGCAGGATGACCCCGGCCGTCGCAGCCGAGACACCGCCGATGGTCTTGAGCTCCTCCTTGCCCGCGTCGGTGTTTGTCAAGTAGTCGACGACGGCGCGCAGGTCCTTCAGGTCCAGCAGAGCCAGCCCCTGGCTGTCAGCCCAGTGGAAGACGAGTTGGAGGGCGGAGGCCTGCGTGTCATTGAGGCCCAGGACCCGGGAGAGCAGGATCGGTCCGAACTCGGTGACCGTCGTGCGGATGGGGGTGCCGCTGATGCCGGCGCCGGAGTCTGATCCACCGAGGTTGAACAGCTCGATGGGGAAGGACTGCCCCTTCCAGTCCTGACCGGTGGAGCTGATCCGGGAGGCGATCTTGTCGTTGGAGGCTCCGGGCTCGGCCAGGCCGGTCAGGTCACCCTTGACGTCGGCGAGGAACACCGGCACGCCGGCGCTGGACAGGCCCTCGGCCAGGAGCTGGAGCGTGCGGGTCTTGCCGGTTCCGGTCGCCCCGGCCACCAGCGCGTGCCGGTTGAGCAGCCCCAGCGGGATGCCGACCGACAGGCCCTTGACCGGCGCGGGTTCGCCATCGCAGAGCGTGTCGAGGTAGGTGCCCACCGGCAGGGTGGGGGAGGAGAAGTCATAGCCGGAGCGGACCTGGCCGGTGTAGGCGGCATCCTCGGCAGGAGGCGCGGTCTCCGTCTGATCCTGTGTCGCAGGGGCCTCCTCTGCCGGCACCTCAGCGGGCTGTGCGGAGTCAACGGGGGCGACGGCGTCGGCCGACTCCGTGGGAGCTGCGGCCGGAGCCCCCGTTTCTGCCCCTGCGGCCTCTGCAGCGGTCCCTGTGCCAGGAGTAGCCTCGGCCGAGGCGGGACTAGAGGCGATGGCGGCGTCAAGGGCGGCTTGAGCAGCGGCGGCCTTGGCTGCGGCGGCTTCGGCGGCGGCCTGAGCGGCCTCGGCCTTGAGGCGTGCGATCTCAGCTGAGTCGGTCATGGCGTCATCGTAAACGCCGAACCTGCCAGCGCGCTGACTCGGGCGTGCCAGGAGCCTGGCGCGTCTGAGGACATGATGGGGCTCAAGCGTCCGGAAAGACGATCCCTCCAAGCCCATTCATAGGGGCATCACAGACACAAACGCCGTTGACCAGGATAAACAGAGAAAAATGTGGTCTTGGCGCCGTTTCGGGTGCTCCGGGCGGCAGTGGCGCGGTCGGCAGGGTAGCCTCTGAGCCCAAGAGTTCCGAGACCACGCGTCCGGCCCCGTTCCTTCACCCGTCCTCTTTGCTGTGAGGTTTGCGCGCCCCTATGTTGCCCCCTGCGTCGTCTTGCCCGGATGAGCCGCCCCTACGGGGCAGGCTGCTGTCGACTCCAGCCCGCAGGATCGGATGAGCGTCATGCGGATCGCCTTCTTCATCGACGACTACCTGCCTTCCGTCCACGGCGTGGCCACCTCCACGGCTACCTTCCGGGCCGCCCTGGAACGCATGGGCCACGAGGTCTACATCGTGGCCCCCAAGGCCGAGGGCTACGAGGAGACCGACGACCACGTCATCCGCCTGCCCTCATCGCGCTACTACGTCTTCGACAGCCGCGAAGTCGCCACCATCTACCCCGGCCTGGCCCGGCGCTTCGACGCCTACGACTTCGACATCGTCCACAGCCAGACCCAGTTCAGCCTGGGGGTCCTGGCGCACTGGGTGGCCAAGCGCCAGAACATCCCCCACGTCACCACCATCCACACCCTCTACACCGAGCTCATCGACGACTACCCGCTGGCCGTGCTTTCGGGCCTGCTGGCTCTGTCCGTCGCCTTCCCCGTGGCGCTCAAGTCGCAGCCTGTCCTGCCGCGCGTTCACCGGGAGACCATCAAGCACCTCAACAAGCGCGACATGAAGACGGCCCTGTCCCGTCAGGGGTGGCGCCTGACGGCGGCCTTCGCCAACAAGTGCGACGCCTGCCTGTCGCCCTCCCAGCACCTGGCCCAGATCCTCATCAACGACGGCGGGCTAACCGCCCCCTGCATGGTGCTGCCCAACGGACTGGACTCCAGCCGCTACCGGCGAGCCCGCGCCGTCGACTCGCCGGTAGCCAAGGCGCCCGGCGAGAAGATCATCATCTGCGTGGCCCGCCTCAGCCCGGAGAAGCGGCAGATGACGCTCATCGAGGCCATGCCCCACCTAGCCGGTATGCCGGTCAAGCTGGTGCTGGTCGGTCCAGGACCCTCCCAGGAGGAGCTGGGCCGGCGCGCCGAGGAGCTCGGGGTCGCCGACCGCGTGGTCATTGCCGGCAAGCGCTCACCCGAGGAGGTCGCCGTCCTACTCAAACAGGCCGATGTCTTCTCCCTGGCCTCCTACCACTTCGACAACCAGCCCATGGTGTTCCTGGAGGCCGCCGCCTCCGGACTGCCGATCGTCTACTGCGACGAGCGGATGACCGAGTGCCTCACCGAGCGCAACGCGATCCTCACCGACGGGATCGAGGGGGAGGACTTCGCCCGGATCTTCGCCTCACTGCTGTCCGACGACGCCCGGCTCACCGAGCTGTCCGACGGCGCCCTGGAGACAGCCCGGCAGTTCGACTCCGAGACGATGACCAAGCGGCTCACCGACCTCTACACCGAACTCCTCGCCTCTCGCAGCGAGAGACAGCCGGGGCCGGCAGACCAGTAGCCGAAGGCTCTGGACGCCACCGCCGCGGGCGGCGCCTGGTCGGTGAGCAGGGGCCTTGCCGATAAAGTAGATGCCATGTCGCTCGCCGTCGTCACCGACTCCGCCGCCTGCCTGACGGAGCCCCAGATACGTGACCGTGCGATCGAGGTGGTCCCCCTTCATACCGTCCCCGGTGCGGACGGAGCCCCCACAACCACGTCACGCCCCAGTGTCCAGGAGCTGATGGACGCTTATGGCCGTGCAGCTCTGCGAGCCGAGGAGGTCCTGGCCGTTCACATCTCCTCGGCGCTGTCCGGAACCGTGGACAACGCCCGCATCGCCGCAACCCGGATCGAGGCCGAGTACGCCGGGAACACCGGGCAGGAAGGGAGTGCCGGGCGCAGGCGGCCGCAGTGGCTGCGCGTCGTCGACTCCGGCACCAGTTCCGGAGCCCTGGGACTCGCGGTGCTGGCGGCCGCCCGCGCCCACGATGCCCGCCGCGGCGCGGCACTGACTCGTGCCAGCACCGCCCGCTCCTGCCAGCTCTTCATCGTCGACGACCTGGGCCGCCTGGCCCGCTCCGGGCGGATCGACCGCACCACCGCCCGCCTGGACGGAGTACTCGGAATTCGCCCGGTGCTGGCCCTCACCCGAGACGGGATTCGGGCGCTGGAGACCGTACGCGGTGCTGCCCGCGCCAGGAGACACCTCATCGCCCAGGCCGTCCGCGCCGCTGGCGGGACCGCCCTGTCCGGCCCCAGGCGCCCCGCCGACCCGGTGCGCCTGGCCATCCAGGGGGACGACGCCGACATGCTGGGCCAGCTCGAGACCGGACTGCGCGAGGCCATGGAGGAGGCCGGAGCCATCGTCACTGAGGTCCTCACCCTCCCCATCGACGAGGCGACCCGCACCCATCTTGGTCCCGGGGCCCTTGGCATCGCCGTCGCCCCCGACCTCAGGGCACACTGACTCCTGCCCTAGGGCCCACCCCGTCGCGCCCGCGGCGCCCCACGACGATCCCGCAATGACGCCCGGTTGCCACAGAAGACGAGTTGCGCTCCCTCTCCACAAGGCAGATGGACAGGCTGCGCGGCGGGCCCGTTCACCACCTACCGTCAAAGCCATGAGTGCTGGCAGAAGGACGGGGGACCGGTCCCTGGACGATCTTGTGCGCCTGGCCTGCTCGACCGATCCCGAGGAGCCCGTCCGCCACCCGCGCCGCCTGGCGATCGCGCCTCGGGCCGCCGTGGTCGCCGGCGCCGTCCTCCTCATCCTGGCTCTCGTCCTGGCGCTACGGGCCGTCCTGGCCTCCACCGGTACCGGCGGCGAGCCGGCTCCGGCCACCGCCGCCGCGGGCACGGCGAACGCATCGATGCCGGCACATGCCCCGGCCGCATCTGCGGCCACTGCGCCGGTCTCAACGCGGGGCAGCCCCGCCCCGGGCGGTTCGCCCGCCGCAGCCGGCAACGTCGTCGTCCACGTCACCGGGGCGGTGACCAGGCCGGGAGTCGTGGTCCTGGGAGTGGGCAGCCGCGTCACCGACGCCATCGACGCCGCAGGGGGAGTCGCCCCGGACGCGGATGCCGAACAACTCAACCTCGCCCGAGTCCTGACCGACGGCGAGCAGATCCGGGTGCCACGCATCGGCGAGATCCTGCCCGATCCCGCACCACAACCCAGCGGAGCCGCCACCCCCGGGGCGGGAACAGGTTCGGGGAAGCCCGGAGACGGCGGCGCCTCGGGGACGGTCAACATCAACACGGCCTCGGCCTCCGAGCTGGAGAAGCTGCCCGGCATCGGCCCGGCCCTGGCCCAGCGGATCGTGGAGTACCGCGACTCCCACGGGCCCTTCGCCAGCGTCGACGCGCTCACCGACGTCCCCGGCATCGGCAAGGCCAAGCTGGAGGCCCTGCGGGAACAGGCCACCGTATGAAGGAAGACCACGGCACGAGTGCCTTCGGGGCCCCGTGGGACGATCCGACGCTTTACGAGCGCCTGCGCCAGGAGCAGAGCCAGCACCGAGGCCGAGGGCGGCGCGCGCACGCCACCGCCTCCAAGGCACCCGAGCCCCTCGACCTGCGTCTGCTCACTCCTGCGATCAGCTGCTGGGCAAGCGCCTGGTGGGCCGTCGGGCACGATGGAGCGGGCGCCTGGAGACCGGTGCTCCTGCTGGCCTCGGGGTGCGCAGCTCTGGCTGCGGTACTGATCGTGCCCGTCCTGCGCTTCCGGCCACCGCGCCACCGGGCCGACCCACGCCCCGGAGCCCCCGAGCAGGACCCCGGCGCCATCGGCACAGTGAGCGCCAGCATGCTTGTGTGCGCCCTGTGCGCCGCGGCGGTCCTGGCCATCAGTGCCGCCCACCTGTGGGCCCGCCAGCGCGACCCCCTGACCATGGCGGTGGCCTCCGGGCGCCCGGTCACCCTGGTCGGCACCGTCTCCCAGGAGCCCAGAGTCTCGGCCACCAGTCGATCCACCCTCGTCATCACCGCCCTCGACGTCGAGCAGGTCGATGGGCGATCCTCGTCCCTGAGCGCCACCGTCCTGGCCGACAAGCAATGGCTGAGCCTGCCCATGGGGACCCGCGTCGAGGTACGCACGCACCTGAAGCCCACGCATCCGGGCCGATCCGAGACTGCCATCATCCCCAAGCGCGCTGGTCTCAAGGTGCTCAGCCCACCGGCCGGGGTGCTCGGAGCCGTCACCAGCATTCGCACTGGCCTTGCCCGGGCCGTCGGCGCAGAAGACGCACAAGGCACGGAAACCGCGTCCCGGGGATTCTGGCCGCCTGGTGCCCGGACCCTCGTGCCCGGCGTCGCCCTGGGCGATGACCACGCCCTGCCGGCCCAGGTGCGCGAGGACATGCGCACCGTGTCCATGACCCACCTGACTGCCGTCTCCGGGCAGCACGTCGCCATCGTCCTGGGCCTGGGCCTGGCCGCCCTCGGGGTCGTTCCCCGGCGCTGGCGGGCACTGCTCGGGACGAGCCTGCTGACTCTCCTCGTGATCCTGGTACGCCCCTCGGGCTCGGTACTGCGCGCGGCCACCATGGGGGCCGTCATGCTCCTGGGCGTCGTGGTAGGGCGCCGCGCCGCCTCCGTGCCGGCCCTGTGCGCCGGGGCCATCGTCCTGCTGCTCATCGATCCCTGGCAGTCCCGGGACTACGGATTCGCCCTGTCCGTGGTCGCCACCGCAGGCATCGTCATCGGTGCCAAGCCGGTCGCGGCCCACCTCTCTCGCCGCCTTCCCAGGTGGCTGGCCGTCGCCGTGGCCCTGCCACTGGTGGCTCAGGCGGCCTGCGGCCCCCTTCTCATCCTCCTCCAACCCACCGTGGGGGCATGGTCGGTCCCCGCCAATCTGCTTACCGAGCCGGCCGCTGTCATCGCCACGATCAGCGGGCTCCTGGCAGCCCTGGTCCACCCCGCCTGGCCCGCGGCCGCCACCGTCATCGCTTGGCCGGCGCTCGCGGCCTGCTCCTGGATGGTGTGGGTCGCCGGGTTCTTCGCCCACCTGC
>ERZ773075.308-NODE-308-length-41203-cov-81.4907_pt1 | contig 41203 bp, 57 predicted proteins | sample MGYA00580614_ERZ773075 | MGnify/ENA primary metagenome ERZ773075 (study PRJEB29015, sample SAMEA2738021) | human oral metagenome | biome: human oral; feature: human-associated habitat; material: dental | place: China | collected 2043 ...
CCAAGACACCAACGCCGAACAATGCTGCTGCCGCTGCGAAGGTCAGAAGCGCCAAGGCGAGAGCTTGTAGCGGGGGTATTGCACCGCTAACAAGCATCGCTGTACCCGCAAGCGCGAGCAGGGCAACCACTATAGCGCCAACGCCGACCGCCACCGGCACAAGGCCAGCGGCACCCAGAAGAAGGATCGGAGGGACCAGCATACCGATGGCCACGGCCATAAGTATCATGGCTGCGGCCGTCTTCGGGCTAACAGCGGTCTTGAACTTGCTCATGAGCATCATAGCGCCCACGAGGCCGGTGATAGCGATTACCAGCGCGCCAAGGCCCTTTGCGAGGTCCCAAATGTCCATCTTGCCCATGCGCTCGACGGCCATCGCAACGATACCGATGGCCACACCGAACATGAGCAACCCCGCTCCAGCGGGGAGCGCTTCCTCGTCAAGCCGCGACATTAGTGCTACGACCACAAAGAGGAGACCGGCCAACGATGCGAGGCCCTGCTGAAGCACGCCGATGTCCATCTTGCCGAACCGCTCGACGACTCCTGCCAGGCGTTCCATCGACACGGCCATGCCGACAAGGCCAAGACCGCTCGACGCGTTGAACGAGGCCTCCTTGGTGAGCGCCATGAAGCCGCCCATGGCAGCAAGGATCGCGGAGATGGCGAGGACACCCTGAACCGCCTGACCGAGGGGGAGACGACCGACTTTCTCGATGGCGAAGGCCATCACGAGAAGCGCTGCGGCCATCCCCAGGAGCTGCTTAGACGTGTCGTTCTTCAAATTGCCAAAGTCAGCCGTGTCCAGGAAGCCGACCATCACGGACAAGACAACGGCAAACGCGCCAAGACCTTTGACGAGATCCTGCCAGCGAAGAGTTCCCATCATTTTGACCGCTTGTGCCATGAGGATGAGCGCCCCGCCCAGGACAATCAGTCCTAGAGCAGTCTTCGCAAGCTTCTCATTGGCCGGCATGTCGTTGACGGTCTTGACCATCCCCCAGAGAACAGATCGGATTGCGAAGAGCCCCTTAGCGAGGTTCCACGGGTCCATTTCGCCCAGCTTCTGAACCGCTCGGGTGAGAAGTAGTATTGCCGTGCCGAGTAGGATGAGGCCGCCAGCGAGTTTGACGAATTCTCCGCCCTTAAGGCCGTCCAAGTTTGCCATCACAAACAGCATCCCTGCGACCTCCGAAAGGAGGACAGTCAGTGCGCCAAGGCCTACAGCGAGTTTGACGGGATCAACCTTCGACAGGCCCCACACAGCAAGTGCGAGGACACCAACTGCCAGGGCAATTGAGAGAAGCGCCTTGGCCTTGACAGCGCCTGTGAGTGCCTTCAGGTGGTCTCGAACCGCGTCGATGACCTTGCCGAACTTCTCAACGGCGTCGTTCATCGACTTCAGGTTCTTATTGACTTTTTTGGCGACTCCAGCTAGGCGCTGCACAAGCACGAACAACCCAGCGCCAATACCAGCGCCGAGCGTGAGGTTAGTCCCCGCGAGAAGCTGATTGTACTGCTCGCCGCCGGTGTCCACGCCCTGCTTGACCTGGGCGGTTTTGAACTTCTTGTATTCTCGCGTGGCATCTTCCCACGCCTGCCGGACTCTGCGAGAGAACTCCTCCGCAGCGCGTGCGACGGTTTCAAACCACTTCTTGAGGGTTTCAAAGCCCGCCATACCGCCAGCGGCGGTTACAGCTCCGATTTTTCCGAGCTCGGCGTTAGTCGCATCTGCCGCTTCCTTGGCCCGGGGAACCAAATATGCTTTTAGCTCCTCGAGCTTCGCCTGAGTTAGCTTTACGAACTCGCCAAGCCCGCGCCACGCATCGGTTCCAAACTTCGCGATGGCCTGCCCCGCCTGAACGAAATACGGCGTGGCAACGCCGACGAGCCAGTGAACCCAATCCCCGAACTTCTGAACCTGCTTGAGGAAGAAATCAGACTCCTTGGCCGAGTTGTGGAGGTTTGTGACCCAGTCGGCGAGACCGGCTACGAACTCGAGGATCGTACCGTTACCACGGGGGAGCAGCGAGAACAACTCATTGAAGAGTGCGCCAAACCCCTTGGCGACGGCTACGACAGCCTGAGTGACCAGGCCAAAGATCGAGAACAATCCCTGGAATATGCGCTTGAGTTTCTCGGCATTGGGCTCGGATAGTATAAGCCCTTGCGTGAGGCGCTCCAGGCCGTGCGAGATAGCAGCGAGGGTTGTCGCCATTGTTGGCGGGAAGACCGCATGCCAGGCAGCGCGTATTGGCCCCAGGATGCGGCCAATACCGACCAATACATTCTTCAGGGCATTGACGATGGCGGTGCGCCCGCCAAGGTCCTTCCACTGCTGCCACATTTGGTTTCGAGCATCGGCGGACTCACCGATAACCTTGCCCAGCGTATCGGAGAGCCAAGTGAACAGCTCCTTGGCTTCTTCAAAGTCGCCAAATATGATACGCCAGGTTTGCGCCCAACCCGTCCCCTGCGCCTCGGCAAGCGTCTCCATGAGCTGGGTCGCAGTTTTGACCTCAGTTGCGGCCTTGAACGCGGTTTGACCTAGCTTCTCATAGTAGGTCGCCTGTTCCTCGGTGTACCCCTTGGCGAGGAGATCGGCCTTGGTCAGCGACCCAGTCATGACCTCGAGGGCCTGAGTGAAGACGTCCGCCGTAAGCCAGCCGCCTTTGAGCGACTCGCGGAACGTCTTGTTCTTGAACATCGACTTCGACTTCTTGTCGAGCTTGTCGATGACACCCATCGCTTGTGCCGTGTCTTTGGCAAGTTCCTGGAACTGCTTGCCACCCATGCCGGACTGCTCCAGGGAGATCCAGTCCTGCAAACTGACACGCCCCGCGGCCATGGCCTGCGACATCTGGTACATCGCGGCCGAGGCCTTCTGGCTGTTGGCACCCGTCAGGGCTGCAAGGTTCGCCAAGCCCTTGATAGACTTCACCGCAGGTTCGAGTTTCACACCGGCCGCGGTAAACGTGCCGATGTTATGGGTCATCTCGGCGAAGTTGTAGATCGTCTTGTCGGCGTAATCGTTCAGCTCGTCGAGGTACTTGTTGACTATGCTGACGTTGGTGCCTTCTTTGATCGTATTGGCCAGAATGGTCTGGACAGCGTTGATCTGAGTCTCGTACTCACGAAGCCCGCCCATCGGAGCTTGGAAGACGAGATTCTTCGTCCACTGAAGGGCAGAGTCCACGACCTTGCTGGTGATATTCGCCAAAGCGGTGATCGCCGCGACTTCGAAGGCTTTGAACCCGGTGCGGGCTTTCTCGACGCCCTCAAGAAGCGGTTCCATTTTGACGTTTTTGGCGGCGTCTGAGACCGCGCCCAGTGAAGCCGTCGCCTTGTCAAAGTTCAGAGCGTTGTTGAAGTTCTTAAGCGAAGCTTGAGTCTGTTTGATCCCCTGCTCGAACTGCTTGTTGTCGAACTTCATCGAGACGATGCGCTCGTCAAGTTTACTCATGGGGCGTTAGTCACCACCTTCCATACGTCATCTGCGATCTTATCCATGATCGGCTGGATTGCCCTGGGTATGTACGACCGTCCTCGAACCCAACCGCCGGTGCCGGTCGCGTGACCATACTCGAGAATGATCGCGATCGGAACACCCTTTTGGCGGTTGGTGTTCGTCCAGGAGATACCCCAAACGCCGTCTTTCTGCTCCACCTTGTATCCCCAGGCTGCGGCAGTTGCGCCAGACTGCTTGGGGGTGGCGGCAGCCAGGGCCTGTACCCCAGCTTGGCCGAAGGTTTCCAGCCGAGACCGTATGTCGGGCTTCAGGATCTTCGCCAAAAACTGTTGCGTTCTTGAGAAATCCCCGCTATGACTTACGCTGAGCACGGAGTCGCTCCTCGGTTTCAGCGCGGCGCTTTTCGTTGATGCTGCGGTACCGGTTCAGTGTCTCCATTCGGGACTCTTTTTGTTTCTTTGGGTTTTGCTGGATGCCGCACACGCGGATCAACGTCGTCAACCGGTTGAGATTCCAATGCTGGCACTCGAACGGTATGCGATAGGCAACCATCCAACCGTAGATTTCCTCCGATGTTATCGCTTTGGGCGAAGACGACTCTCCACCTCGGAACGTGGTCGCGGTATGCGGGTCGTCAATGTATTCGGTTATTGACTGGAGCTGCTCCTGTGTCAAACGCTGGAGCGTTTCATCGGGCAGGAAGCCGCCTGCCATACATCGGAGGTAATCTTTCACCATCTCGGGTGTGCGTTTCTCCAACGTTAGGAAAGGCAGCTTCCATTTTGACTCCCAGTCAGCTAGTGCCGCCAACGAATGCTCGAGTCGCAATACCGTAGGTTCGGTCGTTTGAAACTCGCCGGTGGCTTCGTCGTAATGGTCACCGCCTGGCACCACAAGCTCAAGCATTCGTTAACGGTCCTCTCTTACTGGACGAGCGCCTTGATCTCGTCGGGGGTGAGCAGCTTCGGCGCGACCCCATCGGTGCCGCCCTGAGACGTCGGGTCCTTGCCGTAGAGGGCTTCCCGGACTTTCTTCATCTTCTCTTCGCCGACTCGGGAGGAGCGGATGATGACGTGCGCGGTAGGCGCGTGGCCTGCGACGTTGGTCTGCTCGGTCGCGAACTCCCACGAGAGAGTGGTGGGTTCGGGCGACTCATTCAGGGTCTCGTTGTCGGCGGAGCTGGGTGCGGCCTTGCAGCCGTACGCGATGTGAATCTCCTCGCCAAAGTCGAAGCCCTTGACATCGTTACCCACCTTGGTCCGCCAGCACAGGGCGAACTTGCGCCGGGTCTGCTGGGTAATGGCGATACCGGGGGCGAGCTCGGCTTCGCCGTCGCAGACATCGAACTCGGGAGGCGACTGGAACGCCTCAATGGTGCCCTTGAACTTCTCGGGCGAGGTGACGACGGCGTAAACGCGGTTGTCCGCGTACTTCTCGGTCGCCTCGGCGCCCTCGGGCGACTGGCTGACCTTGGTGAGGCCGTTCCAGGCAACGCCCTCGCCGTAAGCGCCCTGATCGTTCATCACGAACAGAACACCGCGGTCCGCGCCACCCTTGTAGAAGCGCTCGCCGTCCTTGTCCCAAACCAGTGCAGCTTTGGCCACAGTGGCTCCTTTCGTTAATCGCTGTAAACATACAGCACGTCATGGTAGACGTTATTCACAGCGTAATGTCGGTTGTATGTTGCCCACGGGATCGACAAGACGTGGTCAGTCGCGCCAAAATCGGGATCGGTGTAGAGAACCACGACCTGATACCGATCAAACGACTTGTACACGCTGTCGTCAGCCCGCAAAAGCTCACGGTCAGTCTTGCTGTATATAATGCAGGGGTACTCGAGTTTGACAGACGGGGGGGGCTGGTAGTAAACCCGCTTGGACCCTAGAGCCAGCTCGAGGCGCTTATGGAGCTTCTGGCGCTGGCCCATTGTAAACCCTTCCCACGGTGAGCACGAGGCGGGGGCGACGAGCCTCGATGTAGTTGACACGCCAACGCGCGCCGCCCCACACAACGTAGCGGATGTTGACAAAGTTCTTGAACGCGTACGCGTCCATCACAATGGAGAACTCATGCGACATGACCAGGTCGTCGTTCAAGTTCTCTGCCGTTTCCCAGCGACGGGCAACACGGTTCACATCGCCGCGGGCTTTACGCTCGACGATCTTCTCCGCGAAGACCCCGTCGCCTTTGTCAACGTACTCGGCGTACCCTATGTTACCAATGAATCGTGCCATTTTGACGTCAGGCGCGCTTACGCTCCAGGACGACGGCAGACTTCGGAGTGGTCAGTGCCCCAGACATGAAGAGCTCGTACAGGTACTTCATCTGGTTGAAGTCGATGTCGAAGAAATCGAAGTACGAGATCTCGCCACCAGAATCATTGCCCACGGTGTAGTCGCCGAGGTTGACGACGATACCGATGAGGTCTACTTCATTAGCGCCGACGGTACGCTTGGCGCCGTCGAACAGCGGAACCTCGACGATGCGACCGACACGCATGCGACGAGCGAGAATATCGTCCGTCGGGAACATGTACGCACCGTTCTTGTCCTTGATAAGCTGGAGGTCCACCATGGTCTCTGGAGAGACAAACAAAGTCGGCGAACCCTTGCCTCGGTAATCGGTCATGGCGCGGGTGACGCTCTCGACCAGATCGATGCCCTCGACCGACTTCTCGAGAGTCTTGTGAATCGAGTACAGCTCGTCATCGGTCCAGATCGGACGGAGCTTCTCCGGGTCGATCTTGTCAGCGTGGCTGGACGCGCGACCGTCGCCGATCAGGATAGCGCGAGCGAATTCCTCATCCAGCATGATACGCATTTCCTGCTTGACGAAATCGACCACGCGAAGGTTGGTGGCCTCGATGATGTCCTGGCGATCGAACTTCTGCTTCTTGTAGATCCAGGTCGGATAGGTCTCACGCTTCAGTAGCTTGAAGACTTCCTCAACCTTCTTGGCGCCCTTGGTGTAGCCCTTCGCCCGAGCCTCGTCTGCCGTAATGTCAGCATGCAGACTCTTGACGCGACCGTGCGGGAAGCGACGGACGCCGCCCAGAACATCGCTCACCCATTCGGTGCGGCGCTTGATGAAGTCCGGCGTATCAGAGACAGCCGTGGCCTCGGGGAAGAGGTACTCGATCTTGTCGATACCGTACTGGGCAGCGTGCTGAAGAACGGTCGTGCTGAATTTACCGCCGTTCTCAAGAGCGGCCTTGCACATGGCGTTGATCTGCTCGCCAGTCATGGTGTGCTTGAGCTCGTTGGAGGGGGCGTTCCCCTGGAAGACGTTGTGAGTCAACTCGGTGTCCTTCGTGTCAGAGTGTTTGATGTCTTCGGTGGGCGAGTCGCTGTGCTCAGCGTCCTCTGCGGGCGGTTTGTCCTCACCCTCTTCATCGTCGAGCTTACCTTCGGCAGCCTGTTCCACAAGCCAAGCCACGACGTTCTTCTGCTCGTCGGTCATGGTATCGAGAATGTCCGCGACCGTCTTCTCGTCGCTGGAATCCTCAGCTTCGGTCTCGTCGGCGTGCTGAATCTGAGCGCCAAACGACATAAGTGCTTCTCCTTCCAGTTCTTCGCACACACCGTCGGAGTGAGTGAGGTAAACCTCATCGATGCGCGCCTCTGGGTTTGCACCGACCAGCACAAGCGAGACCTCGACAAGCTCCCCATGCATCACGGTTGTACCCTGCTGCTTCAGGTCCTTGGCGTAGATCGACAGGGAATTCAAGTCCCCGTGCTTGACCAGCTCACGAGCAGTGTCTGCCGCGGGCGTATTGTTGAACGCGCAAAGGGCATAGACACCGTCATCGCGATGCTGGAGCTGTGCGCGACCAAGGATGTTCTCCATAGCCTTGCCGCGGTGCTCCCACACCAGCGGAAGTGTGGCGCCGTCCTGGTGCTTGAACGCTCCGGGAGCGATAGTACGACCATCCGAGCACAGCACATTGGCCCGGGTGGCGTATCCAGAAAAGTCTGGTTTCATTTTGACCTTTCGTTACGGGACGTCCACAGGGGGCGTCGTGTCTTCGACCGGTAGGTTGGGGTTGCGCAGTTTGTCAGCGTCTGGGTCGGTTGCCGGTGGTAGACCGAGAACTGGCCTGAACTCATTCGCGGTGACGATCTGGTTACGAATCAGTTTGTCTGCGAGTTCTGCCAACTCCGAGACTGGAACGAGCGCGAACGGGTCGCTGAATGTTGCCAAGTCGTGCCCCAATCCGCGGGCAGTCTTCGTTAGAAACTTTCGCCGGAGCTCCTCGACAACTGCCTCAACGAGTGGCTTGATCGTGCGCTGGCGGTAGTTCATCATTGCGGTCTCGTCCGCGGTGCCCGCAAGAACCTCTTCGGTCACTCCGAGCTCCGCATGGAGCCGTTTGGTCAGATACTCAATCTGTGTCAGAAGCGTGTTCTCAACCGGCCGGTTGAGCTGGGTGATCTTCTCCGTCGCATCCGCGTAGGCGATGCCGTATTTGGAGCCCGTCAGCTGTTCTGTGATCTCCGACAGACGCTGTTTGGCCTGGGCCTTACGAGCGTCCGTTCGAACGACATATGGAAGCTGGAAGATCAGATCCAACTTGTTTGCCGCGGCTGCCTCGTCAGCACTGTCCAAGAGGGCGAGTTTACGAGAGAGCCTCTGGAAAGTTGAGTTCGGCGCATTGAGGATAGCGTAGAGCGGGGACTCTACAATACCGACCAGTTTCTTAGGGAGATCAATCTCATCGAGTTCGCCCTTGTTCGGATTGAACAGCTTTACGCGAACGTACTCTGGAAACCACTCAATCACCTCACCAACGCGAATCGTTTTGATGTCATACGAATCCGATTTTGACGGATCAAGACTGGTGTCGACGGGGACGATCGCACAGACGCCCTTGTTCAAGAGCGTCTGGAAGATGTCCATCCGAAGCGCCTGCGCACTCTGGTCGAGGTTCCCCTCGATGTTTAGACAATTGTGCAGACCATCAGCTACGATCGCATCAACCTGGCCTTTTGCGTTCTTCTTCACATGTCGGATGCGCACATCGGCGCAGTCCATAGCGATTCGCGTCTTGACTGCGGCCAGAACACTCAGCTCAGAGCTTATGTACGTGTGCGGAATCTGCGTTCTACCGTACCGCCCAAAAGAGCGGGGGTCTTCAATACGCGGTCGTCGGAAGGCGTTCCACGCGTGGCGAAGTCTTTCGCCAAAAGACGCCATCGCGCCTCCTTTTCTACTCGAATGCGTCGCGGTGCAGCTTGAACGCGACAAACGCGTCCATAAGTGCAGCCACAGCATCAACTTTGTCCTCGGCCCGCTTCTTCATGAGCTTACGGTTACCGTTTGTGTCTTCCATCGTGATCGCGTTGCCAAGACAGAATGACATCAGAGCCTCATCAAAGAGAAGCTGGCGGCGCGAGGCAAACGTCTTGAGCTCGCCCAACGGGACAGACTCGGTCCGAGCGCCCTGTGGGACTTTCTCGACGCCATAGGGTCCGTTCTCAGTCTCCCAGCGTCCTATGAATTCTTTTGCGTTGTACGGGTCGTAGCCGACCGCACGAACGTCATATGAGTTCTCTTCAATGAAGCGCTCAAGATCATCATATACCGCTCGATCCACCTCCAGCATCGTGCCGGGGAGAACCACGAGAGAGCCCTCATCAAGGAACTCCTGATACTTGAGCCTGAGTGCTGCGTGCAACTTGTCAAGGGTTACCTCCGTTATGTAAGAGCGAGTTTTGACGCCGAAGCCGCCGGGCAGCGGGAAGAGAAACGTGAACGAGCAGAAGTCGTCGCCTCGGGAAAGGTCGGCGCCCATTGCGCACGGCATCTTCCAGAAGTTCTTCGGCGAGTGCGGCTGCACTTCCTCATATGTGAAGAAGTACGTGAACCCTTCGAGCGGGAGTCCGAACCTTTTGGCCAGGATGTCGTTGCGAACAGACGGAACCTGCTCAGCCCGCTCAACGTCTCGCTGATAGGCGTCGTACGAGACGGTGATACCGATGTTGGGTTGCGCCTTGACCCACATGCGGGGGTCCGCGACCTCTTCGACGTTGTCCAGCTTGTAATGCCAGATCGAGACGTGTGGGGCGGTCATCTCACCACGGAGAATCTTGGCCAGCTCCATCTTCTGCGCATCGCCGGCGCCGTTTCGCACTGTACCCTCGGACGAGATAGCGATGATGCTGTACTCTTCGTGCTTCGACGCACCTTGCTCAAGGGCGCCAATCACGTTCTCACGAACGTCGCCAGAGAGCCATTCGTCAACTGTATTGTATTTTGACCTAAGACTCTGAAGGCGATCGATCGACATTGGGCGGATCTCGATCAGCGAGTTCGTCAGGAAGTTCTGCACGCCCATCTTTGTTGGCGCGAGCTTCTGGCGCTGCGCCGGATCGCCAGAGGTGTTCTTGTTTGACCCGTGGGTCAGCATCTTGAACAGCGGGCCGCGAGCACGGGTGATAGCGGTTCGAATCGGCGACAAAACCTCGTCGGCTTGGCGCATGGTCGGAGCGGTCACGATCTGATGGGTCGTGCTCGTGTCGACGTTGAGCCAATAGGCCTGCCAAGTAGAGGCGTACATCGACTTGGCGCCGCCTCGGGCGACGATGATGTACTGCTTCTTGGTCAGTCGTACCTTCTTGCGCCGCCGCTCGTAGTGCCCGCCAGGGCCATCAGGGTTTGAGACAAAGACTGTGCGCTCTGCGAAGTAATACCATCCCCACAACTGCTCGGCCCACAACTTGAACGTGTCAAGCAGGTGCAAATCAGCGCCATCGGTTGTGGTGAGCTCTGCCTCGCAGTACTTGACGTACCCGTCGATGGCGGAGTCGTCGAAGTACATGTTTGGGTCGGCGATAAGGGCGTCGATTCGGTTCATCTCCTGCGAAATCTCTTCGCATACGGGTATCTCTCCTCGGATCACCTTCTCGCGGAACTGCCCGTAGTAGTATGGCGTCGCCGTGTTGGATAACGCCATACTCTACCTCTTCCGCGGCTTGACAATCCGGCCGTTTTCGTCGATGACGCTTCCGCGCTCAAACATGTAGTCGCCGTACTGGTCGTAGATTTTCTGGTTCGTATCGCGTGTCGTAGCCGTGGGGCCGTCCCATGTGCGTTTGAATTCGGACGCCATGTTGTTCCAGCGGCGCTTGAACCAGCTACCTCCCCCGCCCGATGGCGAGTTGGGGCCGGATGGCTTGGGGAGGTTTGGGCTTGGTTTTGGGCCGCTGGGGTTGGGTCCGCCACCCCCTTTGCTCTTACTCACTTTGGCGTTCCGCATAGCCATGTCCAAGTAGCTGCGCGCCTGCTTCGAGATGAGTCCAGCAGCGACGCCAGCAGCCTCTGCGCTTAGTTTGTCGCCGACGCGACTCATGAACTTCTGAAAACCTGTGCGCGTAAGCTTTGCGTACTCGGCGTCCATTTTGATGCGCTCGATTGTGGCCTTGAGCTGTTTGTCCGAGATCGCCGCGGTCTGTTTCCCGCGAATCAATCCGGATGTGGGGGATTCCTTTGGCTTGGCGCCGCTCTTGTCGACGACTAGCTCCGCTTTTGGTTTCTGAGGCTTGTAGAGCGTATCCACCATACCCACGTTCGGGTTGGCTTTTCGCTTCGCGAGCCGCCCCAGAATTCCACTCCCGGACGAGCGACGATCTTTGCGGACGCCCCACTTCATGCCCTTGACGCCGTGGTGGGCTAGGGTAGTGGTTTCCACAGGTCCACACCTCCTTTGTAGCGACTGTAGTGAACACTAATCCTCCAAGCCAGCTCATCCAGTTGGTGCTGCATGGCCGTGACGAGAAACGCATTCTGTGGCGGATCGAAGAGTTGCCGAACTTTCAGATAAACGAAAGGTTTGATCTCCGGCGGATTGGTTGGCCCTAGAAGCTGTGCCCAGGTCGCTTCTTGGTCTTCGACCGTGGCGCGTGTAGGAGCGCCCAGCATCTCGAGTGTGCTAAGCGCGCTGTTAATGAATATCTTCAGCTCGTTATCGAAGTCGTAGTTATTCCACTCGATGCCGAGCATCGCCTTCACATCGGCCAAAACGCTCATATAGCCTTCTTCCCCCAGAGGACGGTGTCCCCCGGTAGACGTGCGACGAGCGGCTTTGGCAATAGCCCATCGTCTCCGTAATGTATTGCCTGGTGGGTTCGCATACTCACACTGATCAGATACTTCGGGTCAAGGACTGCGGCGTTACCATGCTTGAGGTCCAGCGGCTGCATCGGGTTCATATGGTGAATGTAGATTCGACCGTTGATCGGATAATCAGGATGTCCCATGTCGAAGCCGTTGTCCCGTAGTATCACCTCATTGCGGATGTCTTTCCACTCACGCGACTGGTAGAAACGCTGGTTGAGCCATCGATCGCCACCAAACGTCCTCTCGCCAACGCCTTGGTTGATCCTGAGGTATTTGTAGCGATCGAAGTAATCAGCAAGCGCCAAGAGCTCGTCATACGTCCGCATCTTCGCCTCGATACGCTTTCATTGCCTCGAGGGCCTCTGCATAGAGCTCTTCGATGCGCTGTCCGGACTCCAGAGCGGCAACTCGGGCCTTGAGCAGCTCGTTTTCGTTCGACAGGCGAACACGTTCGAGCTCTTCGCGTGCAGGATCCAGCTTTAGACACTGCGCAATGAGCTGATTCGATGCTGTGCCGTCCGCGATGCGCTCCTCAGCGAGGCTATACGCCATCGCTTTGAGCTGGTTGGCGCGAGCAGCAGGAGTTCTGGCCGGTGGTCGGCGACGTTTGGGGGATTTCGGGTCTTGTTTGGTCGCCATCGGCCTCCGTTCGATTCAGTTTTGGTCAAGAGAGTCTCCAGATTTTGCCCCTTCGGGGTAATTTCGGAGAGCGCGCGATGCAGGGTGGGGGGTTCTTTTCGAGAGGACCCCCTCCCCCACGTCATTTTTCTTTATTTTATATTATTTTTCGTTTTATTTTCTTGTATTTTCCCGTTATATTGAGTTCACAAATCTCATCGATCGCACGTTCTCGTGCTTCCAAGTTCTCTTCTTCTGTCAAACTTTCTGAAGTTCGAGCGATGCGTGCCAGGTAGGCGCATGTGTGGTACCCGTTGGTGAGGTCCCAGGTGTACCACTCCATGAACTCATCCATGGGGTCGTATGGATTGTCCGTGGTTGTGAGTGCAACGTCATACGTCAGCATGATCAACCCAACACCTCCTGCACAGAGGCCACAGACACACCCAGTGCAGAGGCTATGTCTGCCTGGCTGTACCCGTTGGCGGCCATGGCACGTACTCGTGCACGCTTGGCCGTGCTCAGTCCCTCGTGTGTGCGTGGTTGAGCGAGCTGACGAACTCTGTCCATGTTGCTGTAGTTCATCAGATCCTCAAGCATGCTATGGCTAATGGCACCAGCCTGCACAGCTTCCCACTCTTTGGCTGTGAACTCAACAAGACTCTGAGCCTTACTAGCCTGGAACCGTGCCCGTGCCATGGCCAGGGCCTGGTTCTTGAGGCGCTTGTATTCGTCTTTGTCCATGTCTGGATTCGCCGCCTTCTTGGCGCGAACGACAGAGTTGGCATACAGCTGGGCCTGGCGTTCTCGGGGGGCGTTTGCTACAGCCCGGGTCAGTTTCTCTTTGAGGGACTTGACTTGAGGGGCGTACGCTTTACGAGCAGTGGGGGACCAAACTGCATTCGGAGTCTTCAGCATTTCAAGGCGGGCTCGATTAGCGAGCGCCTTCATGTTGTTGGCATAAGCCGCATACACCCTTTCGATGGGGGCGTTTGCTGAAGACACCAGCTTGTTGGCATCGCTCACTGTCATCATACCCGGGCGCTTTGTCAGAGCGGGAGTGTCGACCCACGAGATCTCACCCGTCTTCTTGTCAACGACCTTCTTCTTGTAGGTCTGCCCCGTCTTCTCAAAGACGAGCTCGCCGGTGGTCTTGTTGATGGGGCCGCCTCTTGCCGCTTTGCGCGGTGCAATGTGAGGGCCTCGACGATCGGCGGTGGATCTTGAAATGATGGTGCCGGCCCCCCCTTCAGGCTGGTACTTCTTCTTGAGAGCGGCGATCCCGTTATCAATGTACGACTGTTTGTAATTGAGGCGGTGTTTATGAGCGTCAATTACAACCATACTGTGACGAACGGCACGGGCAATCTCATCAGGACTGGCGCCCTTGATCGTCATGTCGGTAATGAGGTTTGAGATCCGCCCCATTTGATTACCGGTGTCCCCTTTTGTCATGACTTTCATGCCGGGGTATTCCGGGTACATACGTTTGGGGTCGAAGTTCTTCAGCCCCTTGAGGGCGGGGCTGGTTCGAATCCGGCCCTGATTGTTCGGCATGACAACAGCCGTGTCGCCATCGAAGTCGGCCCCGGACAAACGCTCGGCCACCTTTGGGTGAATACCGACGGCGTCCTTTGACAGGATACCAATGAGCTTTCGCCCCAGCTGATAACGGTTATTCACCCTCAAGGTGGGGATCTCGAAGATGCCGCCGTGGGGGTAACGCACCAAGCTGACAGTCTCGCCGTGCTTGAAGTTGGGGGCGTAGATCTCGTCAGGTTTGATCTTGGGTAGCGGAAGCAAGACCTGAGTAGCCTGGCGGGGAAGGCGAGCTGCCTTCAAATGGGTAGCCGCTGAATCGCACCCATCCGCATAAGACTGAAGGAGCTTCTTCTTGACAGCGGGGTTCGTAAGCGACAAGATGTCTTCAAGCTCGGCACGTCGGTTCGCCTCAGCGATACCGAGCTGCTTCTTAGCGAGCGCCGGGGATTGCTTTGACAAGAACTGGGACGCCAGGTTTCGGCTCCACTGCCCCCATTGTCCTTCTTCGTTGACGATGTTGTGATAAGACTGCTTGCGCTTACCTTCTTTATCAAGGTAATAATGGGGATGCGTTGTCGCGCCGAACGGGTTGTCCGGGTCGTCCTTCAATTCCTTGAGGGCGTCCAGTTTATTGGCTTTACGGTTCTTGTTGGTATTGAACCGAAGATCCACACCCGGCGGCATATCGTCGGCGTACATAGCCATACCTTTGAGGTAATGTTTGTCACCGACCTTAATGCGCACCTGGGCGTAGTTGGCCGCCCCTAGAGACAGCTCAGGAACGCCTCTACGGACTTCTATGACGCCGTCACGGTCAGTGCCGCCCTCTTCGGCCCAGCGGACTTGGAGGCGCTTAGGATCGAATCCACGGGGCTTGGCGCCCATTCCAAGGAAGCTGTGCCCGCCATCGTACGATACAGGATACACAGTTCCGATTTTCTCGGGGTGTTTTGCCAGATCGGCATATTTCATACCCGGAGGGCACAGAACCTTGACCGAAGTCTCTTTGCCCGTGCCGAGCTGGGTGGTCTTAACGTAGTAGAGCTCCCAGCCTTGCTCCCGCAAAGACTTGACCGCGGTGTTGAGCCGATCGCGACTGACCCCCATATGGGCTTCGGCGCCGAGACCTACGTCAATGGGGCCCTTTTCCTTGACAAGCTCTTTGAGTGTGCTTTCTGTCGATTTGAGAACGGCGCTCTTTGATTTCTCGCTAGGATTGAGGAGCGCCTTGACCTTGGTCTCGGAGACACCCATCTCTTTGGCGATAGCGCGGATCGATTTACCCGCATCTCGAGAGCGGACGGCTTTGGTTGCCAGCTCGGCGTTATGCGCCTCGTGGGCAATGGTCTTGTATGTACGAAGATCAGCGACGGACATCCCGAGCAATGTCGCGATTTCGCGCTCAGACATGCCCGCCTTGCGCAGCTCTTTGTTGCGCTCCAAGAAGTGCCCCTCGCTCTGGAAGGGTTCTTTGCCAGACCCCCACGGATAGCGCCCGGAGTGCCGCTTCGTCCCGTAGTGATACAGCTCACTCATAATGTCCGCGTAGCCTCTCTAGATGCGCCGAGTGTTCTTCAGTGATACTCATCAGTCTTAGAATCTCTTCCACTTCCGGGCGTTCACTGGTAATCTCGTCATTTTGGTAGATACGGAGCTCTGCGTCGATGTTGCCAGGATGAATCCTGTACTCAAGGCAGAAGAAAGCCATATATATGCGCAGCTGGCGCATGTTGGCCGGATGGCTTCCGGTCTTCAGATCGTGGATACGCAGCAATCCGTCTCTGAAAGAAATAGCGTCGGCTGTGCCAAACGCCATGGGCGAGTACGCCAGGACAACTTCCGGTCGCATGCGGAAACCGATGGCGTCGTTGACGTACATGTTGAACGTTTTCTTACTCCGAGGGAGTTTGATCTTCATCTTGATCAATGTGGCGGCCAACTCGTGGAGCTCCGTGCCCCTCAGAACCGCCAGACGGCTCGTGTAGACGCTTTCAAGCTTCTCCGGGGTGTATTCCACCCACGTACCCTTGGAGGCGCTCAGAAAGGCGTGCGCGCCCTCAAGATCGGAATGCTCGTTGAAGCGCATCCAACACCTCTTCCACGTTCTCGGGGTGAACGAAGGCGGCAAACGACCACTCGTTCATCATGTCGACATAATACTCTTGATTAGGCTGTCTCTTGGCCCGCGGAGAGCGCTTCAGTTCAAGCGCTGCCCAACGGTCTTGCCAGATGACCAAGCGGTCGGGTATCCCTTGTATAGCCGTGGGGTCCAGCTTGAGGTAGAGGCAGCCGGGAAATATCGATTCAAGGCGCTTCTTAAGCCCCCGTTCGAAATCCCGTTCCAGCATTTCAGCCCCGCTTCACCCGAATCTCGTCTCGAAGATGAACGAGCCAACGGTGCAAAGACACATACCCTGCGCTATCCGCATACGGGTTCTCTGGATCATAAATCCCACGCTGAAGCTCTGTGAGATCTGCCTCGATGTTCTGAAGCCGGCCGTTAAGACCAGCGACGCTTCGCTCGAGGTCCTGACAGCGGAGATTTGCGTCCTGCGCGGCATCTCGTGCCTGGGTGGCTGTGGTGAGCATGCGCGTAGTTCGGTCCGAAAAGTCTTCGCCGCCCCAATCAACGCCGTGGAAAATGTAATCGCCGATTTCCTTGGCAGATGCCACGTCTGCTCCAATCTTTTGTAGCTGCTCGATAGCCTGCACTGCTGTGAGCCAGGTCGAGGGGTTGAGGTCTGCATACCTGTCGCGGCCGTTGTTCACCAGGCCATTGCGCCCATTCTTGACAGCGCTAATCTGGTAGTACGACGCGCTGTCGCGGCCTTCAGAATCGATGGTTGCGTGGATGTGCGGTTCCATGCCGTCACGACTGTCGCGTTCCCAGGTCGCCGAGGCGCCCCATTTCCTAAGGTGCTGGATCAGCTCTCTAATCTCGGCTGTAGTGAGATGCCAGATCTGGAAGTCCACACACCAACCGCCAGAGTGTACGCCGGCGGAAGCGCGTGCAAAACCATAAGCCTGGACCACGACGACTTGAATGTCGGGATGGTCCTCTTTGAATTTGGCGTACCACAGCTTGTACCAGGGAGCTGCGATGTCAGCCTCGAGCTTCGCATCGTTGCCGGCGTAGTTCGTACCAATACTAGCTAAAGCCATATCCCTCCTAACATAAAAGAGAGGACTTGGGTTGTAAGAGTGAGAGGGGTAACAACCCAAAAGAGAGCATAACTCTCTCCTCTCACTATAACATCTGAAAAAAAGCAGCACTTTGAGCGGCGCGACCACTTCGAGAAGCGCTCAAACGACGCCCAGACCTTCAAATCCGCCGAAATCTGAGAGATTCTCAGGAAAACTTCAAAATTTGGTAAAAATTACCACGACACGCCGTTCGGTCGTCAAAAAACCAGTTTTGAGGGGGGTAAAACTCTATATATATTTTTTTTTTTTTTTTTTTTTTTTTACCAGGAGTTTTGAGGGGGGTAAAACTGGTTTTTTGACAACATTTGTTACCAAATCGTTATAAACTGTTAACCTTCTGTTAACCTTCGACCCGCCGACGACCTCGCAAACGCTGCCTCGGAGAAGTTTTTCTTCTCCGCAACCGCTGCTCGCACCTTAAAATCGATGGGCGCACGAGACGTCAGATAGTAATAGTATAGATCCGTGTACTCGGTGTTCAATCTGTCGATCCGACCTGCTGATTGCGCCATCACCTTGTACGAGTAGTTCATACTCCAATACACAATCACGTTCGTAGTCGTGCAGTTCCACCCTTCAGCCCCCGCCGTGTACTGCACAAGGTACGCCCAAGTCTCCCCCTCCGGCAAACGATCGTGCTTCTGTCCATTCCACTCCGCAAACTCACGCCCGTCCGCCTGCAAGATCTCCCGCAACAGGTCCAGCTCGTAGTTGTAGTTGTAGAAGATGATCAACCTGTCGTGCTTCGCGAGTATCGCTTCAAGCTCTGCCCGACGAGATGGATCCGTCGCCACCAACCTCCGCAAGACCTGACACAATTCACAGGCTGTCTTGATCGGCGCATTATCGAACGGATTCCAACGCTTCTTCCAAACTTCTTTCAACGCAATTCGATCGTGCTCAGCGATGCAATAGATATGATGCCGCTTTGTCTCCCGCTCAAAGGGTATGTCTACCAGCAACTTCTTGCGCAGCGCTTCAAGATGCTTCACCCCAACATACCGATCAACCTGCGGGTAGTTCCGGAACCGCTTGTAAATGACGTGCTGCGCTCTGAACTCGGTGATGTTGGCGTAGAACCCGTTCGCTATGAACACGGGCGCGTAGTCTAGCCAAGTATCCCCCGGCGTAGCACTCAGCAAAATCCACTGGTTGGCCTTTGCGATCTTGTAGAACGCCTTGACCCACGCCCCGGACCCCACCAAACGCTGCTCGTCGAGGATGAAAAACGCTCCTTTCACAGGCTCGTATTTCTTGATGTTGTTCCAGCTGTCCACCGTAACATCACACATCCCCTCAGACCCCTCTGAGAGGCCAAATATGGCCATCTCCCGGCTCCATTCGAGAGTGTCCCTCTTTCTGGCTGTGGTGAGTATTACGAGGCGCTTAGGATTGCGCATAGGCTCAAGTATCTCTCCGGTCTCAAAGTCGATCTTTCCGCCCCCGATGGAGCAAAAGAAAAAGGCCAGAGAAGTTCTCGACTTCCCCGTCCCGACCCCACCACAAAGGATGGAGCCAGGGCGGAGAGAGCCGAGTGCTTCTACTTGAGCACTGTAAAGCTTACAGTGACCCATCTTCTTCCAGTTCTGCTACCAGCGCATCGAGAATGCCTCGATAACGCTGCATGTCCTCACGTGTCGGGCTCAATAACCTTACACCTTCTCTCGATGGTCTCTTGGATAGTTCGGAGATGCCTGGGATAATCCACAGGGCGCTCCTCCTCAAACGCACTGATTTGGCGGTAGTACTCTGGTGTGCCTCTGCTGTCCCAGCCGTCCAGCAGTTGCTGAATAACCCACCCCGCATCATCGTGGTCCGGATTCTGTTCAACCCGCCACGCAAGTCTTACGAGCCCCTTCAACCATTCCAAGTCCTGGCGCGTTATGAACACCGGAGGGTACAGGAGGAAGTCGGTAACTTTGTCCCAGGCGTCATTCACGGCGTTGGTGCAGCCACGGCACGCGTTAGTCATCCCCGCACCTCTTCGTAGTCGGCGTACTTGGACGACAGCCCTTCGACCGCCGTATAGTAGATCTCGTCCAGGTATGCCGTGATACCTACATTGCCGTTGATGTCCCAAACATAGGGGCGTACAATCAGATCAATATTGAGCGGAGCGAGGCGATCGAGAATGCCTATTGTTCGCCTGTCCAGCGCGAGCTTTCGCCGGCCCTGGATCAGATATGCAATAGGATCCCGTCCACGCTCGTCGCCCGGCTCCTTGAACTTGACCTTGACTGTCAGCTGGGGCTCGTCAGGATCCTCGGGATGCCGACCCGGCTTCCACTTGACGTTCCAACCCTCCGCGGAGAGCTGCTGCGCCAGCTCGTCCGGTAGACACAGCACGAAGTTACGCTGACCAGCGGGATTGTACTGCCGCTGTTCGCCTGTGAAATTTTTGAATTTGATGACCGCGCCCTCCAGAACGAGAGGGTCGGGGTGTTTGCGCTGATCTGTCATTTCTTACTCCTTTTCTCAATGAAACGTCGCACGTCTTCGTCGATACTACGCGGATGTTTGGGTCCCATGAACAGGGCTCGTATTATCTCCTCCGAAATATCGGAAAAGCGGGCCTTACTAGGTTTCGGCTTACTCATCGTCATCAGCCACCGGCAGTGATGCGATCGCTGTCTCGAGCAGCGCTTTAGCTTCACGACCCCTGCCCCGTGCTACCGTGTCCAAGGCGAGATTAAGACGCGCGGCAAAGTCCGAAGCGCAAGTGTAGTCCCGGTAAGACTTGGCGTCTTTAACCATCCGCTCAGCAGTGGCCTGCCATTGACGTAGCTCTGACACAACAGGCCAGTCCAGATCTGTAGCCTCGACGATTGCCAGTGCTTGATTGAGGTGCTTGACACGTAGCTTGGCGACTTTGCGCCAGTGCTTCTTCCGCAAACGCCCCCGCCAGGCCAGCATCTGTCGAATATAGAACAGATTCGCCCAAACGCGGTGAGTCCCCTCCGGCGTGCAGTTCTCGATGAGCTCGCAGCTTGCTCCTAGAATTTCAGACGCCATGCGGTAATTACCTCGCTCTGCGAAGTATCGGGCCTTCTCGGCGATGTGAGTCTCATTCTCCAGAAGAAAGCCCACGGCGTCTTCACAGCCCTCCACCGCGGGTGGATTCGCGCGGACGGCCCACATCTTGCGCGGGAAGGTTTTGGTGTACTCGGCGTATGCTTCTTTATAGCTCATTATGCAATCCTCATTTCACAGACTCTTCGAGTGTTTCACGTAGCGCCTGAAGGGTCCAGCACGCAGCATCGCTATTGCCTTCTAGCAGCCCGTCAGCTGTAGCCCCCGCATATTTCAGCAGTTTAGCAGCGTACCGCAGTTGCTCATCGGTCTTGGCAGCATGCGCAATCTCACGGATGCGAGTCCAATGCCCCAGAACAGCATCCATCAAGCAGTTGGGTCGATCAAAGTTACGTTCTGCGAGGATGGCGCCCACGCTCGCGAAATAATACAGGCGCGCCTCCACAAGCCGTGTCAGATGCTGATTCATTCGCTCGCCGATGCTTCCATAAGCCCTTTGAGCTGCTTGTCGAAGCGATGCGAGTATTTCGCACCCCATCCCGCGGGCTTCGCCCCACCCTTGACGCCCTCAATCATCGACGCGGCTTCATCGTGATCTCCTGCGAGAAGCGCCTCCGCTGCCTTGTAGAGGGCGAAGAGATTTCCAATCGCCCACCGGACGTGCTTCTCGTCGGTTTCGATCTCGGCACGATGGTACGGGTGGATCAGCGAAGCAAGGGCCAGAATATCGCACGACAGGTCGCAGAACTCCTTGCGCTTGCCCGGATCGTCCCCGTACTTGCTCATGTCGCGAGCTTGGTAATGGAGCCGCACCCCCACCCGGTCGAAGTACTCCAGCCGCAGTGCTACAATCGCACGTTCCTTACGCGTCGCATTCGGCATCGCCTCTTTGAGGAATTCCTCCGCGAGCATAGCTCGCTCGAGTTCGATCAGCTTAACGCCCATTGGTGTTCCTTTCTGTTGCGGTATCGGCCCGTTCTGGGCCAAGATTTGCGATACGGCCTATCGGTTTCAGATCACAGAGCCAACTTCCACAATGAGTATCGCGGTTGAACTCAAACTTTTCGTTTGTAGGCTCCCATTCGATACTGCGGGGCAGCATTCGAGCGACAATCTTGACGAGCTCGACCACGCTCTCTTCAGGACCGTACAGCTCAAAGACCTCATCATTCGTCTCCGGTCTCGAGAAGCGCAGAACCGTCGGGGAATTTCTCGATAGTAGTGCGCGCTTTGTCGCACAAGGCTCTGTAATACGAATAGTCGATGGGGCCATTCAGACCAACCTCCTTCATTGTTTCCGCCTCTACGAAGCGGTAGCCCTTAGTGCCGCCCAACGCGGAGAACTTTCCGTCCTTCTCGCGCCATAGGGTCCCCCCGCCCTGCGTGACAGGGACAAAAGCGCCCGACCTGCCGGTGTAGCGACGCTCGGGCTCTTCTTCGGTTCCGGTATCCATCCAGATCGAGGTGGTGACTGTCTTTTTCAGAATCAGATCCTCGAACTGGATCGGCTCTTTGCTGAAGAGTGTCTTGAACACGTACGGCTCTGCAAATTGAGCCCCTGTCGCATGCCACTGCCCGTCGTAATCACGAGCTATGTAGACCGCATCGTTCACAAGGCACATGCGCTCGTAGCGGTCTTCGACCTCGAATTCGTATCCGTACTTTTTGCCGAACTCAAATATGAAGTCGCGTGTCTCCTGTGAAGGCTTGGCGACCTTGATCGAGTCGGTCTTGACATGCAACACATGCACGCCTCGCTCTTCGAGTGCCTTCACGAGATCCACCATGAACAATGCGCCGCGCTTGGCGACGATGTTGTCCTTGTTCCGGGGGTCTCGGAATGGATTGTCGAAGTGGGCTGCGGTCAGGCCGTAGACAATGTTGATGATGATCTTGAGGGCATACGCAAGATCATCGAGCTCTTCGGGTGTGCCGTCCAGGAACGGCACGAGTGCGCCGTTGAGCATCCCGCGCGCCTTCTGAAGGTCGCCATGCTTGATCGCCAGGCGGGCCTCTTTGATCGCTGTGTAGTTCTTCGTATAGGGGCCGAAGAGGTTCAGCTTCTCGATCGACGTCGGGTGCATCGATGCGACGTCAAAGACCTCCACGTCGAAATATACACCAGGATCGGCCAGTACGAGGCCGCCCTCTCCGGTGGTAATACCGCGGTATGTGCTTTTCCCGAATGAGTATTTGTACCCAGGGAAATCCTTCGAGAGATCCGTGTAGACGAACTTGCTGACAGCATCACGATCCCCCTCGAAGAGGATCCTCGCCGCGTGCTTCGCCGTCGGATCGTTCACAGACAGACCGGACAGCGCCGCGAGGATCTTGCGCGCCTTGAAGTCAGCAGCCCTGGCGTGGAATACGGCCTTGGTTGCCTTGACGTCATTGACACAATACGACGCCACTTTTGCCCATAGCTCCTCTGGAACAGGTTCGTCCCACGGCAGCCCTAGCTCGAGATGGTGAATACCAAGGTCCAATTCGAACCGTTTGAGAGACTGTTTGATGCTGCTGAAGTCGTAAATATCGCTGTACGAGAGGTTGTATGCCTCCCGGAAGTATCCCGACCGCTCATTAGAAACGATGCGCTGTGACAACCTATAGAGTCGCTCGTTATCATACCCAAGATACCGTGCATATAGAACATGGTTGTCGTACTTCCGATTGTTGAAGCCAATAAGCTTCATTCGAAGCAGGGGCTCAATTTCCTGGGGCGTTGGGTTGATCATCTGGACCGTCTGGTCCGAGTCCTCTCTCTCCCAGCAAACGATGAAGAGGTTCGGGAAAACCTCAACATCGAAGAATACGATGGGATCTGCGCCGTCTTTGTTTGGCGGCTCCTCGTGCTCTGACGTATACGGGAAGTTCATAGCTCTAGCCATACACGCATGAGCATGGTTCGTGGAGCTGGCCGCGAAAGATATGACCGCTGGCTCAAGGTCGCTGAGGTCATACTCAATGCCCGTGGCCTGTGCCGTCGTTAGCACCTTTTCGATGAAGTCGATGGTGGGCTTTGTGTTTGCGTGCACCTCCCGCCGGAGGGCTTTTTCAATAGTGGAGCGCAGCGACTTTTCAGACTGCACTACTTCCGTACGTATCACACGCTGTTCCCTTTCTGGTAATCCACTACTGATCGGTGAGATGGGTAGCCCGTTCGAGAACGTAAAGCGCCTGCGAAGAGACGCCTTTCCGGTGAAGACCTTGACCTCGATGCCGGGCGCGTAATCCCTGGACAACTTCGAGACGTCTCCGTGGTAAATATAGTGGAGATGAACCCCATTGCCGCCCTGAGAGAACTCAGCATAGGTAGTCGGCCACTTGGCTGCGGCTTCAAGATTCAGATCACGGTTCTTCTCGCCCGTCTCGTCTCGAAGATCAAAGTCGATGACAATATGATTGTTTGCTGGGATGAGGTAGTGCAGGCGTCGCTCGTCCAGGTCAACAAGCTTGGTCGTTACCTCGTCCCATCTCTGGGCGGGAGTTCCAGCACTGCTGGCATACTGCGCAGGGGCCAGGCCGCAAATATCACTCAGCCCCGACTTGCGTGAGTCGAGCACAAGCCTGGGTCGGGCAGCCACGTTGGGTGCAACTCGCTCGAGTTTTTCCAGCTTAAACTGAGAGTATACATTGCGTCTATGGTCGCCGCGTTCGACACCGCGTTCTCGGTAGTCGTTGAAGTATTCTTTGAGCTCCTCCTGGAACCGATAGCGGGGCATCTTAAATTGTAGGCCAGTCTCATCTACGTACTCCTTGTACCAATCGTACACCTGCTTGAGTGTGACGCCGTCCTCGGCTCCAACGAACTGGTCAGAATACGAACGAACGAAGTCGAAGAACGGGTCAGTCTGCTCGATCATGGCCATGGGGACATACTCGGAGTAGTAGTCCTTACCGAGACGTCTGTAAACCTCAAGGCAATGGGCTGCAATTGCGCCCAGCTCGAACGGCAGACGCGCCACCGCCTGGTGATACTCGGCCACAGAGAGACGCCTGCCCGTTGGATGAACGTCGATCAACCGACGGATGATACCCGACTTGGCGTCCGTGATCTTGACGGGACGGTTCGTCCCCATAAACAAGAACGCCCGAAGGCGGATGTCGCGAGGGGCTTTGTACTTCTCATTGAGGGAGATGACATCATGGCCGACGATGGAGTTCAACTTGGTGTTGTCCTCGATCCGCGACAAGTCCCCATCGTGTTGAATACCCACGAGAGGGTTGTTTTTGAACACCTCCGCCGCGAACGCATTCCCGTTTGCCCCAAGCGCCTTGGCCTCGAAGGTTGTGGTGTAACCTTCGAATAGCCGTTCAATCAATCCTATGATCGTCGATTTCCCAGTACCCGCTTGACCGTAGAACACTAGGAACTTCTGAATCTTACGGGCCTCGCCAGCCAGAATCGCGCCGATCGCCCACTCGAACTTCTCTCGCTCTTCCGGTAAATATAGCTTTTGGACGAGTGTGTCGTAAGCCTGGGTCTCGCCAGGCTCAACGGAGTAAGGGAGCGCCCGCGTCGCGAACTTCGAACGCTCCCTCTTGTCCGACGCCCACGTGAGTTCGCCATCCAGGTCGTGGAAGTTGTCTGGCAGACTCGACAGATATCGCCGCCAACCACTCCACGCCTGGGACGAGAAGTTCTGTAGCGAGTGCACGGTGACCGGAACCTCCTCAGGGAGGTCCAGCTCGTCACGGTATGCCCACAACTCCTGGTCTATGAGCTCTCGTGCTCGGTACTCATCCGTGGACCAGAAGCCTGCGTCTGGATCCCAGATCGCGAAGAACTCTTTCCCTCGGACCATGAGGTCCTGGCTTGGGAGAACAGAGAACGACGGGAAGATCTCGACAATCGTTTGCCGCTCTCCGCCGACGTTCTTCTGTTTCTCCCGGTGACAGACCTTGATGAAGTCCATGGATCCTCCTAAATCAGGTCTGTCCTATTGAGAATATAGCCGCCGAGCTGGTCCCACAACGAACCCGCCGTTTGGCTTGTAAGAAAGAACGAGGCGCGCCCAGATACAGCGTCGTCCAGCCGTTTTCGGGCGTCCTCGCGCGTAATCGGCCAGTCCTCGTCTGAGAACTCAGCCAATCCTACATTGTCAAGGAACTCCCAGAACCAGCCGGCAAGCGGTTGCTCAGCGTCGGTACCAGACGCCCAGAATTCCGCCTGCTCGGCTAGCTCCAGGAGAACCTCCAGCCACGTTGGCTCCCGCCAATGTGCGATAACCCCGTGCTCTTCCGCTGCTCGGTAACGAATCTCGTCGACGGCGTCCCGTCGATTCTCATCGTCTGCGCATCGCGGAACGAACTCCTCATGAGCGAGGAGATCGATCAAACACCGCCTACTGCGGCAGGGATTAAGATCGCCCGGGTCAGCGACCTTACCATATAACCAGTCGAAATACGACTGGTCCCCAACGCGCCTCACTCGCCCAGGACGTACTCCTTGTACGAGTAAGGCACTGCTTGGATTTCATAATCCACCCCTACATCCAAGTTTCGGATGTAGAGGTAGTCGTCCGGGTCCATCGACCGATAACCAATCCCAATGAGCGAGTCAGCCTCCGGAACAAGATCCTCGGAGACAGTCGCGACGGTTTTGTCGAGACAGTAATAGAGAAGGGTTTCCGTCTCGGGTTGCGGATTATTGATGAACTCCGCCTCCGAGATCTCGAATATTCCTCGCCCGGTGGGAGATACGGTAACATCAGCCGTCTCCTCAGCCGTGTCATAGCTTTTCCGAGCGTCGGCCTCTTCCTCGGTCTCAACCACGTCCTTCACCTCCTCCCTTTGGGGCTCCCCGCTCACGGGGGCGGCAGAAGTCTCCTCACGGAGCTCCTTGTAGCGGCGCTTGAATTCGCTGACCTCCTCGGCCACACGCTCTTCAAACGCTTCGTCATCTTTTGGCCGGGTGATAAAGCCAATGGTAGCGCCAATAGCCGCGCCCGCCACGAAGGCGAGAATATGCGTCCACACGGGGTTTCTCCCTCGGTATAGCTGTCAAAGGGCAGGGATGAGGTCGTAGATAACCCCATCAACATTGAAGTCCAGCACGACACGATCGTCGTCGCCGGCCAGATATGCGCGAGCCGATGGCGACTCATTCTCGAACACGCCGAAGCTGATCATACCATCACCCGGAACACGCCCGAGCTCAGATGCGAGCTTCGCCATTTTTGGTTTTGTGTAGTCCTTGATCCAGCCCACCAAGGCGGCGTCCTTGCTCATGGGCAAGCCGAGAGCCTTGTACACGTCGTTCAGGAACACGACCCCCCGAACATCGAGTTCCCGATTGAAATGGTTCTCGAGCGACCTGAGGGTGAGGTACTGAATCTCGCGATTCGGGCTCCACTCGATAGCACTCTCGTCCCAGAGCCGAGAATATGGTGATGCCGACATCCACTCGCCAGACGAGGGCACAAGATGGTACGTGACCTGAGTCTCTTTCGTGCCGTCCTCGTGCTTGAGCTTGGTCTTGCGCCCGATGACCTCGTGCGCGAACTCAGAGTCCGTGTCCTCGCCCAGCTTCTCACGAACACGCTGACGGTAGCGATCCAGGGCGGCCTGCGCAGTCGCAGCTGCCGAGGTGACCGCGGCGAGCCTACCCCGGAGAATGCCGGTGCCCGCCAGGATTGAAACGACTGAGGCAGCTCCGACGGCAACTGAGGGGCCATAGATCTGAGTGAACGACCAAACGCCCTTACCAATGACCTGGGCGTAGTCACGCACCCGATCCTCTCGGCTATATTCGGGAGACCCCTCTGCTTTCTTGATGTTCTCCAGGTCGTGGAGAACCTCAGCCTTCGCAGCGTTGTGCCACCGGACGCCCCGCCGGACAGCTACAACCGCTGCCCCGACGAGCCCCACAACCCCTGCTCCAATCAGGAGCTCAGGGCTGCGGAACTTAACTTTCTGAATGAGATTTCCGCCGAATCGAGTGACGGAGGAGAATATGCTCATGAGTTTTTGCTTTCTTGAATAAGCCAGTTGAACTGTTTGTGGCCTGGAGACATCCAGAACCCTCGGTGGTAAGTAACATCCATACCGTTGAGCACGCGGAACGCAGCGAGAACCGTACCCCCCGCGAAGCCCCAGTAAGCCCAGTCAGTCTTCCAAGGAGTGACGAGCCCGTCACCTCGGAACACACTAAGCGTGACGCCGCTCCCGATCACCTTAAGATCTCGCTGACCAGCGAGCCTGGCGTCGAGAAAGTCCTGGACCATGTCCTCGAGGCGGGATGCTGCCAGCAGCGCCGCAGTCATGTCGCTCATCGCTCATCCTTCCAGATAGTGATAACCGTCATCGCCGGCAGATCGGTGACCTGCACGGCCCCTCCGCGGACAATAGTCTCACGACCCGCGGAGTAGTTACGCACGGCAACAGACGTCTCGCCAACAGTTGGGGTTTCGAACGTGCCCGGCTCGTTGGCAATCGACTCTGCACGTTTCGGCGGAGTGAGGGTCGTTTTCGAAGGCCGCAAGCGCGTGACAGTGATGCGCCACGGCTCACGCTTCCAGAAGCAATCCTTGTAGCTGGTCTCGCCCGTCTTTTGCTCGTAGTCGTCCATGCTCGTTCGAAGCTCCTCAGCCTCGTCACACGGGAGCGCCTCGTTTACATACACGGGATTGCGGTTCTCCCACGGTTCGAGTCGCACCTCGATGTCCGCGCTCACGTACCGAGTGGGTTTGCGAGTTCTATCAAGGATCTTGAGCCCGAGCTTGTTGCTGATCGGGCAGGGCTTGTCGATCTGATCCTGCTGCCAAGTGGTCATTTTAGATCTTTTCTGAATATGTTCGTATTGGTCAGTTTTTGCGAGACAGGAACCAGTCCCGGCGGTACGTTTTGTTAATCCAGTGGTACCCGTAATCGGGTATCGCCAGGGCATAGTGCGCCAAGTCGTTCAGGCTTTCAACGAGCTCAGCCCAATCCGACCCCAGTCGCTGGGCATCGAGCGCGAGAGCCTCAGTCGAGCCCTCGGAGAACGATACCATCACCCTCGACGCAGAGGTTGGTGAACGGGTAGCGCTCAATGATTGTGCCGAGTGCTTTGTCGCGGGCCTTGAGAATCTGCATTTCTTCCATTTGGTTAGTCGCCATGTTAGTTCCTTTCTTTGAACTTCTTGATACGGATGACGATGTCATCAGACGATTCGATTGTGGTGATGGACGTCGCCCAGACCATTTCCAGACGGTGCTTTGCGTATTCGCGGTCGGCTTCGATCATGCCGAGGGTGTCGGGCTCATATATGTTCTCTGTCACACCGCACCCCCCTCGCGCTGAACGTGCTCAAGATCAACGGTGAAGATCTCACCGTCCTCGCGCTGAATGGCGCGTTCCCATCCCTCGGCCCCGATGATAACTTGTAGGACAGTCAGCGCGTAGACCAGATCCCCCCAGTTGGGGGGAGGCTCCAGCGCGTATCCATGGGGTGCGCCGTACCGTGTTCGAATCGATAGGCGAACGCCATCGAACTGGTAAAGTGCTGGACCGATCGTCATCCCCAGCACTTTACAGACCTCTTTAAAGAGCAGCTCCTGTGCCTCGGCCGCATTCACAAATTTGAATTGCCGTTCGGCCATGTGTTTTACCTTTCTTTCAGCGATTGGGCTCGATAGTTACCCACCATGTTCCGAGCTCGGGCACGACTATGGTGGTTGTATATACGAATTTGCCAGATGCGTGGGCGTATGACATGACGGCGTCTACCAGAGAACGCCAACTCTCTTCATAATACTCTTTTGTCGCTTCCGTGGGTGGGCCGCCAATGGACGACGACACCGCGAGTACCCAGCCGTCTTGACAGATATAGACAGGGGTGCCCGCTTCGATCAAGAACGGCAGCAGCGCCTTCGTGACCTCATACGAAGCTTCGTCTGGAGTTACGGCGTGCATGTCTGTGATATCCATTTTACCTCCTCGGGTCGATCGAAACGGGCCTAGGCAAGTCGAGAATATAACCGGCCCGAGTTCGGCGAATGGCAGCCCCTCCGAGACGCTCCCATCCCCAGTCGTTGTCAGGATAATCAGTGGATATCCCGGCCAGGTCGTAGAAGTCCGCGACTGTCGCGGAGCCATAGGTGTCGATCAGGTCCATGAGCCGTTCGAGAACCAGATCCGCTTCAGCTCGGTCGTTGAATACGACCTCGTCGAAGTTGTGTTGTGATTTGACGCGGGGCGACAGCTCACGCTTAGGGTCACGCACAGAGCCGTCGGTACGGGGGCGAGAATATGCGCCGTAGTCAGTGCGGCCGTACGACGAGCCTCGTCCAACGGGGTAGCCGCGCCCATCACCATACAACGCTCGGTTGAACATCGCAGCCGCAGCGTCCTTGAACATAGGCACAATGACGTCGTAGATGGCGTACTCAAACAGCGCCCTGCCTGTCTCGGCGACAAGTGCACTCTTCAGCCGACTCCCGCGCTTCTCGGCAAGGCGAGCTTGGGCGACGGGCGTGACCTGTCTGGGTTGTTTACTGTTTCTCGAGTTAGGCTGTGGCATTTCAGTTAGCGCCACGATAGAGCCTCCATTCAAAATCGTGTTCCAGCCCCCCGAGTGCATCGAATCCTTCCTGCTTAAAGAGCCAGGAGACCAGATCACGGATCCGAAGGCCTAACAGTGGCCAGTCGGTGAGCGTGTTGACTGGCGGGTTGACGACGCCGATGGGATCGATCTCGAGCACCCACGGTCCGTCAAAATATATGATCACCCGCTCATTAGGCTGCTTGGTGTGTATCTCTTCACACCACTGGCGAAGTACCCGTTCTGGACGCTTGAAGCCTCTCTTACTCATCGCTCAGTGAGAAGCAGTACGAGGAAAAATACCAAGGTCACGAGAGCGCTTACCCCAAACACGCACATGAAATCGTAGAAACCCATGATTACCTTTCTGATAGAACGAAAACCCTACCACTAGGGTAGGGCGGTAGAGGGGTTAGCGGAAGAGCTTCGGGACGAAGCTGAATGCTTTCGACAACTGGGGGGCCACGTGTTCTGCGGCAACGATCACGATCACAGTCCCAACGCTAGCGATAGCTCCGAGGATTGCGTCCTTGGACATTGGGCGCTTAGCAGGCGCGATGCGCTCTTTAGCGGCGGCCAAACGGTCCAAGTCAGCAATCATTTGGTGATACGCTTCATAGCCGAGATCGGATGCAGTCATTGTCTCAAGATGTGACTCGATGACGTCGTCGATGGTTACTGTTTCGTTAGAAGGTTCCATCTTTATTCCTTTCTGTCACTATAGGGACTGATTATAAAATTAATCGAACACCGTAAGAGCGATCAGGTTCCGCAGGTTTTGGCTCACCGGCAACCCCGATAAGCCACAGTATAAATAGCGTTTCATCCATGGCGAAAACCCTACCACTAGGGTAGGGCGGTAGAAGGGTCAGGGATTCAGTCGCATCAACGCACGCCGCGTGCCGACGGTTGCGGCCCAAGACGCCGCCAGCCCGGCCGCAGCCACTACCAGCGTACACATCGGGGAGAGCTCGCGCGTCTGTTTATTCATAAGCGCGCGACCCCCCCAACATGCAACGAGGGCGGTGACTGCGCCGGCGACGATTTCGCAGGCCAGCGACTCAGCAAGCGGTCGTTTGGTGTAGATGTCGAAGTCCATCTTCATTCCTTTCTGCCATTATAGCCCCTGTCGATATCACGCAGTCAGCTTGGCTGCCTCGCCCATCACCCCTGCGGGGAGAAGCCCAGCCGTGAACTTCTCGATCTCGTCGGGGTGCTCAAGGAGATCCGCCAGGACCGCGTCCAGAGCTCCAGAGAACACGAAATCATCGGCGATCTCAGAGTTCTTGATGAACCGCTTGCCCTCGCGCTCACCGACTGCGCGGTGGAGGACACGCCCGATCATCTCGAAGAGGTCGGTGAGGTCGTCCCCGATATCAAGTTTACTGACCCGCTCGAGGTCCTTCTGGAGCTTACCGCCCGACTCTTTCGCCCAAGTCATAACCTCGGACTTGGTCAGGTGGAAGTAATAGGTGCGCGTCTCAGGACCGTCGAACCCGTCGACGGTGACTTCTTTTTTGATCATTTTCGATCCCCTTTACAACGTGGTAGTGAAGAAATAAAACACCATTCTGGTCGTATCCGGGTTAGTAAAACCCTACCACTAGGGTAGGGCGAGAAGGGGTCAGAGGAGAGCCTCCGAGACCTCGTCACGGACACGAGCGATACGTCGACGCAGCCTCGCAGCCTCTCCGGAGGCGCGAACCAGCAGCAGCTCATTGAACGCGTCGAGCGCGTCCAGATGACTGTACATGTACCGGTTCGGTGCCAGCCGTTCGAGGCCGTCGAGGAAGGTATCGATGAAGTCGATGGTCCGGAAGGTCAAGTGAGTTTCAACCATTATAATTCCTTTCTGTCATTCTATCGTCTGAAAATAAAACCCTACCACTAGGGTAGGGCATGACGGGAAGAGCGTCAGAAGGTCACTCGGCTCCCCCCTCGGCTTCGAGTTCAAGAGCGGGGTTCGAGCCCAACTCAGCCTCGGCACGGTTTTGGTACACGTTTGCGATCACGTCACACGCGATCATCACTGATGAACCAACAACAATGCCGGTGATGATTGGATGTGCAGCAATCCACTCTTTCACTCGGGCGAGGGGAGAAGTCTTGGGAGAATCAGACATGTTATTCCTTTCTGTCATTATAGGCACTGCAATTATATCTCACCGCATTATGCGGTACCACGTGGACAGCTCGCGTGCTTGAAGAGTGTGATGGCGTAGACTAGTCTTGGCACTCTGTTTTCGAACGTCTGGTAGCTCGTCGAACATTTCTCGCATTGCTCGTAGCTGGGTTCTGGCATTGGCCAGACACGAAGCCGCACGCGGGAGATGGAGCTCTTTCCAGTTCGCCTCGCCTTCGATACGGCGAAGGTCCCGCGCATAGTACTCTATATGCTTGGCTGCCCCCAGGTAGTACATGACCAGAGCCTCTCGCTGGCCGTATTCGTATTCCAGGGTCGTCTCAGTAAATTCGGTCATACGTATGTACCGGGCCTTTCTCGTAGTCCAGAACGATGTAGGGCCTGCCGTCGCCGGTCAGGTCGGCGGAGAAACAGGGCTCGATGAGATGGTCGCTGTTCCATCCAACATCGTCGCCGTAGCGGGTGCGTTCGAGACCCAGGAGGTCATACAAGTCATTGATGGACCCGTACAGCGAATTGTTGATCTGCGCGTTGAGCGTGTTAACGGCTGCTCTAATGTCTTCCATCGATGCGATGAAATATCGCCCCGAGTACGCCTCAAAACAGAGTTGCGTACCTTCGGTGAGGTCGTCAGCGACAGGTGGGGCGATCTGGGTTTCAGCCACAGGTCGAGACGCAGCGTTCTGAATCTCTTCGCGCTGCTGCGGCACCACAGTTTCCTTTACAGCAGTCTTGAGCCGGTCCAACTGGGTTTCAGCCACGGCGGTGGCAGCTGCAACAGACGCAATCCGCCGCCCGAGGACGCCGTGGAGCCCAACGATCGACGCTCCGGTTACCGCGGCAACAGAAATCGCCGGAATGAACTCCTTCCAGACCAGGGTGATCTTCCGGCGGAAGGGCGCCTCGCGAGCCTCATTGCGGATCAGGATGTCCTGGGCTTTAAGCGCCCCTTTGGCCGTGAAGAAAGCCGTCAAACCAACCCCCACCAGGGCTGAAGATGTGAGAATATACGGCGTGGCTGCGCGCAAGAGTTTGTGCCAATCGGTCATGGGCGAGGCACCCGCCTTTCAATACATTCGATGATTTCAGGAATGTCAGACTCGAAGTCGTTGGAGCAGGCCATCATATTATACGGTGGGCCGGACACACGCATCGGCGGGTTCCAAGTCCAGAAGGGAGCCCTTGAATGTCTCTGAACAAACCGCATGAGGCTGCTGAAGTCCTCGTCGTCTTTTGCTAGCCTTTGCTGAATAAATGCTTCGCCGCAACCGCGGGACTCGAGGCGTTTATAGACGGTATCAGACATCGCCATCAGCATCAGCACGTTATCGAACTCGTTAAGAGCACGTTTCGCAGACACGGGGTCACCGATCATGACGTAGCGCTTGGCAGGCTCGAACTCCAGGTCCTTATGCAAAAACGCATAGCGCCAGAGGTCGTCGTGCGTGACGTAGTCGCGAATATAGTCCAATTCCCCGGCCTGCTCCATACCGTAGAACGCCGTCGAGGAGACCCACCCCTTGTACTCGTCGCGTTCACCAGGGCGTGGGCGGCGAGTTGTTATGCTACGAATCCATTTGAATCCCTGCTCTTCAAGTTTGCGGGCTAGTGTAGTCTTTCCCGTACACGTACCCCCGATGAGGTACAGTACATTGTTGATTTTCGTGCTCAATCGAACACCACCTCCTGTTCGATGAAATCAATGATTTGCGATCGGTCCCAGTAGGTGTCGTTCCGGCACACTGCAAAACGATACCGCAGCCGTGCTCTTGCGGTAGGGCCGTCTTCGAGCCACTCGGACAGCAGGGCGTCTTCACGGGCATACTCAGCGAAGCCGTTCAGCTCAGCTACTTCTTTGGTCAGGAGCTGGTCAATACGGTCCGTGTCGTATCCCCGCTTGGCAAGACGTTCGCGGACGTTCAGAGGGTGGGCCCAGAGTACCACCACCAACAGCCCCTCACCCAGGGCGTCCCTTGCAAATTGGGGCTCTCCGATGATTACATGGCGCTTGAACGGGTCGAGGCATGTCGGCCGCGTTACTGCTCCACGGATCCAGTTGAATCCACGCTTTTCAAGCGAGCGGGCGAGAGACGATCTGCCGGAGCCGGAGGTGCCGACGAGATACAGGACGTTTTTGTTCATTGTGTAAACCTTTCTGGTGGGAGTTGAATCAGAGAACCTTGAGGGTCACCTTGTCACCGGGCGAGGCCGGAGCGTCAAGACTGAGTTGCGCGTCTGCGCCGCCGAGACGGACCGTACCGGTAACATCGATGTCCTTGGCCTTGTAGTCGGCTTTGGACAGGCCGAGCAGTACGCCAAGGAAAGTGCAGATCGCGGTCACGGTCATGGCCACCTCGCCAGAGAAGCCCCAGCTCCAGACAGCGGCGAGAGCGCTGTAGAGCGTAGCCGTCGCGGGGAGGCCGATGAGCGTGCACCATTTGAGCGTGTCGTAGAGCCCGGCAGGGAGCCAAGCCTTGGGCTGAGTACGAGCGGCTTCGACGGCTGCCGAAAGCTGTTCAGCCCAGGCGTGATTGGGTTCAGTCATGTTATTCCTTTCGATGGCGAAAACCCTACCACTAGGGTAGGGCGGTAGAAGGGTCAGGAGCGTAGGAGCTCCACCCCCAACGCAATCGTACATACAGTTCCGACTGCACCGCCGCCAAGAGCGAACCAGTCGCCGACCATAGCGGCCGCTACTGACAGGCTCACCAGGATGACGGTAAACAGTGTGAACATAATTGCGATGAAGATTCTGAGGGGGTCAAGAATCATACTCTTTTCCTTTCTGTCACTATAGGGCGTGAAATTAAAACCCTACCGCTAGGGTAGGGCGAGAGAGGATCAGGCGTTGCGGAAATCCCGCCACGCTCGAACAGGCCACCGATGCGTGAGCATGCGGCACGAAAGGCTGAACCAGAGTGCGGCCATTGCCCAAGAGAAGGGCGAGACCACGATGATGCAGCCAACGAACCACAGCGCAAAGACGATGCCAAAAGCGATGCGGAGGGGATTCTTAGTAAACATTTTTAATTCCTTTCTGTCATTATAATGTCAGAAAATAAAACCCTACCACTAGGGTAGGGCGGTAGAAGGGTCAGTCGAGGGCACCAATCAACCAGTCGCCAGCCTTGGTGATCCACTTGGCCTCTGTGACGTCACTGAGATGGAGGCGGACTCGAAGGCGCTCGATTGCGGACACGGATTTCTCCGCGAACCAGTAAGCGCCTTTAAGCACCCAGAACACAGTGGTAGGGAGTGCCAGGACGAGGAGCACCAGGACGCTGAGGACGCTGGTAGTGAGTTTTTTCATTTCGATTTCCTTTCTGTCATCATATCACCTGACAAAAAAAACCTAGCACTTGGCTAGGTTGAGAGGGTCAACGTTCGATGAACAACGTCCCCATCTCCACTCGATCCTGAGCATTCCAGGCTTCGTATCCGAAGAAGGCGCCGAAGCCGATGGCTGTCAGGGCGAGAACGAGGATGAAGAAGACGGTCATTGTAGTTTCCTTTCTGTCACTATAGCCACTGTAAATAAAACCCTACCACTAGGGTAGGGCGAGCGAAAGTTAGCTGCTCTTCAATTTCTGCCAGACTTCCAGCAGGTACTCGACGAAGCCATCATTCTCGATGGTGTAGACACGCCCATCTGAGAAAACAGTTGCCAAGTCGCCTTCGATTTCAGCGAAGCGATCGGCTGCCATTGCAGTATAGAGCGGCTCATCCTTATCGAGAAGGGCATCGACCTCGGCGAGTCGATTCATGAAGTCATCATAGGTTTGTTTGTCAAGCAACATAATACATTCCTTTCTGTCATTATAGCCTTTGTAAACAAAACCCTACCACTAGGGTAGGGCGGTAGAAGGGTTAGTCGACGAAACGCCGAAGTCTGCTCGACAGCCACTCGAGCGGGCGATAGCACGGCTGGCTGTCCAGCCCGGACTTCTCAGCCACCGTGATGATCATCGTCACAATTGGTGAGACGATCCAAGCCACGAGACGCGAGAGAGCGAGCAGGACAACCGCCGGTGCCATCACCACGAAGGAGAGAGCGAGAAGAGCGGACGAAGCAAGTTTCTTCATTATGGTTCCTTTCTGTCATCATATCACCTGACAAAAAAAAACCTAGCACTTGGCTAGGTTGAGAGGATCAGGCAAAGGTCAAGACGCGGACGTCGTGGCGAAGATCATCCATTTCCTCCTCGTACTCAGCCATGAGTTCACTAGGCACCTCGGTAACCCCCAATTCGAGAAGTTCTCGAGCTTTTTGAGCGAGACGGAGTGCTTTGTTACTCATGGTCCAGTGAGCGAGGCCGGCGATCTCTTTGTCGGACGTAAGCATGATAGTTCCTTTCTGTCACTATATGCCTTGCAAATATGAATTACTGCCTGTGTATCGGCAGCTCGCTCACCTCATCCGCTATCTTTTTCGCCAGACCGTTACCGCCCAGCGCCAAATATGGCGTGTACAGGTATTCCATGAAGCCCTTGTACTCGTCCTTGGTCAGCCAGCCGCGATCGATATACCCCATGCCAACGTGAGAAATCCGGTCGTATGCCAGCCCGAGAAGAAGGTTCGTGCGGGCGTCTTTCTCGGTGTCTTTCTTCGTCACGTATCCCCAGAAGCCCGCCGAAGCGGCTAGGGCGCATACAAGAGCTGTAACCACCTGAGTAATTCCCGCGATAATTGGCCCAAAAACTTCGTCCATGTTACGGCATTCCAATCAGAAAGTACGGACGTACGTAGACAGTGGTGTTGTTCACGTACCACGCGTCGGGCATGCCAGACTTCGTAACGCCGCAGGCCACAGTGTTGGACTTGAGATTTCGTGTCCAGTAGGGCTGATCGCACATCCGCTTCCAAGGCGCCAGACGGAACAGGTCAAACTGGTTCTCATTGAAACCCGCCTCGTGGGGGCTCGACTGACCGTTCCAAGACCGACCGAAGATCTGAGTCTCGGTGGGTGGGGCAAAGTACTGAACGACGAACTCGCTCGATGTGACGTTTGCGCCCGTAAGCCCGGAAGACCAGCGCTCAGATATACTTGGTACGTAGGGATCAAACCCGCTGGCACTCCATGCAGGCATGGCGTTTGTCCAGTCGGTTTTTCTAAAGAGCCCCAATCGAGAGTTCTTGTACCCGCCGGAAACATTGTCGTTTTCGCTGTACTGCGATTTGAATGCTGCCTTATCGGGCATGACCACGACGTGGTGAAAGTCAGCGAGGGAGCAGTCAGTCCCAACGACAACGTATTTGAGATCGCCCAGTTGCCAGTAGGATCCGACGCCAACCGTAGTAAACGCCCCAGAGTGGATATCATTGTACTGATCCGTGGTGATCCGTGAGCCAAGGGAGTTGTTACGGAGTCCGCCCTTCGCCTGTGTTTTCTCCAGGACCTCTACCCGAGGGACCAGCGCTGCGGCTTTGGCGGCGTTCTGCTCAGCAGTTGTCAGTCTCGTTTCGTATTTCTGCGACTGCGTCAGAGCCGTTTGTGCCTTTGCGGCTACACCCTCTGCGGTAGAGCGTGCCGACGCGGCGTCCGTCGCGGCCTGTTGACTATTCGCCAGCGCGGTTTTCGACTGACTCTCGGCAGCCGTGGCCTTGGCAAGAGCGGTGGAGATAGATCCAGCATTGGGGGCTTTGCCCAGCGCGGCTTCAGCTTCCGATAGCCAGGTGGTGAACTTGGCTTTCGCCTCACCGACGGCTTTGAGGTCCTCATCTACCTTCTTGATCGTGTCTTCAGTCTTCGTCTGCAAAGCCGAGATCATGGCATTGAGTTGTCCAATTACAGCATCCACCGAGATACTCTGAAGCGGTGCAGTGATGAACGGGGCATCAGTGGTGCCAACCGCCTGCTCGATGTGCGCGGGCTCAACCGTGGTTGCATTTGGTGGACGACGAATATATGCGATGGGCATGTCTTTCATCATCGCGTGGTTCGTCATCGCGGGCTTTTCAGGGCTGGCGGAGGCGACGCCCAGTACGTACTCCACACCGTTCGCCCTCGAACTCTTGTCGAACCGCAGCACGACAGCGTCGATACGGGAGAGAGTCGCCGATGTGTTGGCCGCGGAGTTCATGTCATAATCGCCCGAGTTGTCCACCCAGGTTCCTCGGCACCAGGCGCGCCCCGAACGGACACGGATCTTTGCGCCACCGACAGCGTCCACGCGGAAAGCCTCGCCAACGGCGTGGAATATACCGTCAGTGATGATGCCGTTAAACAGAGCGCCGAACTGCTCCGCGGAATATGTACGGTCGCCCGATACGGCATTGAAGAAGCCACTTGTAACGCCCATCATTCTCCTTAGGTTCTCGGCATGGGCTCGAGGCGTGGGTAGCCGCGGTACCCCTCGCCGGCAGTCCATGAATGTGTATACTCCAGCACGCGGCAACGCTGGATTTTGTCTTTTGTACCTAGCATTACCCAATCGCCAAGGTAGTAATGCCCAGTTTCGCCATAGATCCACGGAGACTGATTGGGCGCCTCGCCCTCAATCTGGTCATAGAGCTTGTGCTCGTAAATATAGCTAAGCCCGTACGGGGTGAGCACTTTCTGCTGTTCATATGTGGCCATACCTGCTTTGGTCCATGTGATCGATGGTTGCGTAATGGCTTCACGACGGCCAATACCTGAGGGCGCTCCATTATCCACCTCGAACCAGACCGTCGCATTCGCATCGTCGTGCGCGCCTCGGAGGAACACATAAGCGATGTTCTTATGTGAAAGCAGGTCCTTCTCGTAGACCATGTTGATCAGAGACTTGGTAGTGTCTGTGAAGACCACAGGGTTAGCGGATCCTGAAGCACCGGTCAAATCGCGAGTACGATAGAAGTTGATTGCAATTTGCTCGTCTTGATGTAGACGCGTGCGCAGACCATTCTTGTGCAACTTAGCCATGTAGATGGCGAAGTCATGCAGCGTTTTGCCATCCGGGTCGTAATCGACATATGCGGCCATGTGGTCTGGCGAGTCCAGCAGGAACTGGGGTATCTGGCGAGCAACCTGAGCATCTTTCCCAAGCGACCAGTCCCATGCGTACTGGAACAATTCGTGGGCGGGGACGCCGTAGGGTAGGATCAGGCTTTTCAGAACACGATTCGCCAATATCACTTCTGCGGTGCGGCCTGTCAGGACAATGTACGGGTCTGTACGCGTACCTTCATACCGGACTTTCTCCACGTACATGGTCTCAGTCGACACGGGGACTCGCAGGAATTTCCCGAGAAAGTCGTTCGCCGAGCTCAGGGCTTCGTACACACCGCCCCAAAGCTTCAATTCGAACTGGCCCGGATCTTGGTACCGTTCGGTCCAGATGAACGACGACCACTGTGCCTTGGTGATGGCGCCTACGGGATTCAACTTCGCGTCCAGGACGCGAATGAAATCTATGTCTCTCTGCATTACACCCCCATGAACAGCGGCGAGTACATCAAATCAACTTTACTAAAGCTGGTGTTTGCATTACCGTACGTGGTGAATATTTCAATAGGATTTACCCCGGGATAGAGCGTGGGCCAAACGGACCCAAACTCCACCATGCCTGTGGTAAGGACGCGCTGGCCATTCTGACGCCATACGGCAGCATATAGATTGTCCTCGCGGGCGTCGATCTCGAGCGTGTCGCCGACGCCGGGCGTGTAGCCCATAACGCGCTTGTAGATGTTGAAGTCCATCTTCCAAGTCTCGCCGCGCGCGTGGTTTGTGACAAAAAGAGTACCTGGATTGTCCGCGAGAACAAACCTCATTAGCGCGCCTGTCGGGGCGTCGCCCGAGTAATCGACCGTCACTATGCCCGTCTTGGTCAGATTGCCGAACATCTTGTCGGGCGGGGTGGAAATCGGGAATGTGAATGACGCGCTTGCTTGGCGGAATTCGACGCCCGCTGTAGCGTAGCCCTCGATCTGGCGAAAATATGGCCGAGGGCAAACCATACTAATCTGCACGGTCTGTTGTGGCGTGAATATCCCTGGGTTTAGAGTTTCCACGTACCCGTCAATGGTGTACACACGTTTCTCGGTACGGACATCCAGCCGAATATGCTGTTTAACCGGGAATGCACGATAGAGCAGTCGCCGTTTCTCCTGTGGATTCGCCCCGGGCAGTATGAAGTCGATCGTGATGTTGCGCTGTCCCACCTGGATTCCGGTCGGGAACGACCCATCGACGTTGTACACGGACTCCATATGGAGAGAGGCCGCGGCGGGCCCGAGACCATCGATCTGACTGATGACGATCCCGGACTCGTCCGCGGCTTCCAGATTGAACGTGTACGCATCAGAGCCTGGGGGATACGAAACGATCCCTGTAATCATAGTCTTGCCTCTTCGAGCTGACGCAGCTGGTTGCGTGTCTGACGATAGATCGTCATGGCGTCCAGAGTTTCTGGTGAGTGGTTGTTCTGTGTGAACTCGACATTGGTCGTGTTCGTAACGTTCTGTACAACGGGCTCGTGGCTCTGCTGGCGATTTGCTGGGTTGGCCTGAGTTGCTCCCGCAGAGAGACGCATGTCGGCTGGCCCGAACAAGCGGTTCAAACTCTCAGCGGATGCGCGAGCCTCGTCGAGGTTCACAACAGGCGTGACCATCGGCCGCAGCTCCAGGTCCATGTCCTCGGGGTCCAGATCTTTGAAGACATCCTCGACTGCGTCGACTAGCGCCTGCGCAACACCATCGGTTGCCCGAATGGCATTATCGCCCCCGTCTTGAACGCCGAGGCTCAGGCCCTCCATCATGTAGCCACCAATTTGACGGAACACACGAGAGGGCGACCGAATCCCTAGAATCTTCTTGACACCGTCGACGATGCCCTTGAAGAAGTTGCTCACCATTTCAGTGAACCACTTGACGGCGGCCTTGATGCCGTTCCAGATACCCTCGACGATGGCTTTACCGATGTTGATCAGGAACTCGCCGACGTTTTTGACCGCGCCAGCAATAGCGTCCCATAGAGCTCGGATAACGGCCCCGCCAAGGCGAGACATCGCAGCAAGGAGATTCTGATGGTTGTTGTCGATTGCATCAGCCATCCCGTTGCAGAGGTCGATCATGGCCTTCATGCCGGCATCGACGATTTTCGGAATGCCTTCCCCGATACCCCGAACGAACTCCGCGATGATCTCAGCCGTTGTGACTGTGATCTCCCGGATGTTGTCGCGGATGCCGCGCAGGAGCGCAAGGATAAGCTTCACACCCGCGTCGACGATCTTTGGGGCGCAGTCCGCCAGAACCTGGCAGGCCGCCGTGACCAAAGCGATCAGGAGCTCGGCCACTTTGGGCGTGGCGTCAATGAGTACCTGAAGGATCGCCACGACGATCGCCGAGAAACCCTCAGAGATCGGCCCGGCGTTCTCTGCTAGGACCTGGAGAAACGCAACGAACGCTTCGGCAAGCTTGGTCGCCAGGTACGGCAGGGTCGAAATCAGCGAGAGCACCGCCGATGTCAGAACCTGAATACCCGCGGCGCCTGCGCCAGCAAGCGTAGCGAGTCCAACCCCAAGGGCCAAGACACCAACGCCGAACAATGCTGCTGCCGCTGCGAAGGTCAGAAGCGCCAA
>ERZ773075.309-NODE-309-length-41127-cov-46.9663_pt1 | contig 41127 bp, 31 predicted proteins | sample MGYA00580614_ERZ773075 | MGnify/ENA primary metagenome ERZ773075 (study PRJEB29015, sample SAMEA2738021) | human oral metagenome | biome: human oral; feature: human-associated habitat; material: dental | place: China | collected 2043 ...
GGAGCTCCCCGATGCTCTTGCGCCGCGAGCGGGCCTTGGCCACGAAGACCTCCAGGTCGGCGTCGGCACGCAGCGGATCCGGGCCGAGGCGGCGGCGTACGGCGGCCACGCCCTCGGCGTCCAGCAGCTCGCAGGCCGCCGGCCCGGTCAGGTCGGCCACCCCGTGCTCGCCGAGCAATCGCAGTCGCACCGCACCACGCGGCTCGGGCGGCTTCCACTCGTCGGGAGCCGGGCCATGCTGACGAAGGACGTCGGCGCCCCCATCGTTCCGCTGAGCGTCGTCGGCACCAGCAGCACCGCCGTTCAGCCCGGTCAGGGCTGAGCCCCCTCCTCCCTTGAGGGCGTGCTCGCCACGTTCACCCACGCGTCTGCGGGGCGCGCCGATGGCGTGGGGCGCGATGAACTCGCGGTCGCCGTCGAAGGTCCACGAACCGTAGAGACCCAGGTGAATCCGCAGCCAGGTGACACTGGGGTCGTCGTGTGACATGTCGGCGCGGGAACCGAAGGGAAGAAAGAGGTGCTTGCCGTGGGCCTGGCTGCCCAGAAGCGCCTGGCCGTCCAAACGTCCGGCCCCCTCGGCGAAACGCCCCTGCGGGGAGGAGACGTGCAGGTTCTGTCCACCGTAGAGCTCGCCCAGGGCAGCGGCGAGCCGGTGGATGGTGTGGCCCTCCGGCATACGGCGACCCCGGTCAGACCCCGGTAGGGGTGATGGTGGGGGCGCCGGAGGGGCCTCCGGCGGGAGCGGCGCCGTCGTGGGTACGCATTTCGTAGTCGGTGAGCTGGGTAATGCGGCGCACATGACGCTCGTCTCCGCTGAAGGGCTCGCTGAGGAAGGCGTCAATGATCGCCAGTCCCGCTCCCAGGTCGTGCATGCGCCCACCCAGGGCGACGACGTTGGCGTTGTTGTGCTGGCGAGCCAGCCGGGCGGTCTCGATCGACCAGGCCAGAGCCGCGCGTACCCCGTCAACCTTGTTGGCGGCGATCTGCTCCCCGTTGCCACTCCCCCCGAGAACGATGCCGAGGCTTCCGACGTCGGCCACCACGGCCTCCCCACAGGCCAGACAGAAAGCGGGGTAGTCGTCATCCGGGTCGTAGGAGTGGGCTCCATGGTCGATGACGTCGTGCCCCTCCTCCCGCAGATGCTCGATCACAGCGCCCTTGAGCTCGAAGCCGGCGTGGTCGGAGGCGATATGGATACGCATGGACAGGATTGTGCCTCACGCGAACAGCGCTCCGCACCAGGAGAGCATGAGCGTTGTCAGGACACCGACGGGGCCGAGCCGAGTTAGCGTGTTCGTCATGACTGACGCCTCGCCGATTCCCACCGACCCTTCCTCCGACTCACCATCACGCCCCTCCGCATGGCTGGACACCGCTACTGAGACCACACACCCGGTTCTCGCCGGCGTCCTGGAGACGGCCACAAGCGATTCCTCGATCCGGCCCCAGGATGACCTGTTCCGCTTCGTCAACGGCGGGTGGCTCGCCACCGCGGAGATCCCGGCGGATCGCCCCAGCAGCGGTGCCTTCACCGTGCTGCGCGACGAGGCCGAGGCCGCCTGCCGCCGGATCGTCGAGGAGCTTGCCGAGGACTTCTCCTCCGTTGCGCCCGAGGGAACCTCGGAGGCCCTGGCCACCAACCGGGGCCGAGTCGGCGCCCTCTACGAGGCCTTCATGGACGAGGCCCACCTGGAGGAGCTCGGGGCCGAGCCTCTGGCTGAGGAGCTGGCGCCGGTGCTGGATGCCTCCTCCAAGGAGGAGCTGGCCCGAGCGCTGGGAGCGATGATGCCCATCGGTTTCATGGGCGTAGTCGGTGCGGATGTCGAGGTCGACATCAACGATCCGGAGCGCTACACGAGCTGGATCGGCCAGTCAGGGCTGGGGCTGCCGGACGAGTCCTACTACCGCGAGGCGGCTCAGGCCCCACTGCGCCAGGCCTACGTGGCGCACATGGCCAGAATGCTGGCGCTGGCGGGCCTGGCGGAGTCCTTCGGCTCCTCCGATGAGGACCTCGCTGAGCGGATCATGGCCGTGGAGACCGCTCTGGCCAAGGGCCACTGGGACCGCGTCGCCTGCCGTGACGTGGAGAAGATGAATAACCCGATGTCCTGGCAGGAGATCGTGGACTCGGCGCCCGACCTGCCCTGGCACGAGTGGCGCGAGGGGATTCGCGCGGCCGCCCGAACCGCCGGTATCGAGCAGACCTCCTTCCTCGACGAGGCCATCGTCACCCAGCCCGACTACCTCCCCCACGCGGCCGGAGTATGGCAGGAGACCGACCTGGAGGACCTCAAGGCATGGGCGGCCTGGCACGTTGTTCACGGACGCGCCACCCTGCTGTCACGCGCCTTCGTGGAGGAGAACTTCAACTTCTACGGCCGCACGCTCCAGGGGACTGACGAACTGCGACCCCGATGGAAGCACGGTGTCGGCCTGGTGGAGTCCTGCCTGGGTGAGGCGCTGGGCGAGATCTACGTGGAGCGGCACTTCCCGCCGTCGCACAAGTCGATGATGGAGTCCCTGGTGGGCCGACTCATCGAGGCCTACCGCCAGTCCATCTCCTCACTGGAGTGGATGAGTCCGGCCACACGGGAACGTGCCCTGGAGAAGCTGGCGCTGTTCACCCCCAAGATCGGCTACCCGGTGCGTTGGCGCGACTACTCCGCCGTCGAGGTAGTCCCGGGGGATGTCCTGGCCTCGGTGCGCAGCGTGGAGCGGGCCGATATGGCCTACTCGCTGAGCAAGTTGACCAAGCCGGTGGACCGCGACGAATGGCACATGACCCCGCAGACGGTCAACGCCTACTACAACCCCACCATGAACGAGATCGTCTTTCCCGCTGCGATCCTTCAGCCGCCCTTCTTCGACCCGCAGGCCGACGACGCCGTGAACTACGCAGGGATCGGCGCCGTCATCGGCCACGAGATCGGCCACGGCTTCGATGACCAGGGCTCCACCTTCGACGGCACCGGAAAGGTCAGCGACTGGTGGACCCAGGAGGACCGAGAGGCCTTCACCGAGCGCACGAGCGCGCTCATCAGCCAGTACGACGCCTACACGCCGGAGGTCGTCATCGCCAAGCACGGGGCCGCGGGCACGGCGGAGGCGGAGATCCCGCACGTCAACGGCGCTCTGACCATCGGGGAGAACATCGGCGACCTGGGTGGTCTGGGTATCGCCCTCAAGGCCTATTCCTTGGCCCTGGCCGACGCCGGCATCTCCTCGGTGGATGAAGCACCGGTCATCGACGGACTCACCTGCCTGCAGCGCTTCTTCTACTCCTGGGCAAGAATCTGGCGCTCCAAGAGCCGCCCGGACTATGCCGAACTCCTCCTGACCGTCGACCCGCACTCGCCGGCGGAGTTCCGGTGTAACGGAATCGTTCGCAATGTGGACGCCTTCTACAAGGCCTTCGATGTCACGTCCGACGACGCCCTGTGGTTGGCGCCCGACAAACGCGTGTCCATCTGGTGAAGCTCAAAGAAATAGTCCTTTTTTTCCAGTGAGGGGAATCACGACGAAATCACAGCATGGTGACATCTCCGTCACGAAAAGCAATGGAACCTACTCCTGTTCAACGCTATGGTGGATAACGACGCGGTGACGCCCGATTCACCGGTTGGCACGTATCCCCGTACACCTAGGAGTACTCATGCGTCTTGGACGCCCCCTGGCCGCCGCGAGCGTTATGGCCGCCGCAGTCGGCGCCTCCCTGGCCACCTCCCCCGCCCTGGCCGACGACGTTTTCAAGTTCGCTGACGACCAGCCCAACATCGTCAGCCCTTCGGACACCGCCTTCGAGGTCTCCGGAACCGGCTGCACCGGCCAAGACGCCGCCGTCGGTATTGCTCTCTACGCCCCCGACGGCACCATGTCCTCCATCGTGAAGGCGGACACCACAGACGACGGCAGTTGGTCCGCGACGTTGAACCTGCCCGAACTCATCAAGTCGACAGGCATTGAGGCCAAGTCTGACGGCTCGACCGACGGCTGGACCATTAGCGCCGGTTGTGTCTCCTACGGCGAGGAGCACGGACAGGTCCAGACGGTCATCGCCTTCGACAACACCGACGTGACCGGCGGCTACGAGATCAGCACCGATGAGAACGGCGCCCAGACCTTCACGATCAACGCCACCGGCTTCTCCGCCAACGAGGAGGTCACCATCACCCTGATCGGCAAGGATGACCCCTCCGTCACCTACTCGGTTGGCAAGCTGACCGCCGACGCCGAGGGCAAGGTGCACGGCTCCCTGCCCGCTCCGTCCGGCGTGCCCGACGGCCAGTACCTACTGACCCTTGAGGGCAACCGTTACGGCGAGTCCGCCACGAGCCGGAAGGTCATCACCGTCAAGGACGGCGCCTTCGACTTCGCCGAGCACGACAACGACGGCACCAGTGACAACGGCCTCGGCGGCAACTCTGACGACACCACCGATGCCACTCCACGGGCAGCCGCCCCCAGCGGTGGAGGCGACGCAACCGTCTCGGTCAAAACTGGAGCCACCCAGGCAGCCGCCCCAGCCTCCAACAAGCCACTTGCCCACACCGGTGCCAACGGGTTGCTCTTCGGCGGAATCGCAGTCGCCCTCGTGGCCATCGGCGGTGGCGTCCTGATCGCGCGTCGCCGCAAGGCCTGACGGCACTTCCCAGGGTGACTGGGTCACCTTCTCCCCAAGGGGAGGCGGCACTACTGAGGTGCCGCCTCCCCTTGCGATTCTATGGAATCGCAGGCACTACACAGCAGGCAAAGACCGCACGTGGCTCCAGGACGTCCCCCGGAGTCGGTTACTGAGGCCATGGACTTCACCTCCGATAACGAGCGCACCAGCATTTCCGCAGCCGAGAACGCGGAAGGCGCCGCCGAAGGCACCCCGCCCCGCCCCCGGTGGACTCGCCGCTGCCAATCCCTGAGGCAGTGGTCACGACGTCGAAAGATCGTCGTTGCACTGATCACCGTGACAATGACCGCCTGCCTCGCAGTAGGGGCCGATGCAGCCGTCCTGGCCCACCGCCCCGCGCGTGTCGACATCGCAATGCCCTCCACGTCCTCCGCGGCAGCAGGCGAGACCTGGCTCATCCTGGGAACAGACTCCCGCACCACCGTACCGGGTGAGCAGAGCCAATACGGAACCGCTCAGGAGGTGGAGGGTTCACGAGCCGATGTGATCGCCCTGGTACGCCCCTCCGACTCCGGAGTCACGATCATCAACCTGCCCAGAGACCTCACCATCAACAGCAGAGGCATGGAGCTGGACCGTCTGGCCACCACCTACGTCCCCGGACCGCAGAACACAGTCAACGCCCTGTGCACCGGGCTCGGGGTTCCCACCACCCATCTCATCACCATCGACATGGCCCAGTTCGCCGACATCATCGACTCGCTGGGAGGTATCGACGTGGATATCCCCGAACCGGTGCGGGACGCCTACACCGGCTTGAACATCACCTCCGCCGGCCCTCACAGGCTCACAGGAATCGACGCCCTCGCCCTGGTCCGCTCCCGCCATCCGGAGATCCTGAACAACGGGACCTGGGTGTCGATGAGCGAGGCCGACGGCGCACGGCGACGCAGCGAATCCACCGCCACGGTGATGCGGGCGGCTCTGTCCGCCATTAGCCAACGCTCCAGCAACCCTCTGGAACTCCACCGACTGGCACACACCATCGCCGGAAACATCACCCTTGACTCAGACACCGGTCTCAGCGACCTGGCAGCGCTGGGACGTAGTGCCTCGAAGTCCGAGAAGACCGGCTCCACCACGATCGTCGACCTTCCGACAGGGCCTCGGGACGACTCCATCATCGTCTCCCCCAGCCAGGAGTCACGCGATCTGCTGGCCCGCCACGGATACACCCCCAAGAGCTGCCACCCCACGGGCTCCTGAGCATGCCGTATTACGACCAGAAGAATGATGCGAGATCGCAATATTTTTGACTTCATCCCACTAAAATGCAGGTTTTTCACGTGAGTGATGACACTCAGGGAAGTGCTCGGCATCACGCTTCAGTCAAGCATCCTCCACTTTTTCCTCGCTACGGTAGATACGAACCGGTGAAGAAGCGGATCATCGGCAGCCATCCTTCCCCGTAGACCTAGGAGGACACATGCGTCTTGGACGCCCCCTGGCCGCAGCAAGCGCAGTGGCGGCAATGGCCGGAGTCTCTCTCATTGCCTCACCGGCTCTCGCCAGCGACTCCAATGGAAGCAGCACCGACAGCCCGAGCAGCTCCAGTGAGAGCAGCGCCAGCAGCAGCCCCAGCGAAAGCACCGCAAGCCCCACCAGCTCCGACGCGGCCGACTCAGGCAGCGGCTTCAGGATCGTTCAGAAGAGGACGTTCGCCTCCGCCAGCACCAACACATCCTTCACCGTCTCCGGGACCGACTGCGCGGGACGGCAGGCCACCGTCGACATCGCGCTCTACGCCCCGGACGGCGGCGTTTCCGACGTCGTCAAGACCGAGGCGGCCTCGGATGGCACCTGGTCGACCGACGTGGACATAGCGTCACTCATCAAGTCCATCGGCTCGAGCATCGCACCCGGCACCGACGGGTGGACTATCGGTGCGAGCTGTACGACTCACGGCGACCAGACCGACACGACTCCGGTGACGAACCGGCAGCAGGCACCGATCTTCTTCGACGACACCCGCATCACCGGCTCCTACGAGGTCTCTGCCGCGTCGGAGGGAGGTTCTCAGACCTTCTCCTTCAATGCGCAGGGGTTCTACGCCGGCGAGAAAGTCAGCGTCGTCCTCAAGAACAAGAACGATGCAGATATCCAGTACGCCCTCGGCGAGCTGACGGTCGATACCAGCGGCAGTCTCCTGGGCGCGCTACCGGCCCCAGCCGATGCGGCCGACGGAGAGTACCTGCTGGTTCTCACCGGCTCCCATCACGACGAGACGGCCGCAAGTCAGACTCTGACCACCGTCTCGAACCGTGTCTTCACTATCAATGACGACGGCAACGCCGGGAACAAGGCCGACGCCGGCAGCGAGACGGGGAACTCCTCCACCGGCCAGCCTCAGACCACCGAGCCCAGCGCCACCGCCACCCAGGACGACGGCAACGCCGGGAACAAGGCCGACGCCGGCAGCGAGACGGGGAACTCCTCCACCGGCCAGCCTCAGACCACCGAGCCCAGCAAAGCCAGTGATAACCCGGGTGGTGACCATGCCGACCGCGGACACCAGGCCTCCGGTGGTCTGGGCCCCACCGAGAGTCCCGAGCACCCCACCGCAGGCCACGAGAGCACTGCGAACAGCAACGCGGGTAGTAACAACGATGATCCGGGCAAGAACGCTGAGACAGGTCAGAGGGCCGACAGCCAGGGACGTGACGGAAGCTCGGGAGGGAAAGAGTCCTCTTCTCGCCCGAAGGCTGCCGACAACGGCAAGGCGCTGGCACATACCGGAGCGAACAGCCTGATCTTCGGCGGCATCGCGGCGCTGTTCGTAGTCGTCGGAGGAGGCGTCCTGCTCCTACGTCGCCGCAGCAAGAACTGAGCCCCACTCTTCACAGCTCACAACGTATCCCGATACACCGGGGCCGTACCAGTCGCCGGGGAGACGACACATATGTGTCATCTCCCCGGCGACATCATGCGCTACGAGCGATCCTTCCAGGACGAGCCGGAGATGAGACAATCGCCTGACCCCATGAGCCGCAAGCACCGCCCTTTCAGACAGGAGTTCTTATGCCCGGTCAGAACCTGACTCGTCTCGAGGCCGCAGAGCGCAGTACGACAGTGCGCACCCAGACCTATGACGTCGTCCTCGATCTCACGCGTGGTGAGACAGTCTTCGGCTCATCCACCACCGTGCGGTTCTCCGCCACACCGGGGTCCTCCACATTCATCGACCTGATCGCTTCCACTGTCCACTCCATCTCCCTCAACGGGCACGCCCTCGACCCGGCTGAGGTCTATGCGGACTCGCGCATCACCCTGACGGAGCTGGCCGCCGACAACGAGCTGGTCGTCGTTGCTGACTGCGCCTACATGCACACCGGAGAGGGACTGCACCGTTTCACTGACCCGGCCGACGGCGAGACCTACCTTTACAGCCAGTTCGAGGTACCCGACTCCCGGCGGGTATTCGCCGTCTTCGAGCAGCCGGACCTCAAAGCCTCCTTCGCCTTCACCGTCACCGCTCCGTCGAGCTGGACGGTGCTGTCCAACTCCCCCACGCCCGAGCCGACTCCCGCTGAGGCCTCCGACGGCTCGAGTGACGCCCACACCTTCGCCTTCGCCCCCACGGAGCCGATGAGCTCCTACGTCACGGCGATCGTCGCGGGCCCCTACGTGGGAGCCATCGATGAGTATGTGGCGAGTGACGGGCGTACTGTTCCCCTGGGTGTCTACTGCCGCAAGAGCCTGGTCGAGCACATGGACTCAGCAGAGATCCTGGACCTGACCAAGAGGGGCTTCGCCTACTACGAGGACCTGTTCGCAACGCCCTACGCCTTCACCAAGTACGACCAGATCTTCGTGCCCGAGTTCAATGCCGGGGCGATGGAGAACGCCGGCTGCGTCACCCACCGCGACGACTACATCTTCCGGTCCCGCCCCGTTGAGGCTCGCGTCGAGCGACGGGCCGTGACCATCCTGCACGAGCTGGCCCACATGTGGTTCGGCGACATGGTCACCATGACCTGGTGGAACGACCTGTGGCTCAACGAGTCCTTCGCCGAGTACACCTCCACCCTGGCTACCGCTGAGATCACCCGGTGGGACCAGGCCTGGACGACCTTCCAGACCCTGGAGAAGGGCTGGGCCTACAACCAGGACCAGCTCAGCTCCACTCACCCCGTGGCCGCCGAGATCAACGACCTCCACGATGTCGAGGTCAACTTCGACGGCATCACCTACGCCAAGGGGGCCTCGGTCCTGGCCGCCCTCGTGGGCTATGTGGGCAGGGAGAACTTCTTCGCCGGCATCCAGCGATACCTGGCGGCACATGCCTACTCCAACGCCGAGCTGGGCGACCTGCTCCGGGAGCTGGAGACGGTCTCAGGCCGTGACTTGAGCTCCTGGACCCGTCTGTGGCTCCAGGAGGCGGGGGTGACGACCCTGCGCCTGGAAGTCGTCACCGACGCCGACGGCCTCATCACCCAGGCGGCCGTCCGTCAGGAGATCCCGGCCGACTCGCCAGCATCACTGCGCCCGCACCGGGTGGCGATCGGCTCCTACAGCTCGACCGGCCCGGGCGCCGAGGCGCGACTGGAGCGCACCAACCGCATCGAACTCGATGTCGACGGCGAGCTGACACGAGTCCCCGAACTGGTCGGCACCAAGCGGGCGGATGTCCTCGTCCTCAACGATGACGACCTCACCTACGCCAAGGTCCGCCTCGACAAGGCGTCCCTATCCCACGGGCTCACGCATATCGAGGTCTTCGCCGAGTCCCTGCCGCGCTCGATCGTCCTGGCCTCGGCCTGGGACATGGTGCGCGACGGCGAGCTCGCCGCCTCCCATTTCCTGAAGGCGGCACTGCAGGCGCTGGACGTCGAGGAGCACTCCTCGGTCACCCAAGGTCTCCTAGGACGGATCGCCACCTGCTTGTCGGCCTTCCTGCCCCCTGCCGTGCGCCGAGAACTCGTGCCTGACATCGCTGACCGCCTACTGGAACTGGCCCGGGCGGCCCAGGACGGAAGCGACAAGCAGCTTCAGCTCGTACGCGCCCTGGCCGCCCACGCAGTGACCGGTGAGCAGCTCGACGTCGTCGCAGGCCTTCTGGAGGGGACCAAGACTCTTAGCGGACTCGACATCGACCAGGACCTGCGTTGGGACCTGCTGATCGGATTGGTGGCCGCCGGCCGCAGCGGGGAGGAGCAGATCCGTGCCGAGGAAGCGCGGGACCGCACAACCACGGGACGGGAGCGCGCCGCCGAGGCCCGTGCCGCCATCCCGACGCCAGAGGCGAAGCAGGCAACCTGGCGAGCGCTCGTCGACGACACCTCCATGCCCAATGAGACCCAGGTTCGCGTGCTACGAGGCCTGACCAATGTCGAACGCCGGCCCGAGCTGCTGGCTCCCTTCGTGGGGGCGTATGTGGAGGCCATCGACTCCGTGTGGTCCTCTCGCACCTTCCACATGGCGGAGAACCTGCTGACTGGGCTGTGGTCCTGCGCCACGGTAGGCCTGGACGGGGCGGACCCGGCTGCTGCTCTGGAGGGCTGGTTGGAGTCCCACGCCCAAGCGCCGGCGGCCCTGCGGCGGATCGTGCGTGAGAACCTCGACGACACCCGACGTGTGGCCAGGGCTCAGGCGGCTGAGACCAGCGAGTAATCGCATCGGGAGCTCGCCCGAAGCGGGATCGAGAGACGGACTGGCTGGGGCCGGGCACATGATGTGCCCGGCCCCAGCCAGGTGAGTGAGTGATGGTTGTCAGAACCGCTCAGCGCTGGCGCGCCTCCTCGGTCTTCTTGCCCGTGGACTTGGCGGCAGCCGCCTGTGCGGCGGCGAAGGCGTCGACGTCATCGTCCTCACGACCCGGAGTCTTGAAGTCGAACCTGGTGATGAGGAAACGGAAGAGGAAGTAGTAGATGACGGCGTAGACCAGCCCCATGATGACGATCATGAGCGGGCCTTGGACCACACCGCCGGAGAGCTCGGAGGACTTGCCGAAGTTGAGCAGGTAGTCGATCGCCCCGGCGGAGAAGGAGAAGCCGTCCTTCGCGCCCAGGAGGTTGGCGATCGCCAGGGAGGACCCGGTCAGCACCGCGTGGACGGCGTAGATCGGGAAGGCCACGTAGGCGAAGGCGTACTCGAGGGGCTCGGTGATTCCGGTGATGAAGGCGGTCAGGGCAACCGAGATCATAAGGGCGCCGGTCACCTTGCGCTTGGCGGTCTTGGCGGTGTGCCAAATGGCAAGCGCGGCGGCGGGAAGGGCGAACATCATGATCGGGAAGAATCCGGTCATGAAGCTCCCGGTCCACGAGTTCGAGCCGTCAACCCCTTGGAAGAAACAGGTGAGGTCACCGTGTGCAGTACCTCCGGAGGCCGTCTGGCAGGATCCGAGCTGGAACCAGGGCACGGAGTTGAGCAGGTGGTGCAGGCCGAAGGGGATGAGCAGTCGGTTGACCGTGCCGAAGACGAAGACAGCCAGGGCTCCGGCGATGCCCTTGGAGTTTCCGGCGTTGATGAGCCAGCCGCCGAGCTGCTCGTTGATGAGCCAGTTGAAGGCCGGGTAAAGCGCCGACATGACCAGGGCGATGATGAGCGCCGCACCGGAGGTGATGATCGGGACAAAGCGGCGTCCTCCGAAGAAGGCGAGCCAGTCGGGCAGCTTGACGCGGTAATACCGCTGCCAGAGCAGGGCAGCGACGACGCCGATGACGATTCCACCCAGGACTCCGTAGTTGATGGGTGTCTGGGTGGGGATGTCGCAGATCTTGATGCCCTGGTTCCAGGGACCCACCTGAGTGATCTTCCCCTTTGCGGGGTCGAAGGCGTGCAGGCAGTCGAGGGCATCCTGAGTCAGAGGGGCGGGCTTGCCCATGACGATGGGAGACATGGCCCAGGTGACCGCGCGGTAGACGAGGAAGCCGAACAGGCCGGCCACTCCTGTTGAGCCGTCGGCCTTCTTAGCGAATCCCACAGCGACGCCGACGGCGAAGATGAGGGGCAGGTTGTCGAAGACCGCTCCGCCGGCCGCGGCGAAAATGTCTGCGACGGGTTGCAGCCAGGACAGGTTCTTGGCCAGACCATCGGCCCCCAGCATGTCCGCCTGCCCCAGACGCAGCAGCAGACCCGCCGCAGGGAGAGTGGCGATAGGTAGCATCAGCGATCGCCCCAGCCGCTGAGCGAGCGCGAAGGCGCTGCCCGTCTTCTTCTTGTCTGACACGATGTTCTCCAGTTCGGGATCGAGCGGCTTCACTGCCGCCTCAGGGATAGTCACCAGACGGTGGTGGTCTGGACGGCTCGACACCGAACACGTCTGGACCAGTGCCACCAGAAAAGCCGATAGGCCCTTCGATGTCAAGCAGCGAACGCGTACTTCCGCCATAATGAGAGACGCGTGGACGCGAAGGAGCGGAAACGATGGTCGCGACCAGTTCATGCTCCAATCACCTCCACTCACTGTCGACCAGGGGAGCCCCATGCCCAAGAACCCAGGCAAAAGAACGGCGAAGTACATCGTCGTGCGCAACCATCTGCTGGAACTCATCAAGAGCGGGCTCGCCAGCGGCACCCCGGTCCCCTCGGAGCGCGAGCTGTGCGAGCAGTTCGATGTCTCCCGCATGACCGTGCGCCAGGCCATCGACACCCTCGTCGTCGACGGCATCCTGGAACGCCACCAGGGCAAGGGGACATTCGTCGCGCCCCCGAAGCTCGACCTCCAGGTGCGACTGACCTCGTTCACCCAGGAGATGCGGCGCCGCGGAATGGAGCCCGGCGTCGTCATGCTGCTGGCAGAGACCACTACCGCCAATGAGACCGTGGTGGAGGCACTCGAGCTCGAACCGGACTCCGAGGTACATCACCTGCGCCGCCTGCTGACCGCCAACGCGATCCCCATGGCCATTGAGGAGAATTGGATCCCCGCAGCGCTTCTGCACGATCTTCTCCGCAGCAGGCCGAGCTTCTCGGTCTACGCCGAGCTGACCCGAGCCGGCTTGGCCCCTGAGTGGGGGGAGGACATGATCGAGGCGCACGCGGCCAGCGCCCAGGAGGCCGCGCTGCTGTCCATCCAGGAGGGCGCTCCCACCTTGAACATCACCCGTCGCACCTTCCACGAGCACTGCGCCATCGACTACTCACGCACCCTGTTCCGCGCTGATCGCTACACCCTGTGGGTTCCGGTGTCCGCGCCGAAGCCGTCCTTCCGCCCCACTCGCCCGCAACCTTGAGGAACGGTCCCCACTCAGTGCTGGACAAGCACTTCGCGACCGGTACCATGGTACGCTGGTATGGACCACTAGTCTGGTGCCGGCGAAGAAGCCGTGCCCGACAGCACGCGCTCCGCCTTCCTGTGATTCATTCCGGCACCATCACGCACCACCCCAGAGCCAGGCACCTGCCCGGTCGACCCCAGGAGGAACCTATGTCCCAGGCACAAACCATCGTCGACGCCCTCGGCGGGTTCGACAATATCGTTGAGATCGAGCCCTGTATCACTCGCCTGCGCTGCGAGCTCGAAGACGGCTCCCTCGTGGACGAATCAGCTCTCAAGGCCGCGGGCGCGCATGGGGTCGTCAAGCTCGGCGATATCGTGCAGGTCGTGGTCGGCCCCAACGCGGACACGATCGCCGAGGACATCGAGGACCTCAGGTGAGCCTGGCCATCTGCTCGCCGGTGACCGGCGTCGTCGTTGCTCTCGACGACGTTCCCGACCCCGTGTTCTCCGGCCGGATCGTCGGCCCGGGGCTGGCCATCAATCCCAACCTCACCGCTGACGGCAATGTCGCCGCCCTGGCACCGGTCAACGGAACCATCGCGAAGATTCACCCCCACGCCTACGTCATCACCACCGACGAGGGTCGCAGTGTCTTGGTCCACCTGGGTCTGGACACCGTGAGTCTGGGGGGCAGAGGGTTCACCCTCATAGCCGGAGAGGGAGAGACGGTCCACGCGGGCCAAGCCGTCATCACCTGGTCACCGGCCCGTCTCGAGACCGACGGGCTCAACCCGATCGTTCCCGTCATCGCTCTGGAGGGCGACGACGCGACACTGGAGAAGGCCCTGCCGGGTCAGAATGTCGCAGCCGGAGACGAGTTGATGACCTGGGGGTGAGGCAGGCCCCTCCAGAGCTCCTCCGGCCTCCCGGAGCGTGGCTCAGGGCCGTCGTATCCCACTGCCGTGCCACCGCCATGTGGTCCCCACCGTCGTCCAATCGACGGTGGGGACCACATCTGTTCATCGGTTGTGCGGCACCCGCGGAACAGGATCGGGGCTGAACGTTCCCGAGCGCTAGCGCATGCCCATCTCGTTGCGGACGACCGCCAACAGACTCCCCAGGCGGGCGTTCTCGGGCAAGTCATCGACGAAGACGACCTCACCGGCACCGTCGGCCAGGGGGATTCTCCAGTTGGGGTACTCCTGATCGGTGCCGGGCTGGTTCTGGGCACGTCGCTCCCCCACTCCATCAACCAGGGCGATACCGACCAGGACCGAGGGCGTACGCACCACATAACGGTGCAGGGCCTCAACCACCTGACGCTCAGTGGGGGCCTCTCCCAGCAGACCATGCTCGTGCAGCCGAGACATCATCCGGTCCCGCTCGATACGCGCTTCGGTACGCACCTGCTCCACCGGCTCGGTGAGCAGGCCGAGACGTTCACGCAGCTCGACGTGCTCGTCGGCGAGATAGCCCGCGGTCGGGGGAAGATCGTGGGTATTGACCGTCGACAGGGCCAGGTGGCGATAGTCCTGAGGTTGAAGGGGCCAGCCGTCATGCTGCTTCTCGAACCACAGCACACTAGTTCCCAGAACGCCGCGACTGGCCAGGTAGTCGCGGGCCCAGGGCTCCACGGTCCCCAGGTCCTCACCGATGACGACGGCGCCGGCCCGATATGCCTCCAGCAGGACGACGCCGAGCATGGCCTCGTGATCGTAGCGAACGTAGGCACCGTGGTCCGCCCCCATGCCCTCGGGGATCCACCACAGGCGGAACAGGCCGATGACATGGTCGACGCGCAGCGCACCGGCGTGGCGCAGTACTGTCCGCACCATGTCACGCAGAGGGGCGTAGGCACTGCGAGCCAGGTACTCGGGGTTCCACGGAGGCTGGGACCAGTTCTGGCCCTGCTGGTTGTACATGTCCGGCGGGGCGCCCACGGTGACGCCAGAGGCGAAGGCCTCCGGGTTGGACCACACGTCGGCGCCCTGCGAGTGCACTCCCACAGCGAGGTCATCCATGATGCCCAGAGCCATTCCCGAGGCCAGGGCCTCGGCCTGGGCGCGGGCCAGCTGCTCGTCGACGACCCACTGCAGCCATGCGAAGAAGTCGATGCGCTCAGCCAGCAGATTCGCCTCATTGGCCACGTATGCGGAGCTCGCTTCACGCAAGGTGGTGGGCCACGTCTCCAAGGAGCCATGCTTCTCCACCAGGGCGCACCACAGGGCGAATCGCTCCAGGCCCTCCCCCTGCTCGGCCCGGAAACGTTCGAAGTCGCGCTGACGAGAGTAGGACCGGCCGGCGGCGAAGATGACCTCCAGAGCCTCGCGCTTGGCCTTCCACACCGCGTCGCGATCGATCGGCTCGGCGCTCAAGTCCCTGCCCTCGACCTCTTCGAAGGCCCACTGCACCAGCGACCGCTTGGGGCCGGACAGACGAGCGACCTCAGGGATGTTCTCCGGACGGATGTAGAGCGGGTTGACGAAACGACGCGTCACCGGCAGATAGGGCGAGGGCGTCATTGGCGCCACCGGCTCGGCTGCGTGCAGCGGATTGATGAGCAGGAAGTCGGCCCCCTGGTCCCCCAAAAAAGAGGCGAGCTCGGTGAGGTCGTCGGTGTCACCGGTTCCCCAAGAGCCTCGTGAGCGGATCGAGTACAACTGGGTCATGATCCCCCAGCCCCGCTCTCCTAGGGAGTCTGGCAGATCGAGGCGGTTGGGAGTGACCGCGAGGGCCGAGGTCACCGTCACCGTCTCAGCATCAGCCGGCGGGGCGGCGTGCGCCCCCTGGATCACCGTCTGGCCCATGGATGCCGAGCCAGGACTGACTTCGGCGACGAGCCGGTGCCATCCCAGAGGCAGGTCGGCTCCCAGGATGAAAGAGGCACGACCACGTTTGATCCCGTCGACCTCCCGGGGCACGGTCCAGTCCTCGGTCTGGGTCAGCTCGCGAACCGCACCGTCCTCGAGCTCGACGCGCACCCGTACCTTGGCGCCGTCGGGCACGTAGACGGGAACTGTCGACTCCACTCCGCCCCGCATGACGACGGTGGGTGCGAGCGTCTGACGCCAGGGGGCGTCCTCGACCCCGCGCAGGGAGCTTTCAATCTCCTCATCGGTGCGCGCTCTCACACCAAGCGCTGCGAGCACCGCTTTGAGGGTGGCGCTCGAAGGCGAGGCGAGGTTGCCGTGGTAGTCCCAATACTCGGTGGAGACTCCATATGCCTCAGCAAGTTGCTTAAGGCTCTCAGAGGCGGGTAGCTGGTCGTCGTTGAACTCGTTCATGTGCGTAGGTCAGCCTTGAATATACAGATGGGCGGTGGAGCGCCTTGGAGCATGGTGCGCTCCGCCGTCGCCCCGAGGGGGGACCGAGGGGTCAAAACGGAACGCAGGCGCTAATCAGGTCTGGTAGTGTCCAAGTGTGCCCTAGCCGCTCAGGGTTGTGCAGCCTGCCGCACCGTGTCGCCTGTTGTTTGGCTGCAACTGCTTCACACCCGCCCCCAACAGAAATCCGCCGTCCTTGACGGCAAGCACCGAGCCCTTGCATCGGGGAGCGCACAGTGGTCGAGCACCTGAAAGGCCGGCCGGCCGGAGTCCCATCCCGGTGTCATTGCACTGGATTTGGAAGGGCTCCTGTTTTCAAAGTGCAGATGTTGGAGCCAGGAGCCCCGCCAGCCGGCCGAGGGCGAGTCACAAGGAGGCGATCTCCGAGGCGAGGGCATCCGCCGTCGGGCCGACGACGACCTGAACGACGCGTCCGGAGCGCACCACGCCGAAGGCTCCGGCGGCCCGCAGTGCCTCCTCATCGACCTTCGCCTGGTCGACCACCTCCACGCGCAGACGCGTGATGCATGGCTCGAGGTCGGTGATGTTCTCCTGGCCGCCGAGACCGGCGACAATGTCTGATGCAGTACTCATGGCTACTCCTTCTCGGTTCCCGTCCTCACGCGGGCCTCGTCTTTCACGCGATCGGGCGGCTGAGGTCCTTCGTGGTCATGATCACTTTATCCCACCTGCGGGCCGATCGTGGAGAGAGGGCTAAGACGGACGGAGTCGGCCTCGCCAGAGCCCGCCACTCCCCCACATGCACATGATTCCTCACGTAACCTTACGGGTACGCAAGAGCCGCCTTGACAGCGCCATGGCGGAGATCGTTATTCCCCTGGCGGAAACCCCTCGTTCGGGCCGAAGCCAAGGCACAATGAGCGATGATCCCCTGTTCGTCTCCGATGAGGAGCACCACATGACAGCGTCCGACACCACTTCCACAACCCTGTCCGGCATCGGTGTGAGCCCTGGCCTTGTGGCCGGCCCCGTCGCCAGGATGGCACCTCCCATTCCTGAGCCCGAGATCGCGACCCTCGAACCCAGTCGCGACATCGAGAAGGAGTGCGAGCGCATCGCACTGGCGGCCCAGCAGGTCAAGAAGGGCCTGGAGCTGTCCGCGGCCGAGGCCAAGGCCGAGGCTCGCACTCTCCTGGAGACCACCGCGCAGATGGCGGCCGACCCCACCCTGACATCGACAGCGCAGGCCTTGGTGCGGGAGAAGCGCCTTGTTCCCGAGCGTGCCGTGTGGGAGTCGGCGGGGACATTGGCCGCCATGCTGGAGTCCCTGGGCGGGTACATGGCCGAGCGCACCCGAGACGTGCAGGATGTGCGCGACCGTATCGTCGCCGTCCTGACCGAGTCCCCCATGCCGGGCATCCCCCGTCTGCCCGAGCCCTTCGTGCTCGTGGCCGCAGACCTGGCCCCGGCCGACACCGCACTGCTGGACCCTGAGAAGGTCATCGCCTTCATCACCTCCGAGGGCGGACCCACCTCCCACACCGCGATCCTGGCGCGAGCCCTGGGCATGCCGGCGATCGTCGGCACCGGCGAGGAGGTCACCGATGCACTGGGCGAGGGTGACATCGTCCTGGTGGACGGGACCAAGGGAACAATCACCATCAATCCGTCCGAGGACGCACTGCGCCGGGCCCGCGAGATCGCCTCGCGCGTGCGCGTCTTCAACGGCGACGGAGCCACCAAGGACGGCCACGAGGTCCAGCTGCTGGCCAATGTCGGTGACGCGGCCGGAGCCCGTAGCGCCGCGGAGGCCGGGGCGATGGGTATCGGCCTGTTCCGCACCGAGTTCTGCTTCCTCGACCAGCCCGAGGAGCCCACGGTGGAGGCTCAGGTGGAGGCCTATCAGGGAGTCCTGGAGGCGTTCCCCGGCAAGAAGGTCGTGGTGCGCACGCTCGATGCCGGAGCCGACAAGCCGCTGCCGTTCCTCACCGACGCCACCGAGGCCAACCCGGCGCTCGGCGTGCGCGCCTACCGCACGACACGCCGCGACCCCGAGGTCCTGGAGCACCAGCTCGAGGCGCTGGCCAAGGCCGAGGCCGCCACCGAGGCCAAGGTGTGGGTCATGGCCCCGATGATCTCCACGGCCGACGAGGCCAAGGCGTTCACGGACAAGGCCCGCTCCTACGGACTGAAGACTGCCGGCATGATGATCGAGGTGCCCTCCGCCGCGCTCATGGCGGACAAGCTCTTCGAGCACGCGGACTTCGCCTCTGTGGGCACCAACGACCTCACCCAGTACGTCATGGCGGCCGACCGTCTGCTGTCCTCTCTGGCGGACCTGTCCACGGCCTGGCAACCGGCCGTTCTGCGTCTGATCGGGACTGCTTGCGACGGAGCCTCCCCCAAGGGACGTCCGGTGGGCGTGTGCGGCGAGGCCGCCGCGGATCCGGCGCTGGCCACTGTGCTCGTGGGCCTGGGCGTCGCCTCGCTGTCGATGACGGCGCGTGCGCTACCGGATGTCGACGCCGTGCTGAAGTCCGTCACCCTCGACGAGTGCCGGGAGCTGGCCAACATCGCCATCGCCGCAGCCACCGCCGAGGACGCTCGTGCCGCCGTGCGCGCCAAGCTTCCGATTCTGGAGGAGCTCGGTCTGTGACCAGCCCCTATCCCGTCCCCGCCGCCACGGAGGAGCCCCTCGGCTCAGTGACCCGGGTCCTCGGCCTGGCGGCGGGAGACGGGGAGGATCTCTTCACCGGTGGGTCCCTGCCGCAGCTCTCGGGGCGGGTTTACGGCGGCCAGGTGGTTGCCCAGGGAATGCTCGCCGCCGCCGCCACGGTCGAGGACGACGGCGACGGGGCGCGTCTGCCGCACTCGGTCCACGCCTTCTTCATGCGGGGCGGTCATCCGGACAAGCCGATCAGCTTCGCCGTCGAGCGGTTGCACGACGGACGATCCTTCTCCCAGCGGCGCACCGTGGCATCCCAGGAAGGCACGTCGATCCTCACGATGCTCACCTCCTTCCAGGAGGAGCAGGAGGGGGCTGACATCCACGTCACAGCCCCCTCGGCGCCGCGGCCTGAGGACCTGACGAGCGCTCTGGAGATCTTCCGCACCATCGACCACCCGGTGGCGCGTTTCCTGGGGCGAACCGCGGCATTCGACCTCAGGCACGTGGAGGACAATCTCTATCTGCGTCCCGCCAAGGAGCGAGCCGGTCGCCAACATCTGTGGATGCGTTCACGCAGCCGTATCCCTGAGCAGACCTCACAGACCGTGCACCGGGCGCTGCTGGCCTACGTGTGTGACCAGGTGATGCTGGAACCGGTGCTGCGCAGCCAGGGGCTGTCCTGGCGCAGTGAGGGTATGAGCCTGGCGACTCTCGACCACGCCCAGTGGTTCCACCGTGATGTGGATGTGGGTGACTGGCTGCTCTACGTGCAGGACTCGCCATCATCACGGGGCGGCCGGGGGATGGCCCGGGCCCAGGTCTTCGACTCGTCCGGCAGGTTGGTGTCGACCATCGCTCAGGAGGGCATGGTCCGTATGCCCATCGACTCAGAGTCCCACAGCGCTTCAGGTCGTTGGCGGATTCGCGTGGCCGAAGGAGACGACGGCGCGATCCCCGGCTGACTTCCATCCCCCAACGGCCGACCTGCCACTGAATGGCTTCACCGCCTCGATTAACTGCACTGATCATAACCTGCTGGTCTGAGACCGGAGAACAGAAATGGTGATGTCGACCAATCCGGTCGACATCACCATTCGTGAGGCGGTTCCTCTCATGTCGGCTACACGGCGCACAGTCCCTTCACGCACTGCTTAAAAGCTTCACTGAACTGGTGAGAGGCGTTGTCGTTCTTGAGGCCGTCCTGAAGATTAACCTTCTCATCAGGAGTGATGGCCTGTCTCCCCTTCTCGGAACCACCATCGTCGTAGTTCGAGTTGAGGTAGACCGTCACATTCTTATTCGTCCTGTTCCAGACGGAAGCGGCATTGTTCTTGACGCACAGACCCTGCCCGTCTCCCGCCCCCTTGAACTCATAGCAGTTGGGCTGACTACCCCCGTAGACAGGCAAGGACTCACTGAAGTCGGAGACAGACCCCTGCTGATTGCTGTTGTAGTAGAAACACACCTCACCGACATCACAGACGCCGTCACGCTCGGCAGCACTTGCTGTCGATGCCGGAATCAGGAGTGCGCCAGCAGCGAGCATAAGAAGTGAGCCAGCACTGGCGAAGCGACGAGCAACTTTCGCAGTCATGATACTTTTCCTTTCCAGAAGACCGAAACACCCGACACCCTTAATGACCACTGGGAAGCGATCGGTGCTATCAGCATAGGAACGACCACAGTACTCCACCAGAGGACTCACTCCCCCTTGACAACCTACCGGTCAGGATGCTAATTGTGGAGCCAATATGCCTGGACCGCAGCTTCAGGTACCCTCCACCCTCCCCACGCCACCACATCACCGAACAGGACCAGCGACCGGCTTGCCGCTTCCAGCAGGAAACTGTCGGTGAGGCAGGCAGGCCGGTCATTCAGGTCGAGGATGACGATCGCTCACATTGCCCGAGTCAGAAGAGTTCACCCGTACGACTCACCAGAGTCTTTGTCGCCCCAGCTTCTGGGCGTAACGAAAAGCAGTGTAGGACAGACCAGGAGACCTACGGCGGAGTTTTCGGTGAATGTCTTCGAGACTCCGGTGATCGCCACCCCTAGCATGATGATCGCAATGACGTACGAGGTTATCAGATGACGCCAGATGGTTCGCTTCCCCCGGACCGCGATAGCCGATATCGGTGGGAGTGAAGCGGAGGCGGGCATGAACAAGCATCGATCCGTCACCGCGACACCCCAAAATCCGTAACACCTCATCCATCCTGCAACAAGATTCCCCGCCACATCTCAGGAACCATACATACTCATCGTCGTCTTCTCGTCCATTCAGTACCCAGCAGGTCGACCCGGCTGCATCGTTGACAAGAATGAGTACATGTCAGAACAGTTTTTCAATACTCCCGCCCATTCATTACAGAAACGTCATCCTTTCGGCCGTTCGACCGAAAGAATGACGTTTCTTTGTGAGATGACTGATCGAGCCCAGGCTCGATCACTCAGGACTCAGTCCCGGGTCAGCTTCCGGTAGGTGACCCGGTGGGGCCGGGCCGCCTCGGGCCCCAGGCGCTCGACCTTATTCTCCTCATAGGAGGCGAAGTTGCCCTCGAACCAGTACCAGCTGGCCGGGTTCTCGTCGGTTCCCTCCCAGGCGAGGATGTGGGTGGCCACGCGGTCGAGGAACCAGCGGTCGTGGGTGATGACCACGGCGCAGCCGGGGAACTCCAGCAGGGCGTTCTCCAGGGACCCCAGGGTCTCGACGTCGAGGTCGTTGGTGGGCTCGTCCAGGAGGATGAGGTTGCCGCCCTGCTTGAGGGTCAGCGCCAGGTTGAGGCGGTTGCGCTCACCGCCGGAGAGCACGCCGGCCGGTTTCTGCTGGTCGGCCCCCTTGAAACCGAAGGAGGCGACGTAGGCACGCGACGGCATCTCCACATTGCCGACCTGGATGTAGTCCAGCCCGTCGGAGACGACCTCCCAGAGGGTCTTCTTGGGGTCGATGCCGGCTCGGGACTGGTCGACGTAGGAGAGCTTGACGGTCTGGCCGATCTTGAGGTCTCCGCCGTCGAGCGGTTCCAGCCCGACGATGGTCTTGAACAGGGTGGACTTTCCGACGCCGTTGGGGCCGACGACCCCGACGATGCCGTTGCGCGGCAGGGTGAAGGAGAGCCCGTCGATGAGAGTGCGCCCGTCGAAGCCCTTGTTGAGGTTGGTGGCCTCCAGGACCTGGTTGCCCAGGCGGGGACCCGGCGGGATCTGGATCTCCTCGAAGTCGAGCTTGCGGGTGCGCTCGGCCTCGGCGGCCATCTCCTCGTAGCGGGCCAGACGTGCCTTGGACTTGGCCTGGCGCCCCTTGGCGGAGGAGCGCACCCACTCGAGCTCCTCCTTGAGACGCTTGGCGAGCTTGGCGTCCTTCTTGCCCTGGACCTCGAGGCGCTTCTCCTTGGTCTCCAGGTAGGTGGAGTAGTTGCCCTCGTAGGGGTAGAGGTGGCCGCGGTCGACCTCGGCGATCCACTGGGCGACGTGGTCGAGGAAGTAGCGGTCGTGGGTGACGGCGATGACGGCGCCCTGGTAGCTGGCCAGGTGCTGCTCGAGCCAGAGGACGGACTCTGCGTCGAGGTGGTTGGTGGGCTCGTCCAGGAGGAGGAGGTCGGGGGCCTCGAGGAGCAGCTTGCACAGGGCCACGCGGCGGCGCTCACCACCGGAGAGGTTCTTGACCTCGGCGTCCGGCGGGGGGCAGCGCAGGGCGTCCATGGCCTGCTCGAGCTGGGAGTCGAGGTCCCAGGCGTTGGCGGCGTCCAGGGCGTCCTGGAGGGTGCCCATCTCCGCCATGAGGGCGTCGAAGTCGGCGTCCGGGTCCGCCATGGCGGCGCTGATCTCGTTGTAGCGGTCCAGCTTGGACTTGATCTCGGCAACGCCCTCCTCGACGTTGCCGAGCACCGTCTTGTCCTCGTTGAGCGGGGGCTCCTGCAGGAGGATGCCGACGCTGTAGCCGGGGGTCAGGCGGGCCTCGCCGTTGGAGGGCTGGTCGATGCCGGCCATGATCTTGAGGATGGAGGACTTGCCGGCGCCGTTGGGGCCGACCATGCCGATCTTGGCTCCGGGGAGGAAGGCCATGGTGACGTCGTCGAGGATGACCTTGTCACCGTGGGCCTTGCGCGCCTTGATCATCTGGTAGATGTACTCAGCCACTGCTCGTCTGCGCCTTTCGTCAGGGTGTGAGCGGAGGTTCTGCGCGACGACGGCGATCGATCGGACCGTCTGTGCGCACCGTGGCCAAGCCTAAGGGAGCCCCGGAGCAATGGCGACGACGGCGGAGGTGAGACGGTGCACGCGGATTCGCGGCGCCCCACTGATGACCCGCATGTTCTCGGACCGCTGCCAGGGCGAGCCGGTCAGAGGCAGAACAGTGCCCGAGCATGCCACCATAGAGTAGGAAAGAGGAACGAGGGGAAGGAATCAATGCACTATCTCAGTCACTACGAGTCACCCTTGGGGACAATGACCATGGCCGGCGATGGCGATCACCTCACGGGTCTGTGGTTCGACGGCCAGAAGTACGACCGCTCGACGATCACCGACGACGCGGTAGTCCAGCCCGACCTGCCCGTCTTCACGCAGACGGTCCAGTGGCTCGACGCATACTTCGAGGGCGCCGACCCGGGTTTCACTCCACCGATCAGGATCGAGGGCTCCGACTTCAGGAAGATGGTCACCTCCATCATGCTCTCCATCCCCTTCGGCACAACCAGCACCTATGCCCGCATCGCTGCTGAGGTTGCCCGCCGTACCGGCCGGAAGCAGATGTCCGCCCAGGCCGTAGGAGGCGCGGTCGGGCGCAACCCGATCACTCTCATCGTGCCGTGCCACCGCGTGGTCGCAAGCAACGGGAGTCTGCGCGGTTACGCAGGCGGGGTCGACCGGAAGGAACGGCTGCTGAAGATGGAGGGCGTCAACATGTCCGACCCGACGACGCCGACAACCGCTGATGACGGCGGTGAGATGCGAGAATGAGAAGATCGACCGCAGGCCAGGATCAGTCCTTGGAGCACCCAAGGATCATCAGGACGCGCCTCGATCAGTCCTCGGCAGTTTCCTGCTGCTTGCGCCAGCGAATGCCGGCGTCGATGAAGCCGTCGATGTCGCCGTCGAACACCGAGTCGGGGTTGCCGACCTCGAAGCTGGTCCGCAGGTCCTTGACCATCTGGTAGGGGTTGAGGACGTAGGAGCGCATCTGGTCCCCCCAGGAGGCCTTGACGTCCCCGGCGAGCTCCTTCTTCTTGGCGTCCTCCTCCTGCTGCTTGAGCAGGAGCAGTCGCGACTGGAGGACACGCATGGCGGCGGCGCGGTTCTGGATCTGGGACTTCTCGTCCTGCATGGAGACCACCAGTCCCGTGGGCAGGTGAGTGATGCGCACGGCGGAGTCGGTGGTGTTGACGCTCTGGCCGCCTGGGCCGGAGGAGCGGAAGACGTCGACACGGATGTCGGCCTCGGGGACATCGATGTGGTCGGTGGACTCGATGAGCGGGATGACCTCGACTGCGGCGAAGGAGGTCTGGCGGCGGCCCTGGTTGTCGAAGGGACTGATACGCACCAGGCGGTGCGTACCGCCCTCGACGCTCAGGGTCCCGTAGGCGTAGGGGGCGTGGACCTCGAAGGTGACCGACTTCAAGCCAGCCTCCTCGGCGTAGGAGGTGTTAAGGACCTTGACCGGGTAGTCGTGCCGCTCAGCCCAGCGGGTGTACATGCGCAGCAGCATCTCGGCGAAATCGGCCGCATCCACGCCGCCGGCGCCCGAGCGGATCGTGACGACGGCGTCGCGCGGGTCGTACTCGCCGCTCAGCAGGGTGCGGATCTCCAACTCGGAGAGATCCTTGCTAATAGTGGTCAGGTCCGACTCGGCCTCAGCGAGGATCTCGGCGGCATCGTCGCCCTCCTCCTCACCGGCGAGCTCGACCATGGCCTCGAGGTCCTCGATGCGCTCCCCCAGGCTCTCGACCCGTTTGAGGTCGGCCTGAGCGTGCGACAGCGCGGAGGTGACCACCTGGGCCGAGTCGGGGTCGTCCCACAGGTCGGGGGCCGAGGCCTGCTCGGAGAGCTCGGCGATACGGGCGCGCAGGGCCTCAGGATCGGTCACCGCGGCGATGGAGGCGTAGGTGTATCGGAGTCGTTCGATCTCGGCGGAGAAGTCAGTGGCCACGGAGGGGAGTCTACGGCAGAACCCGCCGGGGGCGCCTTCGGCGACATTATGGGTGGTGTTCCCGCCCGTCATCTCGACACATCGGCTCCGACCGTCACGTCCGCCCGCATACCACCACTGACCCGTCAGCCCAGCTCGATCCCCTGGGCCTGAGCGAGCAGCGCCTCAAGCACCGCGCGCGTGGCCGGACCCGGCTCGGTGCGGGTCGAGCGGTGCCGTGCCACCAGCTGTCGCACACCCAGCCCGGGCAGACGCACCACGCTGAGGTCGTCCGGAACCAGCCCGGAGTAGACGGCCAGCTCGGGCAGGAGCGCACAACCCAGCCCCTGGCTGACCATGGCCAGGACGACGTCGTAGTCGTAGGCAACGTGCCGCATCGTCAGCGGCGCCCCCAACTGGCGCTCCAGGCGGTCCAGAGCGAAGGCGCCCGCAGTCTCCGGTGCCAGGTCGATCCAGGTGGCCCGCGCCAGGTCCGTCAGGGTGGAGGGTGCCGCCTGCTCGGCGGGGACGACGACGAGCCAGGACTCATCCAGCAACGGAGCATCGGCCATCCCCCGGGGAGCGGCGGGAAGCGTGTGCTCGTCTCTCTCGATGAGGACCAGGTCCAGCTCGCCCCGACGCAACCGGGACAGGGCGTTGCGCTCCTCGACCTCCTCGACGATGAGCTCAAGCTCCGGACTGGTGGAGGCCAGTGAAGACAGCAGAGGCAGCAGGAGCGCACGGACTGCGGAGGCGAAGCTGCCCACGCGCACCACACCGGAGGGGATGGAGTCGTCCAGGTCGGCCAACTCACGGCGCACGGTGGTGAGCTCATTCTCAATGCGCTCGGCCGCGTCCACCAGGACCCTCCCGGCGGCTGTGAGCACGGCTCCAGCGGGTGTGCGGTCCAGGACCCGGGCGCCGCATTCGCGTTCCAACTGGCGAATCTGCTGGGATACGGCGGACGGCGTGATGTGAAGGATATCCGCCGCTGCGACGACTCCTCCGGCCCGGTGCACGGCCAATAAAACCGAAAGCCGCTGGGGAAGAACGTGCATGAAGTAAATCTACATCCCTCATGCAGATAGATGCGATTGACCTTCATCAAGAAGCACCCAAGAATCATCCCCGTGAACAACGTGCTCCTCTCCCTCATCTCTGCCGGCGGCTGGATCGGCGCCGCTGAGCTCCTCGTGGCCTACTTCCTGGTCTCCAAGGGCACGATCGCGGGCGATTCACTGAAGTACCAGGCCCTCAACATCACCGGTTCCGTGCTGCTGACGATCAACTGCGCGAGCTCCGGCGCCTGGCCCAGCGTCATCGCCAACGCCTTCTACCTGCTGGTGGGCATCAACATCCTGTTCACGGTGAAGCGGGCCTACATCGCCCAGCTCTCACGCCGTCAGAGGGAGGAACTGCGGGCTCGGGTGCACGGGTTCCGACGCGCCTCCCCCGCCGTCTCAGCAGGCTTCGTCGAGCAGGCCTGACCGTATCCGCTCCACCAGTCCCTCCCGTCGACAACCAACCATCCACCAGTTCCGACGCAGTGAGTCCTGAAGGCTCACTGCGTCGTCGTCATGCGGGCCGATCCGGTGGCGGTGATGGTGAAGCCCTCGGCCGGGATGATTCCCCAAGGCAGGAAGGGCGGACGGGAACGTGCCTGCAGTGTCACCACAGCGGTCTGGCCGTCCGCGGCCCGGGCGCTGACGATCATGACACCCGCCGGCCCGACGGCGGCGGGCTGGGAGGACAGGTCGGCAGCGGCACCGGTTCGCACCTGTGCATCAGTCAGTGCCGCGGGCGCCGTATCTGTTCCGTCTCCCCCGTAGTACGGGTCCTCATCCACCCCATCGGCCCCCGCGGCCGCGGCCGAGTCAGCCAAAGAGGTGAGGGTCTTCAGGTCGAGGTAGACGGCGCTCGCCGATGCCGCGACGAACAGCAGGGCCAGGACGGCGCATATGAGTCCGACGCCCAACAGCAGCGTCTGCCCGCTCTCCTCTCGCCCCAGATGATGTGCCAGGGCACGAACCCGTCGAGGAGATCCTCCGAAACCAGGCATCCTGCTCACGGCCCCTCCTGGCCCGGCAGGGTGATGGCCCGTTCGGTGTCCACGATGACGACATCGTGGCCGATCCCCAGGGAGGCGAATCCGGGCAGGTCGACTCCGACCGCGACCTTGACGATAGCGGCCCGCCCACGGGCACAGCCATGGGCGCAGGTAATGGATAAGGAACTGGCCGGGTCGGCCTCGATACCCTGATCGGACAGTGACAGCCCCACCGCCACCTGAGCCCTGTCCACTGCGGTTGGGGAGTCCTCGACCTCCAGGATCCGGCCGGCGGCATCGGCTGCTGAGGCGACGGCGAAGGCCGTGGCCTGTATCTGGGCGAGCGTGACCACGAGGTAGAGGACGGGCACGACCAGGACGGTGCTCCACCCGACGAACTCGACGATGGCGTTGCCCTCCTCCCGGCGCGCGATCCTGCCCACTGCCCCAAGGACGTCCCTGACTCGGCCTGTGTCCCGGCGGCCCCGCCCTGCGATGGCAGGGCCGGATCGCGCTTCCGGCAGACGCGGGGAGCAGCCCGCACGGGTCCTTCGTGAAGCCACCGGAGATCACTTCTCCCGCACCAGGGAGGACTCGTCGACGGCGTGCCCCTTCACCGTCAGGATCCCACCGGGCCCGAGGAGCCCCAGGACCGGGAGGGGCGCCGTCACCGTGACCTCAACGATCATCAGGTCCCCGGACGGCACCCGCGAGACGGAAACGGTATTCACGTAGCCACGACGCAGCGCAGCGTCGGACAAGGCGCGTACCCGTTGCTGCGCCTCGGCCTCGGTACCCCCGACGAGAGCTGCTCGACGAGCCCCGTCACCGGCGGCGTCGATGAGGACGTTACGCGCGTAGACGCCCAGGGCCACCTGGAGAAGCGCCACAAACACGACGATGATGAGTGCGCCGACCATGACGAAGTCGACGACTGCCGAGCCCGACTCGCTCGAAGTGCGCACGTGGTTGCGGCACCGCCGGACCGCCGCGCCGCCCCGGGGCGGTGCCTGCCGGAGACGGCCGGCCCGGTCAGATCGCACTCGTCACCTTGGCGATGGCGTTGGTGAACACATCGGTCAGTGTGCTACCCGCAACCGTCCACAGGGCCACGACGAGGCCGGCGGTCATGAGCGTCACCAGCACCCAGCCGGGAACGTCGCCGCGCTCGTCACCCAGGTCTATTCGATTCAGGCGGCCGACCCACCGCGCCCGGAATCCGCGACAAGACGAAAAGGAAGAAGAGAAGATGCTGCGCTTCATGGCTGCTCCTTGTTGGCGGGAAAAGATCTGATCAGCAGGACGATGGACGAGAAGGTCTAGAAATCTGAGAGGACGACGCCGGGTGCACTCACACCCCCAGCCTGAGAACGAACAGTCCCGGGAACAGGGCGAAGACAACCGTGATCGGCAGGACGAGGAAGACCACGGGGACCATCTGGGCGATCTCGCGCCGGCCCCCTTCCTCCATGAGGGCCTGACGGGCCGCCTCACGAACGTCGGTGGCCTGGGAGCGCAGGACGTCGGCAAGAGGTGTGCCGCGCTCAAGAGCCACGACGATCGCCTCGCACAGGCGGGTGACGTGAACAGAGCACACCCGGCTCTCCATACGATCCAGGGCAGTGGACAGGACGGTACCGGAACGGATGTCGGTCAGGGTGACGGCCAGTTCGTCGATAAGGTCGCCACGTCCGAGCGCGACGACGCGCTCAATGGCGGACACCGGCCCCTGACCGGCTCCCACGGCCAGAGCGAGGAGCTCGACGACGTCGGGCAGCTGGGCCTCGATCCGACACAGCCGCCTCGCCACGGCACGGCTGAGCCACCAGTCGCGTGCGGCCGCCCCGGCGACAGTGGCCATGGCGGACAGGACGACGAGCGCCGGCACGTTAAGGGACCTGACAAGGGCAACCAGGCCGCCGGCCGCCAGGACGATCAAGAGCGCCGTCGTCGACCACAGGACCTGCTGGAGACGGAACTGGTCGAGGCCAAGAGTTGAACCGGAACGCGTCAGACGCCGACGGACCGAGTCGGCCGACGACCCCAGGGAGTCCAGCAACCGACCGAGGTTGAGGACGCCCACTGCGGAGGCCACGAGCAGCCCGACGACGGTACGACCGTCAGAGGTCAGCCCCGCCGGCGAGGTCAGAAGTCCCGAGGTGGTGGGCTGCCGGTGGACGTAGGGCTCCAGCCTGGCCATGAGAGTAGGGCGACGTCGGCGCACGGCCGAGATGACGGTCAGAACCCCCAGGGCCCCCACCAGACCCGCGAGCCCTCCGGTGAGCATAGCGTTCATCGAGTTCATCGCAGCATCCTCTCCTCCTCGGGGAGCCGTCCCAGGCGCAGCATGAGCCGGTAAGCGACGATCGAGACGACAGCCCCGGCCAGGAGGATGACGGCGCCGGAGGCGGAGGCGTAGGCGACTGCCGCCTGAGGACGGGTGGACAGCAGCGCCAGGACGAGCCAGGGGGCCGCGACCGCGACCTTGGCACCGTTGACCGTCCAGGACTGACGGGCCTCAAGCTCTCCACGAGTGCGCATGTCCTCGCGCAGCATCTGCGACAGGGCGCGCAGCAGCGTACCTAGGTCGGTGCCGCCGACCTCGTGAGCCAGGCGCAGGGCCTCGACGATCCGGTCGGCGACGGGGTCGGCGAAGCGGGCCTTGAGCCGGTCCAGGGAGTCATCGAAGCGAGCGGTGGCTGCGTAGTCGGTGGCGAAGGCCCGGAACTGAGGGCGAACGGCCTCCGGGCCGCGTTCACCGAGGTTAGTCAGCGCCTCCGGAAGGCTCATGCCGGCACGAACCCCGGAGACGAGAGTGTCGACGGCCTCCGGCCACACCTCGCGAAGTCGGGTACGGCGAGCGCGCGCCCGGGAAGAAATGATGAGGAAGGGAACCACGGTGAAGATGCTCGCGAAGGAGACGGCGACCGGCCATGCCCGCGACATCCCCAGGAAGACCAGTCCGACGAGCAGCCCCAGCCCGATCGAGCCCAGGACGAACATCGTGGGACTGGTACGGCCGGCGCCTGCCTGCACCAGGATGTCGGCCAGAAGCCGGGACCGCCTCGAGCGCCACTGGGGCGGGTCGGAGGTGCATGCCATCCAAATGAGGAGAACACCCACTCCCCCAAGGAGTCCGGCGAAGGCGCCCATCAGTGGACCTCCTTACCTGCGGGAGGGCGGCCGCTCAGCAGAGCCGCAAGGTCGTGGCCAGCACGGCTGAAGCGCTCAGCACCGCTGGGAACCCCCGCACCGCGTATGAGGTTTCCAGCGGGATCGCGATGGTAGACGTCGGCAAGCTCGATGACTCCGTTCTCCACCCGCCCCGACAGGGCGGCGACCTCTCTGACGGTACGGCGCCCGTGGCGGTCCAGGTCCAGATGGACCACGAGGTCAATGGCTCCGGCGACGGTGGGAACCACGAAGGCACTGGAGACGTTCTCGCCCGCGAGCAGTGGCAACGTGCAAATCTTGATGACAGCCTCGCGTGCGGAGTTGGCGTGGATCGTGCACATGGCTGGGAGCCCTGAGTTCGTGGCGATCAGCAGGTCCAGGGCCTCGGCCTCGCGCACTTCTCCGATGATGAGACGGTCGGGGCGCATGCGCAGAGCCTCCTTGACCAGACGGCGCAGGCTGATCTCACCGACGCCCTCAAGGTTGGGTGGCCGGGTCTGCATGGCCACACAGTCCCGGTTTCTCAAAGCCAGCTCGAAGACCTCCTCGCAGGAGATGACCCTCTGGCCCCCGGGGATGGCGCCGGCGAGGGCTCTTACCATGGTGGTCTTCCCGGCCTGGGTAGCACCCGAGACCAGGATGTTGAGGCCGGACTGAACGGAGGCATCCAGAAAGGCCGCTGCCTGACTGGTCAGTGAGCCCATGCGCACCAGGTCACTGGTGCGCGAGGCCCGGGAGGTGTGCTTGCGGATGTTGACCGCCCAGTGCTGGGAGGTGATGGGCGGGATGACGACGTGAAGACGCTCGCCACCCGGCAACTGGGCGTCGACGAAGGGACTGGACAGATCCAGACGGCGCCCGGAGGCTCGCAGCATCCGTTCGATCAGAACCGTGAGATCCTCACTCTCCAGGATCGTGGTAGTCAGCTCCGGACGCCCGGAACGGGCGATGAAGACGCGTCCGGGGTCGTTGACCCAGATCTCCTCAATGGACTCGTCATCGAGGTATCCCTGAAGGGGACCCAGGCCGGCTATGGAGTCGAGAACGTGGGAGCGGGCTCCTGCGGGGTCGATGAGCGGTGGAACAACTCCGGCATCGGAACGGCGCAGGTAGTCGTCCTCGGCCTCGGTGACGAGCTGTTCGAGGGCGGGGATGTCCGTGAGCGGGTCGATCCCGCGAGCACGAACCAGCTCACGAACCTCCGTCAGGAGGAGATCGGCGGCGTCCATATTGCCTCTCAGCGCGCGTCTGTGTGAATGGGACGAGTAGTGGGTGAACGAGGATGACCGCGGGGCTCAGGGATTCGGCGGTGAACCCCTACGCACCGGTCGGTCGGTGACCGTTGTCACGTAGGAACTCTAGGCCACCTGATCGTGAAATAGCCACCACCTTGGCAGTCCCTGTGGATAACTCAGGATCCCTCAAGAGCCATTGCATCTTCGTCAGCTCAGTTCGCGAAGCCTTCGACGTTTGCCGCCAGCGGACGGGCGCGGCTGTCCTGCGAAATATAGGACCTGTCGCCTACGGTTGGACCATGTCACAGCCTCCGCAGTCCCCGGACGCCCCCGGCACCACAGACGTCGATGCTGATATCGACAGCCCCAGCGAGGCAGCGGCCTGCGACGTTGAGCCGACTGCGGCTCCGACTACCAGCACCCCCGATGATCGCCATGGGCATCACATCCAGCACCGCAGTGGGCACCATGGTGGACATCGGGGTGAGCACCGAGAGACTTCACCCAGGGAGTACCGGGCCCCTGTAGTCGTCGCCCCACTACCCAACGCATCGGCCGGTCCACCGCAGGGCGACCGGCCGGCTCCGACGACCCACCCCACCTCGGAGTCCCGCCCACATCACTCCGCCTTGGCCTTGGCCGCGATGGCGAGCGTCGCTGTCGCCGGCCTCAACCCGGTTCGTCTGGCGCTGCCGCAGTCCGAGACTCCGGAGCGGTACATCGCCGGTGTCATCGACACCCAGGGCCGGCACTGGGAGGTTCATGAAGCGCGTACCGACACCGTTGGCGCATCCCTGGAGGCGGAGGCCGAGGTGCTGCGGCGCATCGGTCGGGTTGTCGACGACGGACGTCTCTCCTTCAACGTACCCCGTGTCAGCGGGTCCCTGCGCCTGCAGGGCGCCCACATCCAGGTGCGCTCCCACGTGGAGGGCAAGCCGATCCCCGTCGAAACGCTCCGCCCGGGGCCGGGAATGTCAGCGGGACTGGGCAAGGCGCTGGGGGAGATCCACGAGTTGCCGACATCGGTGATCTCCGAGGCGGGCATGCCGGTCTACGACGCCGAGGAGGTGCGCCGGCGCTGGCTGAGCCTGCTGGACGATGCCGCCGCGACGGGCAAGACCCCGCCAACGCTGCTGGGGCGCTGGGAGCAGGCACTGGAGGACACCGCCCTGTGGCGCTTCCGTCCCAGCGTGGTCCACGGCGACCTCGCCGAGGAGAACGTGCTGGTGGCCGGTGGGGCCGTGGTGGCCGTGCGCGGCTGGACTCAGGCGCACGTGGGTGACCCGGCCGAGGACCTGGCCTGGGTGTACTCCTCGGCACCTGTGGACTGCCTGGACTCCATCGAGGACGCCTACGACATCGCCCGTACCGAGGGGGTTGATCGGCACCTTCGCGAGCGGGCCGAACTGGTCAGTGAGCTCAGCCTGGCGCGCTGGCTGCTGCATGGGCTCAGGACCGGGGACAAACCGATCATCAACGACGCGGTGGCGATGCTGGAGGACCTGGCCGCCCAGGTGGGCGACGCCCCGCTGGTGGAGCCGGCCACACCCCGGCTGGCACCGGTGCCCGGGGAGCGCGAGACCGCCGAGCCCGATGCCGTCACCAACCCGGTGGCGATGGTCCCGGTTGACGACGAGGATGACTAGGCCCACGTCGTGTCCCACCGGGATCAGGTCAGCGGATTGAGGCTCAGAAGCACCAGGAAGGCGAGTGCCCACACCAGGTTGACGATGTTGAACAGGGCTCCGTCCAGCAGCGGTTTGCCGGGGTAGGGCAGACGGGTCAGGGCATACCACGGGAGAGCCTGTACGGGTGGAGTCAGGAGCAGCGACCATCGGGGGAAGGCGGTGGCCCCGGAGCCCAGAGCGATGCAGACAAGAACCCAGCCCAGCACCGTCAGCCCGATGGCGGGGATCCAGGCCTGCATGAGGAAGCGGTAGAGCCTGCGGGCATGCTCCAGGGCGACGGGATCGAGCACTTCGCTGTCCTCCTTCCCGCTGCTCGCCGTCCTGGCTGCTACGTACGTCTGATAGGCGGCGTGGGCTCGCTCCGAGGCCAGAGCGAGAGGGTAGAAGGAGGCATGGGCCAGGGGCGAGAGGCTGAACCCGACGCCGAGCAGCACCGCCCCCGCCATCCCTACCGGTGATCCGCGCAGTAGCACCCAGTGGGCGTAGAGGCCGGCGAGCATGAGCGGGATGGAGTAGTTGGCGACCAGCGCGCCCCATCGCAGGCGAGGCTCGTTGATGCGCGTGTAGAAGGCGTAGGCGTCGTCCCCCATGAGGTCGATGAACTCGCCATGCTCGCGCCGATCGGGCCGCGGGAAACCGACGATGAGCGCGTCACCAAGGATCCAGCACAGGGCGCTGATGAGGAAGGCGAGGATCGACCAGGTCACCAGCATGTGGGTTCTCCTTGCGGCGTCGGGTAGGAAGAGCCAGTGCGCCGGGCCGGGACCGGCCGTGCTTCTGGTCGAGCGGCCGATCCCGGGCGGGCCTGAAGCTGACGTTAGCCTGGCTGCTCGGGTGCGGGAAGAGGTGTCATCTCCTCGGGTGGGGAGCCTGGTGCCAGAGCCGACTCGATCTGGTCGAGGCCGAGCAGGCCCTCGGCGGTGAGCTCATCGACGCGCCCCTCGGGGTAGTCGACGTACACGTAGGCGGCGCGCACGCAGCTGGCGGGGACGCCCTGGGAGGCCGCCCAGGCGTGGACGTAGACACTGAGCTGATCCACCGGAACCTGGCGGCGCCCGGTCTTCCAGTCGACGATGAGCCAGCCGGCCCCGTCCAGGCGGCGGAAGACGGCGTCCATGCGGCAGCGCAGAGTGGTGGCGCCGATGGTGATCTCCCGGTCGATCTCGGTGTCGACCAGGACGTAGTCGTCCAGGAGCGGCAGGTTCTCGGCCGTTTCCAGCCAGCGTTCAACCCGTTGTCGGTCCTGGGGGTCGAGGTTGTCTGGAACACCCGCCTCCGCCAGGCCGAACAGGGTGCCGCGGGCGCTCAGGCGCTGGGCGACGGCGTCGTGGAAGACGGTTCCGAGGCGGCCCGCGACGCGCGGCTCCGGAGGCAAAGGACGGCGCAGGTCGAGAGCGAACCGCTGCCGGTCGGTGCGCAGATCGTCCAGGCGGGTGGCGGCCAGATGCTCGGGTAGGCGGACAGTGGGGGTGGCCGACGTTGCTCGGGCGCGCTCGGCAAGGAGAAGACCGGTCTCCAGCCGCCAGCGTCGCAGCGCGTCATCGCTCGCCTCCGGTTCATGGCCGGAGTTCGTGGGCTCGGCCTTGGCAGGAGCCGGCTCAGCGACCAGCTCGCTGGGGCTCGCCTCGCTCATGGCGGCGGCGACCTGGGCGGCGGCCGTCTGCCGGGCTCGGCGCAGTGCGGCAGCCCGGTCCGTATCCGCTCCCCAGTCGTCGTGCGATCGCCCGTTGCCCAGCGCCTGAGCCCCCGGTGTCTCCGTCTGCTCGGCGTCCAAGGGCCAGATGCCCACCTGGGTCAGGGCGGTCAGCGGGTTGGGCCGGGACTCGTCGAAGTCGACCCATCCGTCTGCGTAGGGGACAAGGAGGTCGCGCCGGCGGAGCTCGGTGAGGAATCGTGAGGGCCGGCGGGGTTTGGAGGCGGTCTTGGACAGGTGAGAACCGGTCAGGAGGAGATCGTGGCGGGCCCGGGTGAAGGCGACGTAGGCCAGGCGGCGCTCCTCGCGCAGGCTCTGGCGTCCCAGGGCCTCCTTGTAGGCGGTCATCGTCTCGGTCAGGAGGGGCTTGTCCGTGGCGGCGGGGCTGAGGGCGCCGACGGTGAAGGGGGGAAGGTCGTCGGCGTCGGCCCGCAGAGGGAAGGGGAAGGTCGAGGTACTCCCCATCCAGCCGGTCTCCACCACGCGCAGGTCCTCTTTGACGCTACTGGTGTAGGAGGGGAAGACCTGCTCGTCCATGCCGGGCACGGCGACGGCGTCCCACTCCAGTCCCTTGGCGGCGTGGACGGTCAGGAGCTGGACCGCCCCGGGCGTGGGGTCGACCTCGGGGGCGCTCATGGCGTCCTCATGCTCCTCGGCGGCGTCGAGCCACTCCAGGAAACCGGTAGGCGTCGGGGTGTCGGTGTCCGTGGCGTAGGCGAGGGCCGTCGTCTGGAAGGAGTCGAGGGCGCGATGACCCATCGGGTTGTCGACCCTGGCGGCGATCTCGATATCAAGATCGAGGGCCTGCTCGGCCAGGGCGACGAGGTCGGGAAGCGGCAGGGACAGGGCCTCCCGGACGCACCTGATCGCTCGGGCGGTGCGCAGCGCGACGGCCAGCCCCGCAGGAGTCAAGTCATGGGAAGCAGTGGCCGTGGTCTCCTCCGCCCCTTCGTCCTGCCATCGCAGCAGGGCGTCCAGGGCCTCGCTGAGCAACGGCGAGTCAACCTGGTCACCGCTGCCGTCCGCGCCGTTCCGGGCGCTCTGCGTCGGAGGTCGGAGGAGCTCACGGGCCAGACCCGTCAGGGCGTGCAGGTCACTGGCACCGATGCCGAAACCGGTCAGGAGCCTGACCACCCGGTCCCCGCGCTCGGGGTCCGTGGCGGCAGTCAACAGGGCACGGACGTCGGCGACCTCGGGGACGTAGAGCATCCCACCCAGGCCGATGATCGTGTAGGGCAGACCAGTCTTCTCCAGTTCGGCGGCGATGGGTTCCATCTGTGCCCGGGTCCGGCACAGAACGGCCATCTCGGCGTCAGGAGACCAGCGCTCGGTGAGGAAGGCAGCGACGGTACGGGCCTCCTCGGCGGGGTCCTGGAGGAAGGCTCCTTGCACAGTCCCGGGCTTCAGGCCGAAGGCGACGGGCCGGGCCCGCAGGGGGGCGACGGTGATGTGCTCTCCCACCGGGTCCCCGTCCTGCACGACGCCGGAGCGCAGTGGCTCGGAGACGGCGTTGGCGGCGTCGAGGATAGTGGAGTCGTTGCGCCAGGAGGTCGACAGCTCCAGGACGGGGGCGGCATCGGCCGGCGGTTCCCCGGAGGCGAGGCGGGCGGTGCCACTGGGGTTGAAGCGCTGGTGGAAGGTGTCCAGGGCTCCGGCGCTCGCCCCGCGCCACCCGTAGATGGCCTGGTGGGGGTCGCCGACGGCGGTCACCCCGGAGTCGGCGAAGAGGGCGGACAGGAGCCGAACCTGGGCGACCGAGGTGTCCTGGAACTCGTCGAGCAGGACGGCGGGATACTGCTCCCTCACCTGGACGGTCACCTCGGGAACGGACTCGGCGATGGTGCAGGCCAGGGCGATCTGGTCTCCGAAGTCGAGCAGGCCGTGACTTCGCTTATAACCGTGCAGCTCGGCGACGACGTCGAGCAGGGCCTCCCACTCGCTCATGACGGCGGGCGCCTTGCCGACCAGGGTCTTGCAGCCCTTGATGGAGGCCAGGGCGGTGAACTGCTCGGTCAGGTCGGCCAGGTCCTTGACTGCCTCATCAATGGTCAGCAGGTTCTGGCTCAGGGCATCGCCCAGGACCAGGACGGCGTTCGTGTTGTGAATGAGGCTCTCGTTGGGAAGTGGGAGGGTGCGGGCCTCGAGCAGGGAGGTGACGATCTGCCAGGAGCGGGCCTGGGTGATGAGGACGGAGTCGGGGTCGACGCCGATGCGCAGGCCGTGGTCGCGCACCAGGCTGCCGGCGAAGGAGTTGTAGGTGGCGATCATCGGCTCACCGACGTCGGTGGCATCGACAGCATCGGCAGCATCGGCAGTATCGATGGTCTCGACGCCAGTCCCGTCGGTCTCCGGCGCCGTGACCGGGAGCAGACCGGCGGCGCCGAGGCTGGCCAGGCGGGAGGCGACACGCTGGTCCAGCTCGGCGGTGGCCTTTCGGGTGAAGGTCAGTCCGAGGACCTGGTCGGGGCGGACCTGCCCGGTGGCGACCAGGTAGACGACCCGCTGGGCCATGGTGGCGGTCTTGCCCGAGCCGGCTCCGGCGACGACCAGGAGCGGGCTGAGTCGGTGAGCGATGACGCGCGACTGCTCCTCGGTGGGGGTGTGGATACCCAGCGCCTCCGCCAGGGTCTGCGGGGTGAGCTCGCGAGCTCTGGTGGGGGTCATGAGACGACTCTCCTTCCCTCGACCTGGACGGGGCAGGAGTCCTTGACCATGCAGGTGCGGCAGTGATCGCCGGTGCGGGCCTCGATCACAGGGCCCACTCCGGCCACGGCGGCTGCGGCCACGAGGTCCTCGGCCCAGTACTCCTCACCGGTCCCAGCAGCACCGTTCGTATTCTCGTCACCCGGCTTCTCGGCGGGCTCGTCCGTGGGTTCGACAGCTGCGGGGCTGGGGTCGAGGGCGGCGCCCGGCGGGGCCATGACGTAGCCGTCACCGGACCGCTTGGAGGGCTCCTTACCCAGGAGCACGAGGGCTCCACCCAGGACGTGATGCCCTTGTGACGCCAGGGCGAGCCGGTAGGCGGCCAGCTGGGGGTGGCGCTGGACGTCCTTGGGGACGCGCTGCCCGGTCTTGAGGTCCATGACGCGCACACCGTTGTTCCCGTCTGGGTGGTCCTCATCCTGTTGCTCGTAGCCGCCCAGGTGCTCGAGCCGGTCGATGCGTCCGGAGATCGTGACGGGGACGGCGTCGAGTCCGGCAGCACGGATCCGCGCCACGGCCCGGTCTCGAAGCTCGGGGCCGAGAACCTGTACGGGGATGTCGACGTCGGCGCGAACGGGCTGCTCGACGTCGGCGCGAATGCCCAGGGCGTCGCAGTCGCTCAGGTAGGCGTCGAGGCGCTCGATCATGGCGCGGGCGCGGTCGGCGGCCAGGCCTCCCAGCCAGGTGTCGGGGTAGCCGAGGTCACCCAGTTGTTCCTCGAAGGCCGCCCGCAAGGCGGGGCCTCGCAGGTGATCCTTCCCCGCCCGCTCGGCAATCTCGTGGATGAGGCTGCCCAGGGCCTGGGCGTCACCAGCGGGAACCGAGCCGCCGTTACGGCTCAGGAACCACTTGAGGGGGCAGGCGGCCAGGCCCTCGACGTCGGAGGGACTGACTCGTATCCGCTCCCCCTCGGCGACGAGAGGGCTGGTGGAGGTCGGGCCCGCCGCACCGATCCAGGTGGCGGGGTCGGCGCCGGGGACGTCCTGGCGAGCGAGATCGGCCAGCAGCTCGACGGCGACCCGGCCGCGCCGGCGCTCGTCGGCGGTGGCCGTCTCCAGGTTCCCGGCGACAGCCGCGCGGCGCAGCTCCCCCACCAGGCCGCGCAGGGTGAGGTCTCCGGTGTCAGGGCTGAGGAGGGGGGCGCCATCAGCATCGGTCAGGGCGATCCCGGCGCTCTGGGCGATCTCCATCAGGAAGGGCGAGGGGACGTGCTCGGCGTCGGCGGTGGCGGTCAGCAAAAGGCGCCTGGTGGCGCGGGAGAGAGCCATGATGAGCATGCGGCGCTCGTCGGCGCGCACCTGGGCCCGCGCGGCGGCAACGACGCCGTTGCCGCCGGCCCCTGCCCCGGGGACGGTGGCACCTGCCGTCAGGCGGTCAGTGACCGCGTCGACGAGAAGGCCGGTGCGGGTCAGGGAGTCCCTCAGGCGCAGGTCCGGCCAGCGGTCCCGCTCCAGCCCGGCAACGACAACGAGCTCCCACTCCTGGCCCGCGCAACGGGCCGGGGTCATCACGGCGACACCCTCCGGGCGCCGACCCTGGGGGGCGACGGAGTCCGAGGGCAGGACCTCGGCGTCGAGCTCGGCCAAGAAGCTGGACGCATCCTGGCCAGGATGGCGCTCGGCCCAGACCTCAGCGCGCTTGAAGAGGGTCGTGACGACATCGAGGTCGTGCTCGGCGGCCTCGGACAAGAGCGAGCGCACGGAGCTTCCGGAGGGCCGCAGGGCGATAGCCCGCCAGGCCCCGGCCCGGTCGGAGGCATGCCAGGCGGCCCATAGCAGGGCCTCGACATCGCGAGGGGCATCGGCGGGCACTCCCCCGACTGCGGCGCGCAGAGCCTCGATGATTCGGGCGGCGATGAGGAGCCGATCCGCCTGGGCACCCAGCGGCTCCCCGTCCAGGGACCGGACGAAGGCGGAGGCCTGATCGGTATCGGCCAGCAGGGACAGGAGGGCGGCATCAGCACCGGTTCTGGAACCGGTCCCGGTGATAGCCTCGGTGAAGGCGCTGGGCTCACTGGGCTCAGCCCCGCTGACACTCGTGACCGCATCCTCCGGGTCCTGGCGCAGCCGGCGACGCAGTCGGCGCAGGTCCATGGTGGTCAGCCCCACTAAAGGACTGGTGAGGAGGTTGATGGCGGTCTCACGCTGAGGCGGTTCGCCGTGCCCGCCCAGCTGGCCTCGGATCGCGGCGTGCACGATGCCCAGGAGGGCGGCGGCGGCCGGTTCTGCGCGCAGCAGCACCGCGGGTGCGCGGGAGGCCAGGGGCACGCCTCGCCTGCGCAGGTCCCTGGCGAGGGACTCGGCGTCGGCGGCGCTGCGGACGATGACCGCCATCTGCGACCAGGCAGTGCCGTGATGGACGTGCTCGAGCCTGAGGGCACGGGCGACATGAGCGCGTTCCTGCCAGGTGGAGGAGGCCAGGATCACCTCAACACCGGTCGGAGCCGTCACCCAGTCCTCGTCAGACTCCCCGGAGACGCGCGATGCCGGGGTACGGCAGGCCGGAGTCGTCTGCCGGTGGGCCGCCGTGCCTGTCACCGGGACCCGGGCGCTCTGGTCGGCGACCACTGCCGCGATCACCGGGTTGCCCCGGTAGCAGGTGGTCAGCCGCAGACGGGTGGCTCCAAGTCCCGAGTAGTCCTCGGCGGCGACGAGCAGACTGGGCGTTCCTCCACGAAAGGTCTCCACTGCGACGTCGGGGTCTCCCAGTACCACGATCTGCGCTCGGTGCCCCTGGGGGTCCGGGACGGCCAGGGCCGTCAGGAGCCTGGCGGTGGCGGCCGTGCAGTCCTGGTAGTCGTCCACGATGACGAGGTCGGGGACCGAGCGGGGGACGGTGACGCCGTCGGCGTCCCACGTCTGCAGGGCCTCGACGGCCCGGTCCTGGAGGCGGGCGGTGTCCATCTTGCGGGTCTGCGCTCTTCGTTCAGCACTGGCCCTGCCCTGCGCATCCCAGGTGCGCAGGAGCCGGGCGGCCGGCTCCCAGATGGGGACATTGAGCCGGCGCCCGAGATCGGCCAGCTCATCGGCGGTGACGCCGAGCTCTCCGGCGCGCGCCAGGAGGTTGCGCAGCTCGGAGCGGAAGGCCCTCGAACCGGTCGCCTCAGTGGGAAGCCCCGGCCAACTGATAGCACTGATCATCGAGGCCAGGACCGAGTCCTCCTCCGCACCGGCCAGGAGGACCGGGGGCGGCAGCGGGTCAGGCCGCCGGGTCAGCGAGGTGGTCAGGATCATCAGGGCGAGGGCCGCGGGGGTGCGCACTCGCACGACGCCGTCGCCGTGCCCCTCGCGCAACAGGTGAGCGGCTCGGCCACGCAACCAGTCCGCACGCGCACGGGTGGGTGCGAGCAGGACGGCGTCCCGGCCAACCGCGACCGCCTCCGACAGCAGTCTCAGTGCCAGTGACGTCTTACCGGTCCCCGGAGCGCCCAGAACGACGACGTTGGCACCCTCGGCCACACGGTCCAGGACCCGCTGCCCATCGGCGTCGGCAACGGGGAGCTCCAGCGCCTCAGAGGGCGGAAGAAGGCGGATCTGGTCCTGGGACATGTGACCATCTCACCATGGGCCGCCGACAGGAACGTGCACCGTTAAAGGATCGTCACCGATCAGCCGCCCCCTCAGCGCCGGGAAACCGGCGGGTCGCCTGTCCGCGTGGCGCGAAACG
>ERZ773075.310-NODE-310-length-40953-cov-107.869_pt1 | contig 40953 bp, 24 predicted proteins | sample MGYA00580614_ERZ773075 | MGnify/ENA primary metagenome ERZ773075 (study PRJEB29015, sample SAMEA2738021) | human oral metagenome | biome: human oral; feature: human-associated habitat; material: dental | place: China | collected 2043 ...
TCTTCCACCGCGTGGGCCTGGACTACGTCTCCTGCTCGCCCTTCCGCGTGCCGGTGGCCCGCTTGGAGGCCGGGCGCGCGGCCGTCGAGGACAAGGACGAGTAGCGGTCGGGAACCAGTGTGTGGCGCAGCCGGCCGGTTCGACCCGAAGGTCTGAGCCGGCCGGCTGCGTCGTCTGTGCTGCGTCGGGTCTTAGTCGCGGTTCATGAGCACCTGGGCGAAGCGGGCGGTCTGTGAGGGCTTGAGATCGGGCAGATAGGCGCGGGCGATCGCGATCCCCACAGTGGGCAGGTCCACCAGGTCGGGGACTGCTAGGTACATGGGCACCGCCCGAGGCTTGAACTTGCGCTTGTAGGCGTGCAGGGAGCCGAAGCCGTAGGCCGGCTCCAGCACGGAGGCCAGCAGGTCGATGAGCGGATCGAAGCGCGAGGAGGTGCCGCCGTCGGCCGGGGCGGAGCGGGTCAGCGGCGCCCCGGACAGGGAGAGGATCTCCAGGCCCTCGGCCTGGGCGTCCTGGGCGGCGCGCCCGATGAGGAACTCCATGACGGGGCGGAAGCCGCCCTCGCGGCGCCGCATGAAGTCCAGGGTCAGACCGATGATCTCCCCGTCGCGGTAGACCGGCAGCCAGGAGGTGACGCCCTGGACGGTGCCGTCGGCGTCGACGGCCAGCAGCAGGCGCGTCTCGGAGTCGTCGAGCTCGGCCAGACCGCCGAGTGTGAATCCCATCTCCGGCAGGGGCTTGTCACTGGCCCAGGCCTGGGAGATGGCGCGGATCTGGTCGCGCTGGCCCGCAGGGCAGTCGCAGAAGCTGGTCCACACGGTCTCAATGCCCTCCTTGCGGGCGTGGTTGAGCGCCGTGCGCACGTCCTGGTAGGCCTTGCCGCGGAAGGCCAGGTCAGGAAGGTCCAGGAGGGCCTCCTCGGCCACCTGCATGATCGTCCAGCCCATGTCGCGGGCCGCTTCCATCGCCGGGGCGTGCACCGAGTAGAGGGCCGGGATGAGTCCGGCGTCGGTGGCGAAGTCCGCGAAGTCGCGCACCGCCTGGGCGACCTCGGCGTCGTCGGCGGCGGGATCCCCGACCGTCAGGGCCACGTCTCGGCTGGGACGGTAGGAGAAGCCGGCCGTGCCGGCCTCGTTGACCCAGGCTTCGTTGCCCTCCCAGGTGAGCATCCAGCCCAGTGTTCCTGCGCCGTGGGTGCGTACCAGCTCGGTGAGCTGCTCGCGGCTGGCCACCGGAGTGCGGGCAGGCGCCGACTGGGCCAGCCACACCCACAGGATCGTCAGGATCCACACCAGGACCGGCGTCCCCTTGGTGATGAGGTGGGCCATCGGGGTCAGGGGCTCGACGATGAGGCCCATGACGCCGCCGGTACCCACGGGCAGAAGGTAGGACAGGTAGGTCTCTAGCAGATCGGGCCAGCTCGCGTAGGGGGAGAAGTCCCGGGAGATGAGCAGGCCCCCGAACACGGCGATGGTGGCCCCGCCGACGACGGTGAGGGCCCAGGCCACGACGGCGCGGTAGAGAACCCCGGGACGTGATCTCAGGGTGAAGCAGCCCATCTTCCAGCACACGAGGCCGATGACCACGATGTTGAGCAGCAGGGGGACCAGCAGGTGGCCGGAATGCACCCAGCTGGGCAGGACCTGGGCCGCCTCGGACGCGGGCTCGGGATGCTGGGCGTCGAGCTTCTCCACGAGGGCGAACATGGCTGCGCAGGCCCCCAGGAAGGTCTGGAGGAGGATGGTGCCCAGTGCCGCTGAGCGGCGTCCGCGGCGCAGGCCGTCGGCCAGGACGAGTTGGAGGAAGGTCGGCATGCACAGCAGGAGCAGTTCGACCGGGGAGATGGCGGCGTTCTTGGGCAGGATCGCCGGGGTCAGTCCGAAGCGCGCGTCGGCCAGGGGGCCGGCGGCGTTGCTCAGGACCGCCAGGGCGCAGCTCACCGACCAGCAGGCCACCAGGAAGGCCACGAGCTCGCGCTCCACGCGCCGGGGCAGCTCCTGGGACGGCGCCGTCTTCTGACCGCGTTCCAATGCGATCCCCAGGACGAGGCCGACGGCGCCCGATCCCAGACGGGCCAGGGTCCCGACGGTGCCGCTGACGGCGGCCGAGACGCCGAGGACGGCGAACATGACCAGGCGCACGCGCCGCCGCCAGGACGGGCGCATGACGCTGGTGGAGGCCGCCACGATACCGGTGATGGGCAGGCCGACGCCGTGGATGGGGGCGTGGATGAGGAAGGGCGGCCAGGCCTCCCACACGCGCCCGATGAGCGGGTAGAACGCCTGGGCCAGGGCGATCCCCCCGGCGGAGGAGACGATGCTCGTCACCAGCCACCGCTGCGTGCCCAGGAGCCGTTCCAGCAGAACGCCGATGGACAGCAGCACGATGGCGCCTGAGACCGGCAGCAGGTGGCCTGGGGCGGCCCAGGCGGTCAGCAGGGTCCACACGCGCTGGGGCTGGTGGATGTAGGCGGACAGGGCGATCTGCCCCCGGTGCCCCCAGGGCAGGAGGACGAGCCCGATGAGGAGGGTGAGCGCGGCGGCGGCGGTGGCGGCCGGTGCGGGAGCCAGCCAGGCGCGCGTGGCCCGCCAGGCCCGGTGCGCGTACGCGATCAGGCGGGAGGGCCGGGCGGCGGGCGTCGCCGGAACGGTGGATGTGTCGGGGGCCTTCTGGGAGGGAGGCGCCGCAGGTGGCTGCGAGGAGACGGCGGAGGACGCCGGGGAGGGCGCGTTCTCGGGCACGTCCGGGGGAGCTGTACTGGACGGGGCCGACGGCATGAACACTCCTCAGACGGTAGGTGATGAGAGGTTGGCGGCGGATAAAGACCGGTTGGTTCCCCAGGCCGGGGCCCACCGGCGAGCGGCGGAGACCAGAAGGGCTCATGGGATGCCCGAAGGTACCGCAGAGGGTCGGGCCGGAGGGGACCGGCCAGCCGACATTCTTATCCACTTCGTAGGCATCCTCATCCCCCTCGAGGGGGATATGACCATGAGACCGGTCTCTCCGAGAGTCGGGGGCGCCCCTGAGAGAAACCCCCGAGTGCCCCGCAGGGCGGCGGTTTTGTCACTGTTTCGGGTCCGGCGTACAGGCTCGGTGGACCACCCAGCGTTGCTGTGATGAGATAGTCTGCCGTGTGCTAGCGGTCGTGACAGGATGGCTGGGCGCTGCGGTGACGGACGGCTCGACCGTGCATTCGTCTGTTCGCGTGCCTGCCCGTGCTGGAGGCCATCGCGGAGCAGGACGACGAGGAAAGGCGGCCCCATCCATGGCCATGTACGAGCTTGATGGCAACCACCTCCTGCCCGTGCGCCTGGGACGCTCCGCCGATTCCATCACACTGTCTCACAGCCTGGTCGCCATTCAGCGTCAAATCGTCGACGTCCTGCGTCGTCCGCTCTTCCCGCTGTCCTGGGATGAGATCGACGGCGGAGCGAGCCTGACCGCTCTGGACGCCACCGGGCAGGTCGTCGTCGTCGAGGTCCTTGAACGCGTCGACTCCGCCGGGCTGCTGGCCGCCATGTCGCGCCTGACCCAGGCCGCCGCCGCAGGCCGACGCGAGATCGCCAGCAGGTACGCGGGCGGGCTGGGGGCCTTCAGCGAGGACTGGAACGAGTTCCGCGAGGCCATGCCGGCCCAGGTCGAGCCCGGGCCGCGGCTAACGATCCTGAGCGCCGCCCTGGAGCCCGACGTCGTCGGGGGGCTGGGCGTCCTGGCCTCCTCCGGCCTGGAGATCCACGAGGTGGACGTGCGCATCGTGGATGAGTCGCGCATCGTCGTCGTCGTGGAGAAGATCTCGGGGATGGACGTGGCCTCGGGCGGGCCACTGCTCGTGGCCCGTGCGCCCCGCCCGGCTCTGGCAGGTTCTGCCGGCGCTGCGGGCGCGGGCGGCTCGCGCGCCGTCGACGCCTCCGAGCAGGTCGAGCAGACGAGTCCGGTGACCGGCCCCATCGAGATCGTCCTGCCGCCGGAACCCGTCGGAGACCTCGATGCAGACCCCGGCGCAGACGGTGGCGGAGCCATCCCCGCGGGAGCTTTCGCCGCATCGGGCGCCGCCGATGCGCTCTCCGAGCTGTTCGAGCCGGTGGCCGTGACCGCCGAGCAGCCACAGGTACATGCCCTGGCGGCCCAGGGGCGGGCGGAGGCCAGGGACGAGGACCGGGCCCGGGAATCAGCCGAGGACATCGCCGATGACAACGCCCATGGCGCATCCGGCGACAGCTCCGATAGTGCCTCTGAGGCAGACGGGCCCGACACGGCGGGTGACCCGCCCGAATCTCATACGGATGCCTCAGCCGGTGCTGCCGCCGATGACTCCGACATCGTCGGCGGTGCTGAGCCTCAGCCCCGCACCGGCGCATCCGACTCCGAGAACGGGCCCGGCGATGCCGACCGCGATGGCGACGACGAGGACGCCCCAGACGGCAAGGATGATGGTGAGCGGCCCGGCGCATATGGCACTGATAGCGGTGCTGACAAGACTGCCGGCGTCGGCGTCGGCCGGGACCTGGCCGACATCCTCAGCGGGGACTCCCTGACCGGCCCCATCACCATTGACCTGGGTGACGGTCTTGAAACGGACGACGACCGTGCCGACGACGCCGACCCTGCTGATGACGCCGGTGCTCAGGCGCGGGCCGTTGCGGCGCTGGCCGGCGGCGTGGACATCCTCGGCGGGAGCAGCCTGTCCGGGGGCGGCGGCTCGGCGGCGTCGGCCGGTTCGGCGCTTTCGGATGCGCCGCTCGGCGCGGCGGCCGACAGCACGAGCGTTGCTATTGCCGGTGGAACACGTGGCACAGCAGCCTCGCATACCGCCGCAGGCGACTCCGAGGCGTCCGGGGCCTGGCGCAAAGACGATTCCCGCAGCCGAATGGGGCGGCGCTCGCGGGCGACACGGCCCCCGTCCCAGAACGATGCCCCTTCCTCGCCCACCTCGCATGCCGCGACGACGCCCGCCGCTGTCTCAGGAGCTTCCGAGACCGGTGAGCACTCGGCGCAGGCCGCCGAGGCATGGTCCACCGTGGCCCCCAACGAGGCCCGACCGGAGGCGCCCACCGGCGCGGTACCGCTCGTGTCCTGGGAGCCGCTGCGTGGGTCGGCCGACGCCCTCGACCCGGTGGCCGAGGCCCTCGGCGGAGATCCGTCGAAGTCCCTCGTGGTCCAGGAGACCGCGGAGCTGGCGGCCGTGGCGGCCACGCTCGGGGAACCGACCCAGCTCATCTGGCAGCGGCTGCGCCGAGGCATCTACCACGAGGCGATGCTCTCGGTGGAGGGTGTCATTACCCTGTCCGACGGGCGCTCCTTCACCGACCCGACGTCGGCCGCCAACGCCGCCCAGGACGTCACCGACGCCGATGGCTGGCGCGTGTGGCGCGTGGGGGTACGCGGCGCCCACCTGGGCGACCTGCGCGATGACCTGGCTGATCGCAGCTCCTGAACCGCCCGGCCGGCGAGCCAACAGGATCGCACCCTTGCTGCCTCGTTCGTGTGGTTGGTCCCCTTACGTCGTAGGTCGTAAGCCCCCTGACGTCCTGCGCCCGTAGAGGGGAGCCGCCCGATGCCGCGAGGCTGGAGGCGGCTCGCGGCTTCCCGACCACGCGGGCCGGGGAGATGAACATGAACGCGACGCGCAACGTGACGCGTAGGGCCATGGCCCTGGTTGTGGTGGCTTTGTTGGCCTCGTTGTCCCTGCTGACCGCTTGTGGGTCGACGTCGTCGTCGGCCAGTTTGCCGCCGCGTGAGCCTCCGTCTGGTGAGCATCAGCTGACGGCTGAGGATGTCAATGCCTGGTTGGATGGGAAGCTGCCCGATGCTCTGAAGAACGGTGATATCCCGGGTGCTGTGGTGTCGGTGGTCAAGGACGGGCAGGTGGTGACGACTCGTGGTTACGGCTGGGCCGACACCGGCGCCTCCGGTGGGCGGCCGGTGGCCGTGGAGCCGCAGACGTCCTTGTTCCGGGTGGCTTCAGTCTCCAAGATTCCGACCTCCATCGCGGCGATGCAGCTGGTGGAGCAGGGCAAGGTGGATCTCGATGCCGATATCAGTGCCTACCTGGACTTTGAGATTGAGCGGCGCTTCGATGAGCCTCTGACCCTGCGTCATTTGCTGACGCATTCGGCGGGCTTCGATGAACACGGCAGCCTCACCCCGACGACGGATCTGGAGGCCTACGTCAAGAACGATCCGCCGGCCCAGGTCTTCGCGCCGGGTACTACCCCGGGCTACTCCAACTACGGCATGGCGCTGGCCGGTTACATCGTGCAGCGGGTCAGTGGTCAGCCTTTTGAGGCCTATGTGCGTGAGCACGTCCTGGAGCCGGCGGGGATGACCTCCTCCACCTACGAGCAGCCCCTGCCCAAGGATATGGCCGGTTCTCTGGGGCCGGGCTACACCTCCACGGGTGAGGAGGTCCCCTTCGAGGTCATGGGTGACTTCCCGGCCGGCTCGCTGACCGTCTCAGCACCGGACTTCGCGGCCTTCATGAACGCTCAGCTGAGTCGCTCGCCCAAGCTGTTGCGTGAGGAGACCTGGGAGCAGATGTGGTCTCCTGGGCTGGGGGAGGAGCGGCTCGGCAATAGGGCCAAGGCCGGGGAGATGGGCCTGGGCTACTTCGAGCTCAGCCGTCACGGCCGGCGCATTGTGGAGCACAGTGGCGACATTCCGGGCTGGCACTCCAAGTTCGAGCTCTACCCCGAGGAGAAGACCGGCATCTTCATCTCCTACAACGGTGACGGCAACGAATCGTCGAGGACTTTGCGGGAGGACCTGGCTCAGGGCTTCGCCGACCGTTACTTTCCCGGCGAGACAGTCAAGGCCTCCGGAAGCAAGGACTCCGCCGAGCACGCCCACCAGGTAGCCGGCACCTACGTACCCAGCAGGTCCCCCTGGACCACCTTCCTGTCCGCCTGGATGCCCGCATTCTCCCCGGTCACGATCGAGCACACGGGTGGAGGGAAGCTCATACTCGATGAGACCCAGTATGTTGAGGTTGAGCCGTGGGTCTGGCGGCAGGTTGACGGTGCCGGCGCCATTGCCGCTCAGGTCAAGGACGGCAAGGTCGTCAGCCTGAGCCTAGGACCGGCGCTGACCCTGATCCCTGTGACACCGGTCCAGCAGGCGCTTGCTCCCGTGTTCGGTGTCTGCCTGGTCCTGCTGCTGGTGGTGACGGTGGCCTGGCCGGTCGGGGCGCTGCGACGCCGTCGGGCCCTCAAACGGGGCCAGGAGGTCAGCGCTCCGTTGCCGTGGTTGACCCGTGTGGCTCGGGGCGGCGGGGCCCTGGCGCTGGCCGCCCAACTCACCTGGATCTTGTTGCTCGCCACTATCTCCAAAGGGTTATCGTCCAACGGTTCTTTAACTTGGCTTGTCCCGGTGATTCGGGGCGCTCAGGTCCTCCAGGCCCTGGGGGTGGTGGCCGTTATTCCGGCGGCGGCTGACCTGGTCATCGCCCTGAGGCGCCGAGCGGGCTGGCGGCGAGTCACCATGTCGGCTGTTCTCCTGGCGGCGCTGGTGGCACTGGCCTGGTGGGCCTGGGCTGGCAACGCCCTGGTACCCAGCCTCGGGATGTGACCGGGGGACGTCGAGGTCAGTGTCCGTCGATGACAATGCAGCCATGAGCCTGTCCGATCCCACCAGCCCGGTCTCGATCCGGCGCAATGATGTGCTGCTGGCCCTCGCCTTCGCAGTGGTTCAGCCGACGGTGGCGTTTCTTGCGAGCACCTCGGTGCCGGCCAGCCCCCGGCCGTGGTTCGCCGCGACGGCGATTCCGCTCGCGGCCGAGGGACTGGCGCTCGTGCTGTGGCGCAGTCGCCCCCTGCTGTGCCAGGCGCTGGTCTGGTCGGCGGAGGTGGCGACGGTGTTGCTGCTTCCCGCAGGCTACGTCGCCGGCGGCTACGGCCAGCTCGTCGTGTCCTTCGGCATGGGGATGCGGTTTCCTCTGCGCCGAACGGCGCCTCTCCTGACCGCACTGTCACTGACCTACTCGGCGGTCGACATCTGGCGACGATCCCCCGAGCCGTGGCAGCTGCACATGGTCAATGCCCTGGTGACGCTGGCGATCCACCTGGTGCCGATGTTGGGCGGGGCCGCGCTGGCCAGCAGCCGCAAGTATGAGCACTTCCGCCAGGAGCTCCAGCTGCGTGAACACGAGAGGCAGCTGGAGTCGGCCCTCATCCAGGAGCGCCGCCGCCTGGCCGGTGAGCTGCACGACGTCGCCGCCCACCACCTGGCCGGGATCGTCGTGCAGGCGGCCGCGCTCGAGCGATTGATCGACCGCGACCCGCAGACGGCCAGGGAGGCGACTCAACAGCTGCGCCGGCAGGCCAAGGAGACCCTCTCCGGGCTCCGCTCCGTGGTGGGGCTGCTGCGTAGTGACAAGGAGGCCGAGGAGTCTTCGCCCGGGCTGCGCGACCTGCCCGAGTTGGTCACCTCCACCCGGGCGCTCGGCGTCGATATCGAGTTGCTCAACGGTGGAATCCTCAGCGGTGGGGCCGATGAGGCGGATGTCGGCGATGCGCTGATCCTTTCGCCGCTCGCCGACACTGCCGTCTTCCGGGTGACGCAGCAGGCGATCAGCAACGCCCTGCAGCACGCTCCGGGCTCCCCGATCACGGTGGAGCTGAGGAGAGCCGAGGATTCCCTCGAGCTGAGCGTTCTCAATGGCCCGGCCCGCCGACCGCCTACCGACCCCGGTGGTGGCGGCACCGGCCTGACGGTCATGCGGGAGCGGACCGACGCCGTCGGCGGCTCGCTCCAGGCCGGCCCGGTGGAGGGTGGCGGCTGGCGGGTACGGTTGGTCCTGCCGTTGGCTCGGGAGGAGGACGCGTGATCAGGGTGGTACTGGTGGATGACCAGGCGGTGATCCGTGTCGGCTTCCGCATCCTGTTGGAGGAGCAGGACGACATCACAGTGGTCGGTGAGGCCTCCGGCGGCAGGGAGGCGGTGCGCGTGGTGCGGGCGACCCGGCCCGACGTCGTGTGCATGGACCTGCGCATGTCCGAGGGGGACGGCCTGACGGCCACGCGCCAGATCGTCTCCGAGCGGGAGGTCGGCACCCCGTCGGTCCTGGTCGTCACCACCTTCGACATGGACGCCGACGTCTTCGGCGCTCTGGAGGCCGGGGCGGACGGCTTCATCCTCAAGGACTGCGAGCCGGAGGAGCTGGTCGATGCCGTGCGCCGCCTGGCCCTGGGCTACGGCCTGGTGGACCAGAGCGTCACCCGCCGGGTGATCGCCGAGTTCGCCCGCCGCCAGGGGCGCAGCGAGAACCAGGAGGCGCTCGGTGTGCTCACCGAGCGGGAGCGCGAGGTCGTCCAGCTCCTGGCCAGCGGCATGTCGAACGCGGAGATCGCCGCCGAGCTCATCGTCGAGACCAGCACGGTCAAGTCGCACCTGACGCGGATCCTGCCCAAGATCGGCGCCCGCGACCGGGTCCAGGCCGTCGTGTGGGCCTACCGCAACGGGCTGGCCTGAGCCGCCTGCCGGGCAGAGCTCAGCGCAGCACGTAGGCGGACATCCAGCGGCGCAGGGCGGAGAAGACCTGCTCGCGCACGGGCGGCTCAGACAGGGTGAGGTCGTGGACGCCGCCGGGGAATCGCGCGATGGTCACCAGCTTGCCGAGCATGACGGCGCGGCGGGCGGTGGCGTCGGCGTCGATGATCGTGTCCGCGCTGCGTGACTCCGGAGTCCAGGTCACTCCGAGCCGGGTGGAGGCCGCGCCCATGGACAGCACCGGGCAGCGGATGTCCAGGCCCTGGGCGACGCGGTTGTGGCCCTCCATGACGGCCTGGAGCCAGCCGACGCGCACGGGCGCGGAGGGTTTGATCGACCAGGCGGGGTTGATGTCCCAGCCGGTGACGTAGGGGTCGTCGGCCCAGGAGGGATCGGGCAGCTCGCCGTCGCGCTCGGGGTCCCAGCCGTCGGTGATGGAGAAGGCGCGCGCCGGGTCGACCCAGCCGTCGAGGATCGACATGCGCGGATCGCGCAGCGCCAGGGTGCGCAGGACCGGGTCGCCGACGGTGCGCACGAGCTCGGAGCCCTGGAGCGAGAGCCAGGCGGAGTTCAGGACCAGGGCGCGCAGGGCTCCCGGGTGGCGGTCCGCCCACAGGGAGGCGACCAGGCCGCCGGTGGAGTGGCCGGATAGGACGACCTCGGTCTCCCAGCCCTGGTCGGCGCGGATGGCGGACAGGGCCAGACCCAGGTCCTCGTCGTACTCGGCCAGGGAGGTGCACCAGCCCAGCATCTGGCCCTCGCGCCAGGAGCGGCCGTAGCGGCGCAGGTCCAGGGCGTAGAAGGCGCCGCCCAGGCGGGAGATCTCGCGGGCCAGGTGGGTCTGGAAGAAGTAGTCGTTCCAGCCGTGCAGGTAGAGGTAGATGAAGGAGGGGCTGGTGGGCGTACCCGGCAGGGCGCCGGGGTCGAGGGCCGGCAGGTGGCGCACCAGGGTGGCGACGGCGCCGTCGTCCTCGTCGTCGGGCAGCAGCTCCAGGGTGCGGGCCTCGAAGCCCGGGCCCAGGAAGTCCGGTCCCCAGGCGTCCACCGGCGCGTGCTCGGTCGTTGCGTTCACGCCCCCATGATCGCACCGCGAGCCGGAAGGAGGGGCCAAGACGGTTTTCTCACCCACCGGTTCTTCACCCACCGACCAAAACTTCATAGACGACCCGGAGCCGCGTCATTTTTGAAGTTTTGGTCGAAGTGAGGTTCCGCTGCCCCCGACGCGGCCGGTGTCAGTCGGCGTGCTTGTCGATGAAGCGGAGGATCGTGTCCTCGACCTGGCGGCCGTGGCCGACGATGAGGTGCCCGCCGGTGCGGAAGATCGCCGTCGTCAGGTCCGGGTACCGGTGCATGGATGACTGCACGTGCCCCGCTGGGGGAGCGAAGGTCGCCACTCTGTCGTCCAGGGCGTGTAGGAGCAGGACGGGCGGCTCGAGCTCCTCGATCGGATAGTCCTCGAAGTGCACCGCCATGTCCCGGTTGGTGATCGAGGTGTCGATGTCCGCTCCCATCTTGCGCTCGGAGAGCGGGAGCATGCCGTTGACGGTCTCGGGGGCTATGCCCAGGATGGGCCCGAAGAGTGGTGAGAGCAGCCACATGATCCAGTCGTGGTTCATGATCGCTGGTGGTCCCATGCGAGCGGGCGGCGTAGCGGGCCGGGACGGCCAGGGCGCGGCCGAGCTCAGGAGAATAAGTCCTTTGACGCGGTCGGGATGGTCCAGGGCGAAGCGGATGGCGGAGGTCCCGCCGGCCGACGCTCCGAGAACGACTACCCGCTCGATCCCCAGGCAGTCAAGCAGCTCGTTGAAAGCAGCCGCCTGGTCGGTCGGTGAGCCATCGCCCCGCACGGTGCTGCCGGGGTAGCCGAAGCGCGACGGCGCGATGATCCTGCAGTGCTCGACCAGGCTCCCGACGTTGTCGAGGGCCTGGTCGTATCCGCCGTACAGCCCGTGAACCGACAGGATCGTCTCGTAGTCGGAGCCGCGGCTGGGGCCACCACTGCCTCCTGCGGGCTCGGGCCCGCAGTCGATGTAGGCGACGTCGCCGTGACTGAGTACGATCCTTCGTACCGGCAGGGTGGCCAGTCGCGCGCGGGCCGCGGCGCGGGCTCGTCTGAGGCCGAGGGCCTGGGCTGCGCCGTAGATGACGATTCCCGCACCGATGAGTCCCATGGTGGACAGCGCGCGTCTCATGCCGGGCCCCTCATGATCTGGCCTCTACGTGGTCGCCTCTGGATCCAGTCCGGGACGCTCCCGCGTCGAGAGCGAACGATCGTTAGCCACGAGTCGATGGTACCCGCTCTCCAACGGCTCTGCCCGGCCGGCCCGGCCCAATAGCGCCAGGGCCGCGAGCCGGGAGGAGGTGCCAAGACGGTTTTCTCGCTCACCGATTCTTCACTCACCGACAAGAACTTCATAGACGACCCGGAGCCGCGTCGTCTGTGAAGAAAATGTTGATGTCTATGCGCCGGCCAGGAAGTCACGCAGGATGGCGTCCATCTGCTCGGCTTCGATGAGGAAGCCGTCGTGCCCGTGCAGGGAGGTGATCGTCTCGCGCCTCGCGCCAGGGATGCCTCCGGCCAGCTCCTCGGCCTGGGCGGGCAGGAAGAGCCGGTCGGAGTCCACGTCCACCACGAGCGTGCGCGCCCGCACCGTCGCCAGCGCCGCCTCGATGCCGCCGCGCCCGGTGCCGACGTCGTGCACCATCATCGAGTGGGTGACGATGAGGTAGGTGTTGGCGTCGAAGCGCGCCAGCAGCTTGCCGGCGTGGTAGTCCAGGTAGGACTCCACCTGGTAGCGCCCGCCCACCGCTGGGTCCTCCTCGCCCTGGTGGCGCCGTCCGAAGCGCTCATCCAGCTCGGCGGCGCTGCGGTAGGTCGTGTGTGCCAGTGCCCGCGCCAGCCCCAGTCCCCGCACCGGTCCCACCGAGTGGGAGTAGTAGTCGCCGTCGAAGAAGAAGGGGTCGGCCACGATCGCCAGCTCCTGGAGGTGGCACCAGGCCAGCTGGTCGGCGGTCGTCGAGGCGCCCGTGGCCACCAGCGCCAGATTGCGCACCCGCTGCGGGTGGGTGACCCCCCACTCGATCGCCCGGTGCCCGCCCAGTGACGCCCCGATGACGAGGTGGAAGACCTCGATCCCCAGGGCGTCGGCCAGGCGGGCCTCGGCCTCCACGGCGTCGCGCGTGGTCAGCCACGGGAAGCGCGACCCCCAGGGGCGCCCGTCCGGCGCCGTCGACGACGGCCCCGTCGAGCCCTGGCAGCCGCCCAGGATGTTGGCCGCCACGACGAAGCAGCGCTCGGTGTCGACTGCCCGCCCCGGCCCCACCAGGTCCGACCACCAGCCCGGCGTCGGGTGCCCGGGGCCGGCCTCGCCGGTGACGTGTGAGTCGCCGGTCAGCGCGTGCAGCACGAGGACCGCGTTGTCGCGCTGCGGGCTCAGCTCGCCCCAGGTCTCGAAGGCCAGAACCGTGTCCGGCAGGATCTCCCCGGACTCCAGGGGAAGGTCCCCGATCTCCAGGAACCGACGGCGCCCCGGCTCGTCCCCGGGCCGCCAAGCTCCGGTGGGGGAGCCGGCCATGCGGTCCACCAGCTTGGAGGCGGCCGTCCCGACGCCGTAGGCGGCGGGCTCGGTCTCGGTACTGCTGCGGGAGACGGGGTAGGAGGAAGACGTGGTCGTACTCATGACAAGCCGCCTCAGGCCCCGACGGCCCGGGCCGCCTCAAAGCCCCGCTCGAGGTCGGCCAGGATGTCGTCGATGTGCTCGATCCCCACGCTCAGGCGCACGGTCCCGGCGCTGATCCCGGCCGCGGTCAGGCCTGCGTCGTCGAGCTGGGAGTGCGTCGTGGTGGCCGGGTGGACCGCCAGGGAGCGCACGTCGCCGATGTTGGCCAGGTTGGAGAACAGGCCCAGGGCATCGATGAAGGCGGCCCCCGCCTCGCGCCCGCCGGGCAGGTCGAAGGTGAGGATCGAGCCGGCCCCGCGCGGACAGTACTTGCGGTGCAGCTCGTAGTAGGGGCTGGAGGCCAGGCCCGAGTAGCGCACCGCGGCGACGTCGTCGCGCCCCTCCAGCCAGGTGGCCACCGCCAGGGCGTTGTCCACGTGCCGCTCCATGCGCAGCGAGAGCGTCTCGACGCCCTGGGCGATGAGGAAGGCCGAGTGCGGTGCCAGCGAGAAGCCGAGGTCTCGCTGGCCCTCGGCGCGCGCCTTGAGGATGAAGGCCAGGTTGGCGCCCAGCGGACTGCCCACGCCCAGGTCCCGGGCGTAGACCAGGCCATGGTAGGACTCGTCGGGCGTGTTGAAGGCGGGGAATCGCTCGGGCTGGGCGGCGAAGTCGAAGCTGCCGGAGTCCACGATCACGCCCGCCACAGAGGAGCCGTGCCCGCCCAGGAACTTGGTCGCCGAGGCCACCACGACATCCGCGCCCCACTCGATCGGGCGGGTCAGGAACGGCGAGGCCACCGTGTTGTCCACGACCAGCGGGATGCCCAGCTCGTGCGCGGCCGCCGCGATCGCCTCGATGTCGAGGATGTCGCCGCGAGGGTTGGGAATGGTCTCCCCGAAGAAGGCGATGGTGCGATCGTCGGCCAGCGCCGCCCAGGCTTCCGGGTCGCCGGGATCGGCCACGAACCGGGTCTGGATACCCAGCCGGGGCAGGGTGTGGGTGAGTAGGTTCGTCGTGCCCCCGTACAGCGAGGGCGAGGCCACGATGTTGTCGCCTGCCCCGCCCAGCGTCAGAAAGGTGAGGGTCGTGGCGGCCTGCCCCGACGACGTCAGCAGTGCCCCGACGCCGCCCTCCAGGGCAGCGATCCGCTGCTCGACGATGTCATTGGTGGGGTTGGTCAGTCGTGTGTAGATGGGGCCCAGGTCGCTCAGGGCGAAGCGGGCGGCCGCCTGCTCGGCGGACTCGAAGACGTAGGAGGTGGTCTGGTAGATCGGGATGGCCCGTGCGTGGGCGGGCTCGGCCAGCGGGTCGTGCCCGGCCTGGACCTGCTTGGTCTCGAAGCGCCATCCCGCCGGGTTCGTGGGGGAGGGGGCGGCGGCCTGCTCGGGGGTGCTGGGGTGCTGGTCGGTCATGAGGACTCCTTGGTGGTTCCCGGAGACCGGCGGCGATGTCAGTGCCACGTGCGGTGCCTGCGCTGCGCGGCGGTCGCTGCGCGCTTGCGGGTGGTTCCGCCCGGCGACCCGCTGCGTCCGGCGGTGGGGCCGGGACTCGCAGTCGGGGCGAGGTGTCGTGGCGCTTACTCGTCCGCCGTCACCGTTACTGCAATTCCTGCGATGGTGTGAGTGAGGGCGGGGACGCGCACGTGGGCCGACGGCGGCGTGCGCGTCAGCTGCGCATTCGCCCCGTGGCGGGGGTGTCCGGCCGGAGGGCCTCAGGACGACGGAACATGCTCCGACTTTAGCGGTTTCCCCCGCGGGCGGTCCAAACGGGAGTCCGAGGAGCGAGCGCCGGAACCGGTCCGCCCCCGGGTTCGCGGGCCCGCGCCGACGTGCGCAGAGCGGTTCTCTGCAGGTGCTGAGCCGACCTTTTGAAACCGCCGTTGACCTGCACGAATGGTTGGTTGTGCTGGATGTCATATGGGTTACGGAGGAGTGACGGCCTGGAGAAACCTTGTCAGCACAAGCGGGAACCGCGAACTACAGGAAGGTAAGTTACGATTGTGAATATTGTGAATCATGTTTCTAAATGAGGCTGAAGCGACTAGTGTGGTGGCGTCACATCCGGGTCGACATCGCCCGCCGTCCTCGTCCCCTCATCCGCTCCGCGCCCCCGTGATCCCGCGGAACGGATCCTGGCGCGGGCCGACGCCGCTCTCCGGGTGAGGCGACAACCTCACGTTCAGCCCCATCACGACGGAGAACCCCTGTGAGCCCGATCCCCCAGAGACGACACGGACACGGCGTCGTCGCCACCGCAGTCGTGGCACTGGTATGCACCCTGGCGCCATCTGCGATCGCCGACCCTGTGGACCAGAGCGACATCGACCGTTCCAAGGCCTCGGAGCGATCGACCTCCACGTCCATCGCCTCTCTGGAGGCCCAGCTCGCCCAGCAGAGCACCACCCTGGAGCAGGCCCAGATCAAGGCGCAGGTCGCCAACGAGGACTACCTGACCGCCGTCGATGACCTCAACACGGCCACCACCGACGCCCAGACCGCGCAGACCAATGCCGACACCGCCGCCTCCAATACTGCGGCCGCACGCTCGGACCTGGGCTCGATCGTCGTGCAGACCTACCAGGAGAGCGGCAACCCGCTCGACCCGCTCGCCCCGTACCTGACCAGCGAGTCGCTGGCGGACCTGGCCGACGCCGACGTCGCCCTGGCTCGCGCCGGCGAGAACAACAATGCCAAGGTCCAGAACGTCGAGGCCCTCCAGTCGGTGGCCGCGAGCATGCAGGCCATCGCCAACCAGAAGGTCAAGGACAAGGAGGCCGCCAAGACCTCCGCGGACACCGCCAAGACCGAGGCGGAGACGGCCGCCCAGGACGCCCAGAGCGCTGTCACCACCACCCAGACCAACCGCGAGAACCTCATCATCCAGCTGGCCGCCCAGCGCAACACCACCGTCGAGCTGGAGACGCAGTACCAGAACCAGCTCGAGACCGAGCGCAAGGCTCGCGAGGAGGCCGCCGCCCAGGCTGCGGCCAAGACGGCCTCGGAGAAGGCCGCCGCCGACCTCGCCCAGAAGCAGGCGGAGCAGGCCGGGCAGACCGCCCAGCCCCAGGAATCGGCCCCCGCCCCCCAGGAATCGGCCCCCGCCCCCCAGGAGCAGGCGCCCCGGCCGGAGCCCACCTACCAGGCCCCGGCCCAGGATCCCGCCACCACCTCCCAGCCCGAGCCCGAGGCCTCCGACGACGAGGGTGAGGCCGCCCCCGCGCCCGCTCCGGCGCCCGCCCCCGAGCCGGAACCCGAGCCCGCGCCCTCGTACTCCGGCAACGCTGCCTCCATCGCCATCAGCACCGCCATGAGCTACATCGGCACCCCCTACGTGTGGGCAGGCGAGTCGGCCGCGGGCCTGGACTGCTCCGGGCTGACGATGGTTTCCTACGAGGCCGCCGGGGTCTACCTCACCCACTCCTCACGTGTGCAGTACGGGCAGGGCACCCAGGTCCCGCTCGACGCCGCACAGCCCGGCGACCTGGTCTTCTGGTCCTCCGACGGCAGCCAGGCCGGCATCTACCACGTGGCCATCTACTTGGGCGACGACATGATGATCGAGGCGCCGACCTTCGGCATGACCGTGCGCGTCACCTCCATGCGCTACTCCGGCGTCATGCCCTACGCGGTGCGCTTCTGACGCCCGGGCGGGGCGGGCGCATCGCCCGGCCCGCCCGCGTCGTCGGCGTCAGTGGCCCCCGCGGGCGATGCGGTCGGCCTCGCGCTGGAAGGACTGGCGGATCTCCTCCTCGGCCTCCTCGCGGCCCACCCAGTGGGCGCCCTCCACCGACTTGCCCGGCTCCAGGTCCTTGTAGACCTCGAAGAAGTGCTGGATCTCCAGGCGGTGGAACTCCGAGACGTCCTCGATGTCGGTGCGCCAGGAGGCGCGCTGGTCGGCGCTGGGCACGCACAGGACCTTGTCGTCGCCGCCCTTCTCGTCGCGCATGCGGAACATGCCCAGTGCGCGGCAGCGGATGACGCAGCCGGGGAAGGTCGGCTCCTCCAGCAGGACCAGGGCGTCCAGGGGGTCGCCGTCCTCGCCGAGCGTCTCATCGATGAAACCGTAGTCATCGGGATAGCGCGTGGAGGTGAAGAGCATGCGGTCCAGGCGGATCCGGCCGGTCTCGTGGTCGATCTCGTACTTGTTGCGGTTGCCCTTGGGGATCTCAATCGTGACGTCGAACTCCACGGGGAGCCTCCTTCGCTCGTGTCTTCAGCTCTTTGGGCGCTGGAACGGTGCCTGACGGTCGGCGTCGATCCGGCGGGGCGGGTGTTGATGGCACTAGTGTGGCGCACGACAGCGCTTGAGGTCAGCAAACGCGTACTCTGCACGTCGGTGCATCGGCGGGAGCGACCTCCCGGGCGCCCCACCCACCTGATATACAGGCCATCCCAGCCTGTCAACAACCCAGTCCGGAGGACGTATGCGCAAGGTCCAGATCGCGGCCCTGACGGCGGCGAGCCTGCTGGTATTCGGCGGCTACTACAGCCTGGGCGATGCCCTCGACCTGGTACCCGGGCCGGTGACGGTCGCCTACGCCGACGTCGCCCCCCAGCCCTTTCCGACGCCGGCCGGTCCCAGCGCCAAGACCACGGCGCCGACGGGCCTGGAGGCGGAGGCGCCCAAGCCGTCTAAGGCGAATTTGAGCGCCTACGTCAAAGCCGTGGCCTCCGACGCCGCCCTGGCCGGCGGAAGCGTGACCGCCTCCGTCGTCGACGTCGCCACCGGCGAGGAGCTGCTGGACCAGTCGGCCGCCACCGGGGTGACGCCCGCCTCCACCAACAAGGTGCTCACCGCCTGGGCGGCCCTGTCCTCCATGGGGCCGGGTCACACGCTCCAGACCAAGGCCGTCCTGGACGGCCAGACCGTCACCCTCGTGGGCGGCGGTGACGTTCTGCTGGCCGAGGACGCCGGGGACCCGACCGCCACGGCCGGTCATGCGGGCCTGGGCGACCTCGCCCGCGCCACCGCGGAGCAGCTCAAGTCCCAGGGGATGACGTCGGTCTCGCTGCGCCTGGACGACACCCTGTTCACCGGCGCCCAGTGGAACGACGGCTGGGAGGCCGGCAACGAGCAGTACGTGGCCAAGATCCAGCCGATCATGGTGGACATCTCCTCCACGCAGAACCAGGGCTACTCGGCCGACCCGGCGATGGAGGCCGCCCAGGCCTTCGCCAGGCACCTGAGCGACGCCGGCATCACGGTCGACGGCGATGCGTCCCGCGCCGCCGCCTCCAGCGGCGCCAGGGAGCTGGCCTCGGTCTCCTCCGCCCCGCTGTCCGACATCCTGGCCCTGTCCCTCAAGACCTCCGACAACACGATGACCGAGGTCGAGGGGCGGCTCGTGGCCGTCCAGGCCAAGGAGACCGCCGATTTCGCCGGGGCCTCCAAGGCCGTGGCCGCCCAACTGCGCAAGGACGGCTTCGACACCTCCGGACTGACCCTCCTGGACTCCTCCGGACTGGCCAAGGGCAACAAGGTGCCCGCCAGGCTCCTGACCCAGATCCTGGCCCGGTCTGCCGGCGACAAGGGCGGTTCGGCTGGCCGCACCCTCATCGCCGACCTGCCCGTCGGGGCCCTGGACGGGACCCTGGGCAACCGTCTGCACGACACGGCCGCGGCCGGCACGGTGCGCGCCAAGACCGGCTCGCTGGAGCAGACCTCCTCCCTGGCCGGCGTCGTCACGACCGCCGACGGGCGTCTTCTGGCCTTCTCGATCCTGACCAACGACTTCCCCGCCAACGGCAGCACGGCGGCCGCCGCCGCGATCGACAACCACTTCGTGGCGCCCCTGGCGGCCTGCGGCTGCTCGTGACACAACCGCGGTGAGGCCCGTGAGATCCGTTCGATTCCCGTGAATCCCGTGAATCCTGTGAGAAAGGCATGGCGGTGACGACCAACGGTACAGCGGCGGGGCTGGTCGACTGGCGGACGGTGGAGCGCATGACCGCGTTGATCCCGGCCGGCCCCAGCGCCTCGCACTCGGCGCGCGCCAGTTCGGTGGCGGTCCTGCGCCGCTCCGCCCGGGAGGCGCCGACCTGGGTCGCCAGGATCACCGGCCTGCACCGCGCGGCCCAGCAGGTCGCCGAGACCACGCGCGTGAGCGTCGTCGATCGGGCCGGGCTGGTGCGCGCCTCCACCCGGGCACTGCGCGGTCTCATGGAGCAGGTGCCCGCGCCGCGGGCCTCGGAGGCGGTTCGCCTCGTCGGGGCCGCCGAGATGGCCGGGGCGATGAGCCTGATCGCCACGCGGATGCTGGGGCAGGTGGTGCCCGACGCCTCGATCGGGGCGGGGGTCGGCCGCTCCGGCGGTGAGGAGCCCGGCGGCGAGCGGGCCGGCGAGGTGTCGGCGGAAGGAGGGCGGAGGCCCTCATCGTCCCCGCACCTGCTGCTCGTGGCCCCCAACGTGCTGGCGATGCGCCGCCAGCTGGACCTGGACATGCTCGACCTACCCGCCTGGGTCTGCCTGCACGAGACCACCCATGCCGTCCAACTCATGGCCGCTCCCTGGCTCGGCTCCTACCTGGCCGACTCCATGCGCACGGTCATCGGCGCCGTCGTCGAGGCCGTCTACGGGGGCGCGGGATCGGGAGAGCGCGGGCCCGGACCGCGGCGGGGGAGCGTGGTGCGCATCGCGGCGCGCGCCGGGCGGGGGCGAGTGCTCGAGGGGCTGACGAACCTCAGAGAGCGCTCGGAGGTCTCCTCGCTGGCGGCCGCGCTCACCTTCCTGGAGGGGCATGCTGAGGTGGTTCTGGACGACGTGCGGCCCAATCGGATGCCTTCGGTGCACCGTCTGCGGGCGGTCCTGTCCCGCAGTCGGGCGGTCGACGGCGGTATCGGCCCCGGGCCCGGCCTGGGCGCGCTCCTGCTGCACCGGCTCATGGGCCTGGAAGCCAAGGAGGCCCAATACGCCGACGGCGCCGCCTTCGTGCGCAGCGTCGTGGCGCGCATCGGGCACGAGGGGCTCAACATCGTGTGGACCGACCCCGCGCTGCTGCCCACCCCGGCCGAGATCGCCCGCCCCGACGTGTGGGTGCGCCGCGTGAGCTGACCGCACCGCCCCTCCTCCGTCTCCTCGTGGATGAAGGGAGTGGCGTGAAGTGCCTGGCTTGGTCCGGTGTGGCAGGCTTGTGGGGTCGACGCGGACCGGTGGCCTTCCCCAGGCCCCGGCGACTCCGCGAAGCCATGACGACGCATCAGGAGGACGGGGCGGATGGACGCCACGGATATGGGATCGGACCTTCAGCAGGTACTCATCACCGAGGAGCAGATAGGGCAGCGCCTCGATGAGATGGCCGCCCAGATCGACGCCGACTACGCGGGCCGCGACCCCCTGCTCGTGGGTGTGCTCAAGGGAGCCGTCTTCGTCATGGCGGATTTGTCTCGCCGGTTGCACATGAGCGTGCCGATGGACTGGATGGCCGTGTCCTCCTACGGCTCGGGAACCAAGTCCTCCGGGGTGGTGCGCATCCTCAAGGACCTGGACACCGACGTCACCGGCCGTGACATTCTCATCGTCGAGGACATCATCGACTCCGGCCTGACCCTGTCCTGGCTGCTGGGCAACCTGTCCTCCCGGGGCGCGGCCTCGGTGGAGATCGCCACACTCCTGCGCAAGCCCGGCGCCGCCAAGGTCGAGGTGGACGTCAAGTACGTCGGCTTCGATATTCCTACGGAGTTCGTCGTCGGCTACGGACTGGACTATGCCGAGCGGTACCGCAACCTGCCGTTCATCGGTACGTTGAGGCCCGAGGTCTACGGAGGTTGACTGACGCAGGTCAACCTTGACAAAACCTGAGGGCAAAACGGGAGAATCAAGGGTAGGCCGGTTGAAGCGCCGCCTACGGGCGGTGATTCCGAGGCCTATGACCTGCGCCCTGACCCCTTTTACAGGTGGTCGGAGCCGTGTACGTTACGTTACGATAACGAGTGCAGATCGCCGACGGATGCCCCATCCCGGCGGGTGAAAGTGGAAGGACTCCTGGTGACGGTGAAGAAGGCTGCGCGTCGACGCGTCCCGAGGCTGGTCGGCCTCGCGGGTGCGGTGGTGCTGGCGTCCTCGCTGAGCACGCCCATGATGATCCCGGCGGCGGCCGAGCCGGCCGCGGACCCCACTTTTAATACGGTTGCCGAGATGGCGCAGGCTACCGCCGCCGCCGGCAGCACCCTCACCACCCTCGGTGACGAGGCGCCGGGCGATGGCGGCGGACTGGTCTACACCGTTGAGAGCACGAGTCCCGCCGGCGCGCTGGGGGCCGTTTCGGTCATGCTGGCTGACGGCCAGTGGGCCGTGCCGAAGACGCTTCCGGTCGCCCCGACCGTGGCCTCGGACGGTGCCGCCGCCAGTGACGTGGTGGCCCGGGCGCAGTCCTTCGCCGACGCCGGAGGGGCTCTGGTCGTGGACCCGTCCCGTCCCACGCCGTTGTCGGGCGCGAATGTCCACGCCGGTGGTTCCGGCCCGTACCCGATCAGCTCGTCGGCTCTGGTGGGCATGGTGCTCTCCGGCTGGGACTACTCGCACACCACCTACGTGGCCGACCAGAACACCCCGGTGGGTTACCGGACCGACGTCGGGCAGGACCTCAGCGGGGCCTGGAAGCCGGACGACCTGGCGGGCTGGTTCAACTCCCAGAACCGCCTGTGGCTGAACACGAACGGCGCCATCAACCCGGGGGACATCGTCTTCTTCTCCAACCCGCTGTCCGCGGGGCAGAGCGGTTCCGGCTCGGCTCCCGCCCAGTCCACGGTGTTCGGGAACATCTACGACGTCGGCATCTACATGGGGGACAACAAGGTCATCCGGGCCTCGTCCGGTGGTGTCCAGGTTGAGGAGCTTGACGCCCAGAAGGCGGCGGATCTCTCCCTGGTGGCGCGCCCGCTGTGGTCCGCGCCCGAGGGCGGTGCGGCCGCCCCGGATCAGCAGCAGGCGGGCAGTGGCGCCGGTGGAGGCTCGACACCGGCCCCGGATGGCTCGTCGTCGGCCTCATCCCAGCAGAGCGCGCAGGCTCCTGCGGCGGGGGCGCCTTCCGTCAACGGCGGTACGGTGCCGGACGGTTCTGGACCCGGCTCGCAGTCTTCGAACGGGACCGGCCATGACGAACGCAATGAGGTCGTGGTGGGCGCCAGCAGCAGCCAGGACAGCAAGGGGCGCACGAGCGCCGCTGAGCGGTCCTCGGCCAAGAGCGCCCGGGAGCGGTGGCTGCCGGTCACCGGTGTGGCGATCGGCGTGCTGTCGACGGCGGCGATCCTGCTGTCTTGCGGCCTGATCGTCCTGCGTCTGCGCCGCGGTTGAAGCCGGGCCGGGTGCGGGTCCTGGCGTTGGCCTGCCCAGTGTGCTGACGGCGCTCGTGAGCGAGCGACAAGTGGGCGCGAGGGGGCGGTCGCCGAGTTTCTCGGCGCGGCCCATGTTTTTAGCGCCCGATGGCCGGGCTCCCTGCGGTATAGCCGTTTCGGTCGCGTGACGCTTGCTGGAATCCTGTGAGGTCGCCTGGCGCGAATCCACCTGAGATCAACGCGTGCATGGTGCTTGCCGTCAACGGATTTGTGGTCGGATAGGCCGTTCTCTTGCGGTGCTAGCGGTTCGGTGTCCATGCAGCGGACATGGCCGAGGCTACCGGCGATGTAGTTGGGCGGAAAACCGCGGGATTCTGCGGTTCTTGCTAGGCTCCCGATGCCTCAGCCGCGTTCATGTCCGTTCTGTGGACACCGGTCTCCGCTCACTCGCCGGCCTTGTTGGCAACTGACGATGGTGTCAACGGCGGAAGCTATCCAGCGGTCTTAATGCACCTTCTGGTGCTGGGTGCTTTCTGACGGGTGACAGAGCCAACATCATCATCACTGAGAAGGTCTCAATGCACCTTCTGGTGCGAGGTGCTTTCTGACAGGACAAGCGCGGCGTGCGCGCTACCGGCGGATTCTGTCTCAATGCACCTTCTGGTGCGAGGTGCTTTCTGACGACAAGAAAACCCTGTTCCCCCAGCTCGATGCCCTGGGTCTTAATGCACCTTCTGGTGCTGGGTGCTTTCTGACGTTGCCACGCTCGAGCGCAGCGAGGGCGGAATGATGTCTTAATGCACCTTCTGGTGTGAGGTGCTTTCTGACAGGAGGGAACAAGCCCACCGGAACGAGCCCAGAAAGTCTTAATGCACCTTCTGGTGCTGGGTGGTTTCTGACGAGGTCGTCTACGACCCAGTCGTCCACGCCTGGACGGGTCTTAATGCACCTTCTGGTGCGAGGTACTTTCTGACACCGATCTTCGTCAGGGACTCGTCAGCAACATGAGCGTCTTAATGCACCTTCTGATGCTGGGTGCTTTCTGACGCGCACTTGAAAAAGGGTTCACCAACAATTTCTGCGTCTTAACGCACCTTCTGGTGCTGGGTGCTTTCTGACCTTTCTAGGAGGCTACAATGACTCTCAATATGTCTTAATGCACCTTCTGGTGCTGGGTGCTTTCTGACAACATGGTGGAGAAGATTCGTGAGATTGAGGTCAGCGTCTTAATGCACCTTCTGGTGCTGGGTGCTTTCTGATCAACGAGGATGGCGACCGCACGGTGCTTCACATCATGTCTTAATGCACCTTCTGGTGCTGGGTGCTTTCTGACTTCCGGCCCAGACCACCTTCCCGTCACAGAACGGGTTGTCTTAATGCACCTTCTGGTGCTGGGTGCTTTCTGACGGTAGCCCGGATGGTCGTAGCGGGGGGTTCGACTCGTCTTAATGCACCTTCTGGTGCTGGGTGCTTTCTGACTCCTGCCTCTGGGAGTGGCGTCGTTGTGCCACTTTCGGGGGCTGGAGCGCCACCGGCTCCGCACGCACCCCGCGGGACCGGCCGGCACCGCCCCTATTTAACCACTTTTCGGCGTCCTGACGCCAAGCGCCACCGACGGCCCTTCGGGCGCCTTCAGCTACCAACTTCTAACGACGTCAAGCCAAAAGATCGACGTTCCGGCCTGTGACTGCAGGCACAACCCGCTGTGGTGGAGGTGGAACCGGGCCCTGGACTCGGTGTCAGGAATGTTTCCCCCGCCGAGCCGCCCGGCTGCCCAGCTTGTCGACGAGCAACCAGATCCCACCGCCGATGAGGACCGACCCGATAAGACCGAAGCCAAGAATCCATCCCCATCCCGCGTCCCAGCCGCCGATGTGCTGGTGCCGGACCGCAATGCCCTTAGCGGCCTCCCAATTGGACCAGATCTCCAGGAACACGCTCAGGGGCAGGCCGATGAAGGTCAGAACCGCCAGGGCGATCTCCATGATCCGCGTGGAGCGGGCGCGCTCCTCCTCGGCCTTCTGGTCGTCGCGACCGATGCGCATCAGCACGTTCTCCCGGAGCCTGTGCGTCTGATCCCTGGCCTCCTCAACCAGCAGGGGAATCCGGTAGGTGTCCAGCAGGTAGGTCAGGAAGGCGTCGAGCTGCCTGTCGGCGTCGGTCATCATGGTCCACTGCTCGGAGACGACGAACCCGACCGCCTCCGAGTCGAGCTCGATCACACGATCCACCTCATCCGCGGCACGCGGCTGCACATCGGCCAGACGAGCCATGAGAGAGGAGGCCCGGTAGCGCTGAAGCAGCATGAGCAGAATCGCCTCGATAAAACGCCCCTCAACCTGGGCCAGAGGGAAGAAACCGCCCTGCTGAACCTGACAGAAGGAGCACCCATGGGATCCCGCGTAGGCCGTCCAAGTCTGTGAGAGCCGGTGGAGCTGCTGAGCACGCTGCTCGAAGAGCCCATCCTGGAAGGTCTCGTCGGTGCGCCGAGGAAGGTGCCCCCACCGCCACGAACTGATGATGATGCGTTCCCTCGTCATGCCCGATTCGGGATCGGTGACGGACTGCCTGAGCCCCCGGTATTGCTCGCCCGCAGTCTTTTCCTGCTCGGTACGCACGTCAGAGTCGTCCAGCTCGAAGCCCTCTCCTTGCTCCGAGGCGACGACGCCATACGGCACGTAGGTGATGGTGTAGGGGTCGATATCCTCGTGACCGTTCACATCAGTGGCGCCGAAGCCATGACCGACGTCGTCCGGGCCATGTCCGGACAGGAGGGAGAGGACTCGACTCACCTCATAGACGAGTTCCTTTCTCCCCCTTGGCTCCTGCGTGAGGTTACGGACCCAGGAGAACGCCTGAGGACTCGACGGGTCGCGCAGAACCAGGTGCATGGCGATAAGCACCTTCGTTGCCGTCTTCGGGGCGGGACGATTGCCGGAGGAGCCGGAGGGGATACTCACGGTCTCGATTCTGAGAACATCCCACGCAAAGGCCGCGAGAGGAGCAGCGCCGTGGCTAGTCCGGTTCTTCTCGCTGATGAATACGGGTGAGAGGTCCTCGTAGACATAGTGGCCGCGATGCTCAGCGGAGAGCATCCGTTTCCTCACCGGCTCGCGCAGCCGGCGAGATGCCCCGTCGAAAACGGCCCGGCCCACTCCTCCGGTGATCGGTACCGGGCCTGGGGGGAAGAGGCGCCGCCACTGCTCCCACTGTCCGGGCAACTCCCATGGCACGACGACGATGACACGTAATGCATTGTCATCCTCGGCATCGATCTCCATGAGCTCCGTCGGCGTGCGCTTATCGATCTGACTCATTGGGCTGCTTCCGACTCGATGAAAAGTGGTGAGAAGAGCCTCCTCGATGAGAGGCAAGGCGACGTGCCGCGATGACACGCCCCTGCGCATCGCGGACGAGGTCGTCGGGCCAGACGAGATCAGCCCGCTCGGCGAAGTGTTCGGCAAGTGTACGGCTCGTGATATATACCGTGCCCGGGCAGGGATCGGGCAGAGGGGGATCAGCGCTGTGAAGCACCGTGCCCACAACGAGGGGCACGGCATGAGTTGCCGTCGGTGAATCCTTGGGGCGCGAGGGATCGACGACGTGAAGCGTCTCCAACCGACCCCCGGACAGGACAAGACGCGGAACCACCCCGGATGCGGGGATGCGCAGCTGCTTCCCCGCACCAAGGTCGAGGACAATGTCATGCGGTGTGAGATTGACGAGGCGCTGCGGTGGATCGCAGGCGCGCTGTGGGTCGGTGCCGGTCACGGCTTCTCCTCGTAGCCGGTCTTCCCCAGCGCCTCCACCTGGTTTCGAAGTGAATGAAAACGATGGCTCCAGTCCCCGGCCCTTGCTCCGTGCTTACTCCCCACTGCGGCAATCGCCCGCTGCAGAAGAACTGGGTAGGTGTACCGGTTTCCGTCCGAAAAGTTTTGAAGAGAGAGCTCCGTCGCAACGTCAAGTGTGTTCCTGCCATGATTGATGGGAATCTTGTTGCGTACCCGAATAAGTAGGCGAAGAAGGCTTTCCGAGGGCTCGAGTTCGAGTTGCTTCAACTTCTTCTTGTAATCGTTTCCCTGATCGAAATCTGGAGATGCGCAGGCGAGTGCAACAGGGGCCTTGAAGTCAGGACTCCGATAGTTTTCGTCTGGCGTCCTCAGCAACTCGCCAACGATAGTGGTGAGCCGCGCCTGAGCGTCCGAAGGAACTGCGTCCACCAAGTCCGCCACTGCGTTCATGGCGCCCAAGACGGTGCTGGATGCGCCGTCGAGATCATTTGTGTTCACAGCCTCGATGAGCCGGTCCGCTAGTGCGGCAGCCTCGTGGGAAAGTACCTCCATCGCCGGATCTCCCAAGGAGAGGAGTCTGCTAGCGGATAGTAGGTCGAAACGGTTGAGACAGTATGTGGTTGCTTTCAGGAGTGCCTGGCGAACGTCGCGGTCGAGGCCTAGCTGGTGAAACTGAACAGATTCTTTCGACTCGCCTGTCTCGGCGTCCTTACTGTTGACCATCGACAAGAGGAATACGGGAACTCCGTGCTTCGCTCCGAAGGTCTGAGCCGCATGGAGCAAACTGATGGCGGCCGCCTTCTCTCCCAGGACTGTCACGACAACGGCGCGAGGCCAGGCTGTGCGTTCCTCAAGCCAGTGTTCTGCGGCTCTACTCAACCCCTTCATTGATGAAGATATGGTCTCCGAAGAGACTCCGGGCCGAGTGATCGACTCTCCATAGTCGTGGACTTTGATGGAGGTTTCATCCAGAGTCCAGGGTGAGTGTGAAGCCGGCTGTTCTCCGTTCTTCACCTCGTCCGCTACTCGTCGACCCTCGCTGACGCTCGAGCTGGAGCACGCAATGAAGGCACTCAGTGTGAGGGGACCGTGAACGGCACATGCTTGCCGTATGGAATCACTCGGTTCCGACGTGAGAAGGGAGGCGATGACAGGCCTTCGTCTTTTTCTGTCAGGTGCGTCTGCGCCGGAGGTGAGGGGGGCGTTGCGGGCTGCTTTTCCCTGGACGGTCAGCAGGCATACGTCACCGGACGGCACTGACAACCATTCCGGAGGCTCCCCGACCGCTTGCTTTATCCGCTCCTGGAGATTGTTGGATGTGAGGTTCCTCAATGGTGACTCAAGGTTGTGCGTCGCATACTTTCCTAAGTCGTTCAGATCGCCTTGAGCTACTAACCAGGATTCCGGCTCCTCCAATGCGTGGGACTTCGCGCTCTCCCTGAGGCGCCCAATGACTCTGCCGAGCTCTTGTCTTAGCTGCTTGTTGGATTGTTTACAGGAGTCGTTTGTGTAGCTGTGGGCGTCCCGAAGATGCTTGTACTTAGCGAGTATCCAAGCCCTCAGGGTCATTCCGGCGGCAAGGTCGCCGCGGGCGACATCTGCTTGAAGAACCTGCGCGAAGTCCTCGGCCGATGGTTCCGAATCCAGCTCGCCCATGACCCGACGAACCGCGTCGGCGGCCTTCTTCACCTCCGTGTCGATGCGATCGGATTGTTCGTAGATATCATCCAGAACCGTCGGCAGCCCGAGCCCCATGAGCCAGCCCCGCAGCGGATCGGCGTCGACCGACATCGGGATCAGGGGAAGACTCTGACCGTCCGGTCGTTCCTCGACGCGGTCGACGAGCATGAGTGACCACTCATCCTGATGGGTGGCTGCGGCAACTCCGGCTGCCTCAGCGAGAACTGCGGTGGCCCCTCCCGCCATGGCTAGCAGGACGTGCCCGTCATGTGCGCCGATCCTCCGCTCCAGCAGCTCGATGCTCTCGCGGCTCACCGCCAGACTTGGCAGGATGCAGGCGTCGCGGATGATGATCTCGCTTGTCCCGGCGAGATCGGCAGCTTCAGAGGATGTAATTCTCAGTGCGTCGACGAGTGCGCGTGCGAGCCCGTCGGTCGGTGTGTCTTCGCCTTCCACCCCGATGATGAGTACCTCGGTAGTTTCATCGGTGCTCGTAGCTGCCGAGATCTGAGAAACTGCTGTGAGTTCTTTTCGCAAGGCGCTTCCCGAGTGGGGAGAATGTGCGGTGTCCGTGTTTTCGTGACTCGGAGTCTGAGTGAAAGAGAGGTCGAAGAGGCATCGTGTGGCCTCATGAGGCGTCATGCAGTTTTTGAGTTCTTCTGCTCTTAATGGGCCGATCTTGTCCGGGTCTTCAAAGGGTGATGGTGCGCCGAGGTCGGCATGGCCTGCGATATGAACAAGCAGCATAACGCTGTTTTCCTCTCTGAATGTCAGCGATTCGGCTCTGGGGTATAAGAGGATGTGGGTAAGCTGTTCTCGATCTGGTTCAGGGGAGGTTGGTCGGGGCTCCGTAAGAGTGTCACATTTGATGCGATCGTGCAGAACTTCTGCAAAGTTGATGATTCACCTATTGTCGTCGCTGGTGTTCAAAAGAGTGGAACGTTAAACCTGCATAACGATCTTTGTCAAGAGCATCTTTTTCTCTGGTCAAACACTCGCCACGCCAACCGGCTGTCTGGTAAGACTGTTCCGGGTCGCACAGCCGCGCCACCGTCCGAACGGAGTTGACGATGCACCTTGTCATGCTTGAAACCAACGGGAACCAGCGCTTCATCTTCTCCTCACCGCGGTTGCGGGACAGCGTCGGCGCCTCCTCCCTGCTGACCAAGCTCGAACAATGGACTGCGCATGAGCTCCTCGCTACTGGTGCGGCGGCAGCCTGGTGCACGGCTCGCGGGCTGCCCAGCGACGGACGGAGCCCGCACGAGTCCCAGTGGGTCTCCAAGTCCTCCGGCAAGGTCATCTTCCTTGTGGACACACCCCAACAAGCCAAAGACGTCATTGGCGCCGTGACGCGCACGGCTCTCGCCGAGGCGCCGGGCATGGACGTCTCCGGCGTCTTCATCTCCCTGCCCACTCCTTCCGATCCGCAGCCCGGCTCCGTCTACGTCACCGAGAGCGCGCTCAAGGAGATCCACGCGGAAGTCGCCCGCTACGCCCTCCAGCGCCCGCCCGCCGAGGCGCGCTTCGCCCAGCTTCCCTTCCTCGCCAGAGCCAAGGACTCATCCCTGCCAGCCTCCCCGCCGCTGGCCACCCGGGACGAGGCCAAGGATGATCGCCAGGACGCGCTGTCGCTGACCTCGCGCGTCCGGCGCTACCGGGCCTACCAGGCACGGCTCGATCTTCTGAAGACGGGGGTCAATCGCAGCCCGGACCTCTCAGACAAGCAGGCGCTCCTCACCCGCGACCCGACGATGCTGGCCAAGAAGCTTCACCAGGTTTTCGTTGAGGGCATCGAGCCGGTGGGCGATGAGGGCAGGCCGTCACCCGAGGAGAGTATCGCGCGAGGGGCGAAGGAGTTTGGCCCGCTTGAATGCGCCATCCAGGCCAACCCGGATGCCAGCAGCACCGCCAGCCCGGACACCGACTCCGGCGACTACACTTTCCTGTCCAAGGTGGCCGTCATCCACATCGACGGCAACGGCGTCGGCGGCATCATGAAGGATCTCAATGACTCGAAGGACCGTGTCGCGCCGGCCGAGTTCCAGGAAGAGATCGGCTGCGACCGCGACGATCCCGACGCCCTGCGTCGCTTCCTCCTGGCAGTCAACGAGCGCCTGCAAAACGCGGTTGAGCACGCCTTCGCCGCCGCGTGGACGCGAATCGACGAGCTGTCCCACCGTGACGACAAACGGGCCGGGCGGGAACACGCCGCCATCCCCGTCGTCCCGGTCATCCTCGGTGGCGACGACGTCACCGTCATCACCAGCGGCGACTACGCCCTCCCCTTCGCCGCCGCCTACCTCCGCTACTACGAGGAGGCCACCCGCAGCGACCCGATCTTGCGCTACCTCACCCCGCCCGAAGGGCAGGGCACCGGCCCCATGACCGCCGCTGCCGGCGTCGCCATCGTCAAACGCAACTTCCCCTTCCACATCGCCTACGAGCTGGCCGAGAAACTGGTCGAGCGCGCCAAGAAAGTCGGCAAGACGACGCGGCCGCCGTGCTCAACACTCGACTACCACGTCCTGTTCGACACTACGGTCCTCGACGCCTCCGAGATCCTGCGGGGGTACAAGGACTTCACCACCCGCCCCTTCCGGCTGCTCGACGACGATTCGACGTCGCCCAGATGCAGCTGCGACACGTGCCACCCGGGTGAAGAGCCGTCCGACTCCTCGAAGACTGACCGTCCCCACGAGTCCTGGGAGGTGACCCGGAGGCGTGTCGCCCGGTTCAAAGGGATGTCCCTCGGCTGCACCGGCGAGAGCCGGAGCAAGACTGACCTCGAACCGTTCCCACGCACTCGTGCGGCGCGCATCCGTGGCCTGCTCTCCTCCGGACGCACTCAGACGGCCGACGACGAGTGGGCGGTGGCCCGCGAGGATGTCGGCGACTGGATCGACACCGAGCTCGGCGGCGTGGGCGCCGTGTTCGACCTCCTGGAGCTCTCTGACCTCCTCCCGCCCTCCTTCTTCGAGCTTTCCCTCCCTGACTTGGGGAAGAACATCAACGCAGCATCGGAGGCCACCGAATGAGCCCCTCATCCCCGACCTCCTTCCCCCTGTCGGTCACCTTCCACTCCGACTGGGGCGTCACCACTGGAACCGGCGTCGCCGGCGGCGTGGACTCCGTCGTCGAGAAGGACGAGCGCGGCCTGCCGATCGTGCGCGCGACCGTGCTCGCCGGCGTCGTGCGGGAGCAGTCGCTCCTCGCGGCCCAGGCACTCGACGACGGCGACCCCGGCGGCTCCTGGCGCGCCTTCGCCTCCGCACTGTTCGGCTCCGACCTGGCGCCGCGGCTCGTCGTCTTCTCCGACGCCAGGCTCATCGACCCGCCGGCCGACCCCGCCGACCTCATCCACGAGGTCGTCTCCCTGTCCATCGACGAGAAGACCGGCACGGCGCGCGAGGACTTCCTGAGATTCTTCGAACGCGTCGGCGCCTGCCGGCTGCGCGGCGAGGTCACCCTGTCTGACGTCGACAAGGATGGACGCCCCCTGACCTGGAGCGACGAGCAGCGCGACGCCGCCGAGCTCCTCCTGGCCCTGGCCGGCCTGCTGGTGCGCGCAATCGGCTCCAACCGGGCCGTCGGCGACGGCGTCTGCGATGTCCTCATCCACGCCGACCACGAGCCCGGCGACGCCCGGGCCGTCAAGGACTGGTGCCGCACACAGCTGGGCAGGTGGAAAGGACGCGGCGCCCCGCAGGTTCCCACGGCGGACGCGGCCGCTGCGGCGGCCCCGGTCCTTAAGGCAAGCCCTGTATCCACCGACGCCGGCGCCTTCCACGAGGCGACCCTGACGATCGACCTGCGAACCCCGGTGGTCTCCTACGAGGTCCCCATGTCCAACGAGATCCGCTCCCTGGACTTCCTGCGCGGTACCGTGCTGCTGCCCTGGGTGCACCGGCTCATCACGCGCACCGTCGCCCAGGCCCCCGGCGCATCGGAGGCCCTCGTCCGGGAGGTCCGCGACGCCGTCGTCAACGGGGAGCTGCTCGTCTCCGACGGCGTCGTCTCCTACCAGGGGGAGCGCGGGCTGCCGATGCCCCTGGTGTTCTCCAGCCCCAAGGTCGGCCAAGGGGCCATGAGCCAGGATCCCAAGGCGGCTGAGGGCGAGGGTGACGAGAAGATGTGCGTCTGCAACCGGATGCGCGCCGAGGAGCCTGAGAACGAGGTCCACAAGCCGCTGCGCAACGGATATGTCTTCCCGACCGCCGGTGCGAAGGGCACCCCGGCGCTCATCGGGCGGCAGTCCACGGCGCACGACGCCGCCACCGGGGCGGCCAGGGACGGTCAGCTCTACCTGGTGCGGGCGCTTCCGGCGGGTCTGAGCCTCCAGGCGACGGTGACGGTCTCGACCCGCCTGTACCAGCGGATCGGCAAGCAGCTGGAGGCTCTCGCCGGCATGGGGCACCGGGCCCGCCTCGGGGCGCGTCGCCTCAGCGGCACCTTCGGGGAGACCGAGTGCACCCTCTCGGCCTTCGCACCGAGCACGGCGCCCCAGGTGGTCGACGCCGCGGACACGACGATCTGGTTCACCTCCGACGTGCTGGCCCGCTCGGCCCGGCTCGGCCTGGGCGGGAGCCTGACCGACCTGCTCGCCGCCTTCGAGCGTGCCGGTGCCCCCATCGAGCTCGCCGAGGCGGACGGGACGCGCTTCAACGCCGGGGTCAGGCACCGGCGCGTGGACTCCTGGTCCGCGGCGAGCCACCAGCCCCGGGCCACTCGCATGGCCATCCAGGCTGGCTCGGTCCTCAAGGTGAGAACCGCCGCCCCGGAGAAGCTGGCCGCTCTGGCGACTGTCGGCATCGGGGAGCTGCGGGCACAGGGCTTCGGACGCTTCGTCGTCGGGCATCCGCTGCTGGAGAAGAAGATGTTCTCACTGAGGAGCCTTCACGGGGAGGACCTCGCACCGATCGCTGATGGTGCTGCGGCAACGAAGGAGGCTCAGCGATGAGCGTGACCCGCTATGAGCTCACCGTCCACCTGGTGACGGACTCGCCCCTCCACTCGGGAGGCATCGACGAGGTGGTCGACCGCAGCCGCGACCCCGATGAGAGAACCACCGTTGCCCGGCGATTCGCCCGCGACGGCATCGGTCGTCCGGTCCTCACCGGGCGCTCCGTCAAGGGCGCCCTGCGAGCCGCCTGCCAGAGGTTCCGTGAGGAGCACGGCGACGCCGTCGGACTGACGGAGCGCGAGCTGCGGCAGCTGTGGGGCGATGACGGAACCCGCGGGGCCGGTTCGGCGGCGCCGCTGCGGGCCTCGGCGATCACCGTGCACACGGTCGAGCTGCCCACCGAGGGATATGAGGGGAATGAGGAGCACAAGATCATGCTCCCGACCCGGATGGGCAACGCCATCGACCGGTACTGGGGCTCGGCCGGCGACACCGCGCTGTTCGAGCACGAGTACCTGCCCCGCGGCAAGGAGCTCGCCCTGACCATCACCGCGGAGGCCGGGCTGCCTGACGGCGTCGAGGTACCTCAAGGCGATGTTCCGCCGCCCGGGCCGGAACAGGTCGAAAAGCTCTTCGCGCTCATCATCGGTCTCATCAAGGACGGCAGGGTCGCCTTCGGCGGCCGGCAGAACGCCGGGTGGGGGAGAGTAGCGCTCAGCGACTCGGAGAAGGCCTGGACCCTCACCAAGGCGGAGCCGGGCAGCCGGACGGGACTGGAGGAGTGGCTCTCCGGCGCCGGCGGCCGCTCGGTCGACGTCGACCCCGTGGACTGTGGGGGCAGCGGCCGGATGCGGATCGAAATCACCTGGGACAGCCCCACCGGGATCCTTGTGGCCGAGCCGCCCCAGGAGGACGGCTCCCAGGAGGAGGCTGATGCCGGGGCCGCAGACGGATCGCCTGGGGAGGCGGAGGGCGTGGACTCTGAGGAGACGAAGCCGGCCCGCCCCTTGCGCGCCGGCCCGGAGGAGTCCGACCCGATCGTGCTGCCCGGAAGTTCCGTTCGCGGCGCGCTGCGGACCCGGGCGACGCGGATCGCCCGCACCATCCTGCTGGCGAAGAAGGACCCGAACACGGAGGCCGACTGGTCGGGCGCCGGCGTCCACGATCAGCTCAGCCATGACCCGAGCCTGGTGCGGGACCTGTTCGGCTTGACGACGCACCGTGGTGCGCTGATGGTCCTCGACACGCTCGCCGCCGAGGACGGCCCGAGCCGCAAGGTCACGCACAACGCCGGCGACCGGTGGACCGGTGGCGTCGCGGATGGGTTGCTCTACAGCGAGGAGGTCTACGACTCCACCTGGAACAGCATCGTCCTGGAACTCGACCTCGACCGGCTGCTGACCAACGCGCGGGCGGGCCTGGAGGAACCGGGCGGGCAGGAGGACAGTCAGGGCGAGGACCGCAGCCGCGCCGCCTTCTGCCTCCTGGGGCTGGTGCTCGCCGAGCTGGCCGCCGGGACGCTCCCGCTGGGGAGCCGCGGCACCCGGGGCATGGGGCAGGTCGAGGTCAAGGCCATTGCCGTGACCGGCGGCAAGGGCCTGGGGATCGAGAACTGGTCCCTCAAGGCCTCGGAGGACGGGAAGGGCGAGTCGCTTCCTCGGCTGATTCTGAAGGGCCTCAGAGACGTGAACTCCAGGATCGAGAGGAATCCGAGAGCCGGAGCCGGCTGGGAGGGATGGTCCTCCTACCTGGTGGGCAGCAGTGACAGTCCGGCTGAGGACAAGGAGGAGCGGGATGCCTGAGAAGACGTGGGAGCCGGAGCCGTTGCGAGAGGCGGTCTGGAAAGACATGCCCGGCGTGGGAGCGGAGCAGCCCGGGGGTGCTGAGCTTCAACGGGTTCTTGAACGCGCCGAGGACCTGGGAGGCGAGATGAACGGCGTGGCCTACACGACCAGCGGCGCCTACTCGGTGAGAAGAGCGGGGGCTTCCGGCCTCACCACCCTGATCGAGAAGGATGGCCAGGTCGGTTCCCGGGAGCAGGAGGTAGACCTGAACACGATCTACGAGCTGCGCCTGTGGCGGGTGATGGACAAGAAGACCGACGACGACGGCAACGTCGCCGGCGAGGACGGCGTCCTGGCCCATGAGCTGCGGTGGCTGAACGGCAGTGGGGCCGCGGAGATCATGGTCGGGGAATCCTGCGAAAGTGTCCCGGGAGGCAGCGACTGCTGGGTTCGGGAGAACAGCTACCTCCAGCACGGAGAGAAAGGCGACGTCATGGACAGCATCGAGGTCTTCACCGTGGAGGAGACGTACGGAAACACCGTATTCACCGACGAGCTCATGACCGGAAGGTGGGGCTGACATGACCGCGTTCCAGCCGTTCCACTCCGCCGTCAACCGGATTCCGGTGCCGAGAGAACAAGCTCATAAGAAAGGTTACTCCTCCGACCTCTTCGAGGATGGTGTTGCGCCTGCCCACGATCATCTTGTCGCTGAGAGGTGGTCAGGATCAGTTGATCTGAAAATCACCGTCAAGACGCCTCTCGTGTTTGGTGAACAGGGTGTTGAGCCCTCATCGATTCGTGAGGTCAATAAACAAGGTAGGCCATGTGTCTCTCTTCCTGTTGATGTGAACGGAAAAGCAGTAGTTCCGCCAACAATGATTAAAGGGATGATATCTCGCGCGTTTGAGACGCTAACCTGCTCCCGCTTCAGGGTGTTTTCCGGACATGATGAGCCCCTCACTTACCGTGTCGATCCCGCACAGGCCAACGGCCTCTTTCCAGGTGTCGTATATTATGATGATGAGATTCAGGGGTGGGCGATCGAAGTTCTGAATGGAACTGGAACCAAGAATGAGAGCGCTTTGCTGAGAGATTCGGCACGGGAGGGAGTTGGAAGGGTCTATCTTGAAGAGCATTTCGAGATCAAGCCGAGAAGTGGAAAAAAGTATCCCGATGAAGATCAGGTCTTATCGGAGTTCAGGAGGAGGACTCTGCATGGCCAGTGGACTCGCGCCATTGTGACGAAATGGAGAGGTAAATCGGGGCCGGTTACCCTGGTGACTCACCTCTGGAATAAGAGACGAAAGCAATTTGAGCGTTTCTTTGAGCCGCCAAAAGGCGCCGGGCCTGGCAATGAAATAGAGGTGTATGGCTTCCCGTGCAGGACTGCTCCTCCCGGAAAATATGCTAGAGACCTGTATCAAGACAAAAAGTATGAGCGATTCTTCTTCAAGGCGCAGAGAACCAAAGACGGTTGGATAACTCGGGGTACTGCGCTGGAACTGCCCTCCGATGTCATCGACAAATATGCGAATGTGGTTCGTTCGTATATCGAGATGGGCGAGCAGGAGAAAGGTCGTCATCTACTGAATCGTGCCGCATCCTGCGTTGATCCCGATAAAGTTGGTGAATTGTCAGAGAATGACCTCGTGTTTGCGGTTCTCGATCGAAAAGAACTGGAAAGCACGAACGGAGAGGTTGCTCGCAATGTTAAGGTGAAAGCCATACTCCCTACGATGGTAGGTAGGCGCGCCTATGAATGGTCGCCCACTGAACTAGCGGCGCACCAAGGTGTGCTTCCTGTTAGCAGCAAGGATCGTGCATCTGCGGCAGACAGGGTGTTTGGGTATGTCGTTCCCAGTCCTGAGCAGAGCGCCGTCGGAGGTGACGTTGCGTCGCGTGGGCGCATCAGTATAAGTGCGGTGGATTCTTCCAATGCTGTCATCAGTAGGGACCGGAGAGAGCTTCCTCCTCTGCTTTCTCCTAAAGTGTCGTCAGCGCGTCGTTTCCTTACGGATAGTTTGGGGAAGACTCCGCTTACCTCCTCCGGTGGCCCTCTGAGGCGCGGTGATTACTTTAGAGAAGGGCAGTACTTGGGTTCTGCCTGCTATCCGGTTCATCGGAACCAGTTGGGTAAGAACGAATTTCCTAAGGGTAATCAAGAGGAACTGGGTGCGAAAGACGGGGAGTCTAGTAACGATGCGGTTCGGCTGGCGGTGAAGTCCTGGATTAAGGCGGGAAGTGATTTCAAGTGCACTCTTCGCTACCAGAATCTTTCCCGAGATGAGCTCGCCGCATTGCTGTGGGTGCTTACCCCTGAGAACCTCGTCCCTGAGGAAGAGCGAGATGCCAGTAGCAATAAAGTTGGATACTTGCGCATGGGCCTCGGCAAGCCTTACGGTCTGGGCGTTGTTGAGGTTCGCATGGTGGAACACTCCCTGAAGGCTAGATCTGGTGCAGATCTGGCGAATGATTATGTGCTGCTAGAGAGTTGTGACGGACTTGATCGTCAGGATACTTCTTCGGTTGACTTCTCGCTCCCGAAGGAAGACCTCCTGATGAAGGAATCTTGGGTTCGTGCTATGCAACGTTCCGCCTACGGTTATGCGGGTAGGGGTGAAGTTCGTTACATGACTCTAGATGAAAACAAGGCGAATAACTTGACTAATGCTCGGACTGGTGAGCCAAAGCGAGGGAGGGGGCTTTCGCCAAGAGAGCTGTTTGGGGAAGATGCGGGAGCGCCTTTGATTGTTCAAGATCCGGATAGAGATGCCAGAAAGAACAACCACAACGGAGGCCGGCAGCATCGTGGAGGGCGCCAAGGCGGCCATCACGGCAACACTCATCACCACGGCCGGCGGCACTGATCGTCGCACAAGATACGGGCGTCGTCGCCGGGCGGGGTGCGTTGGTGAGCTGCGCGTACTCGGCGTGCCGCCGGCTCACCATACCCCTCGGTACAGTCCGGCGTCGTCGAGCGCGGGCGCGGTCCCGTGGACCTCGCTGCGCGCCAGGCAGGAGTCGCACAGCGGGTAGAGGTGGATGACGTCGTCGGTCTGGTTGATGATCTCGGTGACCTGCCGGCGCACCTCGTCGAGCTCGGCGGGCTCCAGCCGCAGCTGGAAAACGGACTCCTGCAGCCGGTAGCCCCATCCCTCCAGCGCGGCGGCCAGGCGGGCCCGCCGCGTATCGGAGGCGATGTCGTAGGCGAGGATAACGATCATCGCCATGACGCACCGGTCCACTCGTAGCCGGGTTCGGTGATGGCCCGCCCGAGGAGCTGGGCACCATGGTGGATGTGGCGGCGCCAGGTACCCGAGAAGCCGGGCATGGCGCCCTTGACCTGCCGCTGGAGCGTCGCCTCGTACCCGTCGACGAGCGTCTTCTTGCCCTTGCTGTTCAGCCATACGCCCTCGCCGTCGGGAGAGGTAGTGGCGTGCTCCGGGCGGAGCCGCTTCGAGCGCAGCAGGGACAGGACGGTGCGGTCCACCAGGAGCGGCCGGAACTCCTCCATGAGGTCGAGGGAGAGACTGGGGCGCTTGTCGGTGGAGGCGTGCAGCACCCCGAGCGAGGGCTCGAGCCCGGCGGCGAGCAGAGCACCCGTGCACTCGGCCAGCAGGATCGCGTAGGCGTAGGAGAGGGCGGCGTTGGCCAGGTCCTTGGGCGGGCGGCGGCTGCGCCCGTCGAAGGCGACCTCCGGTGGGACCAATCCGGACAGGCAGCCGAAGTAGGCCGTTGAGGCGGCGCCCTCCAATCCCATGAGCTCATCGACGTCTGCGGCCCGCTCGGCGTCGTCGGCCAGCTGCCGAATGGTGGTGCAAGGCGTCTCGACGTCGCTTCCCTGGCTACGCCGGCCTGTGCGGTGCAGCACGGAGACCTGGTGTCGCATCTTGGCCCGCACGATGGCGCGCGCCAGTGGGAGGCGGGCATCGTCGTCGGTGGCGAAGGACGCCTGGGTCAGGAGCCGGCGGGCGCTGGCCGTCGAGCGGGGTCCGGCGAGCTGGCCCAGGTAGCCGCCGTGGCGGGAGAGGAAGACAACGTCGATGTCGTTGTACAGCGCCCAGGATCGGGCCCCGGATGACAGCCCGACGGCGCCGGTGAGGACGATCCGACTGACGGCCCGGCGGGGGATGGAGACCTGCGGCAGGCCGTCGGCGCCGTCGACGATGAGACGGTTCCGGCTGACGTGGACGCGGGCGCCGTCGCGGCCGACGTAGACCACCTGGTCCGGGTCGGGACGGCCCTTGATGTCGTGGCGGGGGTCGACGGGTGGGAAGCTGCGGGAGAAATCCGTCCCCAGGTAGCAGAAGCCCTCATCGAAGCTGGTCATGGCGGTTTTCTCCTGGTTGAGTCGGAGTCCTCTGGGCGTCAGGAGGGAGTCGAGGAGCTCGAGGGCCTCCAGCAGGTCGGGTTCATGGGGGCTGCAGATGACGATGTCATCGGCGAAGCGGGCGTAGCCGTAGCCCGCGTCGCCCATGGCCCGGTCGACGTCGGTCAGGGCCAGGTTGGCCAGGAGCGGGGACAGGCAGGAGCCCTGGGCGATGCCGCGGTTGCGGGTACGCCGCTCGCCCCTGGCGCGCCGTGGTCGGGCGATGAGCCGGATGAGGTCGATGGTGCGCGGGCAGCCGGCGATGGGGGAGAGGGTGGCCAGGGCGTCCTCGATGCTGAGGTTGGGGAAATAGTCCTCGATGTCGGTGCGCAGGACGTAGCGATAGCCGGCGTCCCGCAGCCTGGCGAGGTGGTCGACGGCGTCATCGGTGCCGATGCCCGTCCGGTAGGCGAAGGAGCAGGGGGACATGGCGAGGTCGGCCCTGTGGGTGATCGCGTTGACGACCGCGCGCTCGACGCCCCGGTCCCGGATGGAGGGGATGTGCAGGGTGCGGACCTCCCCGGAGGTGCCCTTGGGGATGCCGAAGCTCAGGAGCGGGTCGGGCTCGTAGGTTCCTGAGCGCAGGGACTCGGAGAGCTCGGTGAGGAAGGCATCGAGATGCTCGGCGAACTCCTTGGTCTTGCGCTGCAGGATGCCATCGGAGGCGTCCTTGGCGAGGACCATGCGCCAGCCTCCCTCCAGGCCCTCGCGGGAGCTGATGCGCTCGAACGGGGTGCCAGTGGCCGCCTCGGAAGACGCAAAGCCCGCCGCGTGCTGGAGCGGGTGAATGTCCTCCCCGAGATGCTGGCCCGGTTTCGCGCAATCGGAACGGCGACGACGACGGTGCGGGCGGGATGGGGGTGGTGGTGCCGTTGACGATGGTGGTGGTAATGGCGGGTCTGGACGCATCATTGCGGCCTTTCAGGGGCGGGAACGTGAAGAGGGTCTGGAGGGCAGAATATCGGGATGCTGGCGGACAAGGGTAAAAATCGGCATGCGGTGTCCCGGCGCATGCCGACATATGTCTTAATGCACCTTGTGGTGCTGGGTGCTTTCTGACCAAGCTACTGGGGTGTGGATGAATGAGATCAATCGGTCTTAATGCACCTTGTGGTGCTGGGTGCCTTCTGGCCGGCACTCGCCCTCGCGAGGGTCGTTTGCTGGAAGTCTTAATGTGCCTTTTGGGCTGGATGTTTTCTGACAACATGGCAGCAGACGTCACCGTTGAAGGTAATCTGTTTTAATGTGTCTCCTGGTGCTGGGTGCTTTCTGACGAGACCGTGAGCTCGACGATGATCAGTGCGCTGTCTTAATGCGCCTTGTGATGCTGGGGGATTTCTGAATTGTCCTCTACGGCATAGCAAATACAGTGCTATATGTCTTAATGCACCTTCTGGTGCTGGGTGCTTTCTGACAGTCTCTGGACTGGCCGCTTTGTGAAAGAGACGTCTTAATGCGCCTTCTGGTGCTGGGTGCTTTCTGACCCCTGCCTCTGGGGCGGTGTCGTTGCGCCACTTCCGGGGGCAGGAGCGCCACCGGCTCCGCAAGCACCCCGCGGGACCGGCCAGCACCGCTCCTATTTAACCACCTTTCGGCGTCCTGACGCCAAGCGCCACCGACACCCCTCCAGAGCCGCCAGCCACCAGCTTCCAACGATGTCAAGCCAAAAGGTCGACGCTCCGGCCTGTGATTACGGACACAGCCTACTGCGGTGGTGGGGGGCGGGGCCGGCCCTGGACTCGGCGTCAAGGGCGTTTCCTCAACTGAGTCTCCTGGGCTCTCGGCTCGTTAAGGAGATGAGGGTGGACTTGTAAGTCCCGTCAATAGGCGTTCTGATTCTGGGTGCTTTCTGACCAGCGCCCTCGACGTCAACCCTAGGTCCGTCCGAGAGTCTTAATGCACCTTATGATGTTGGCGTTTCCTGGCCGGGAAGGTTATTCAGGGGTTGGTGTAGGCGTAGAGGGCTAGGGTGGCTGTGATAGTTTCTTTGAAGGTGTGCAGGGGGCGCC
>ERZ773075.311-NODE-311-length-40831-cov-22.524_pt1 | contig 40831 bp, 26 predicted proteins | sample MGYA00580614_ERZ773075 | MGnify/ENA primary metagenome ERZ773075 (study PRJEB29015, sample SAMEA2738021) | human oral metagenome | biome: human oral; feature: human-associated habitat; material: dental | place: China | collected 2043 ...
CGCATCAACCCCTACCTCTAACCAACCCCGCTTACACAAAAACATTGACAGGCTCGCCCGAGGACGACTGAGGCAAAACGCACCAAGGAGCCGGAGCAGAAGAACCACGGGCTTCGCCGGGCCAACGATCCACTGAAACGGGCCCCGGCCCTCTCCGCGGCGGAACCCGACCGCCCTCGAAATGACCCATCAAGGTCATCCGCAGACACCCGCAGGCGCCTCCGAGCAGCCACCACGCCGCGAAGAAACGGCGGACCGTCATCGGCCCGCGCGGCCCGGGACACGGCCACGACGCAGACCCCGCTCACCCTGCGGGCCGCGAACCGGAAGGCCCACGGAGCCCACAAAGGGAATGACGTCGCCCTCAGAACCCAGAACGGCGGCAAGCGCCCTCATGACGTGCCGTCCTCACCCTGCCCGGAGGCGGTCAGCAGCCTGTCCTGGGGGCCGAGCCCGCGGATCACCCGACAGGGAGGCTTATTCATAGGGTTGATCCAAGTTGTTGTCGGTGATTTCGCGGAGGCGTGTCGCAGAAGACGAAGGGCGGCCTGCCCCGAGATAATTAATGCGTGACCAGAAACAATCAAGGAACAGGCCGTGGACCGCATGCTATCACACGACTGCCCCGGGCCCGGATGCAAGACCTGTACCGGAGAATCCACGCGGCGGTCAATGGCGACCTGCCGCCGGCCGGTTCACGGCGACTCGGCCCCCACCAAGGCATCCGGCCCGTTCTGGCCAGTCTGCGACTCTTCTCGCTGCGACTCTTCTCGAGAGTCCATGTTCACTCCTCGATTGTGCATTGAATCGGATGGTGGATGGGATCGGGCGACGACTGGTTTGCCTCGCAATGGCCCGCGCGAGGAATCAGACGACGATCGCTCACGGCCATGGCCCCGCCGTTGGCACGAGCACGGCCGCTCAGGGATCGGTTCTGCCCTCCTGCCCGCCGAGGGCCGTCAGGAAGGTCCGCATCTTGGCTGCGGTCTCGCGCAGCTCTGCCTCTGGTTCGGAGGTGGCGATGACGCCGGCTCCTGCGAACATCGTCGCCCGGTCCCCGCGGAGCACACCTCCGCGCAGGGCCAGCGCCCACTCGCAGTTCCGATCAGCGTCGATCCATCCGATCAGCCCCGCGAAGAGGCCTCTGTCGAACCCCTCGTGGTCGACGATGAAATCGCGCGCACGTTCATGGGGCCAGCCGCACACGGCCGGCGTGGGATGCAATTCATAGAGCAACTCGAAGGGGCTGGCTCCGCCCCTGAGCGTTCCCGTAATCTCGGTGCCAAGGTGCCACACGGCCGGGGTGGGCACCAGTCGTGGACGCGAGGGGATCCTCGGATCATCGGTGCGCGCGCGAAAGACCCTGGCGATCGCCCGTACGACATATGAGTGCTCAGCCAGGTCCTTCCCAGACTCAAGGAGGGCCTCGGAGGCCCGCTCGTCCCGCTCGGGCTCACTCCAGCGGGCGGTGGTGCCGGCCAAAGGCACAGTGCGCACCCGTGAACCCGAGCAGGACAGCACAAGTTCGGGGCTGGCGCCCAGGAAGACCCCTTCCTGGGCGAACTCGCCGTCATAGCCTCCGGGCACGTCAATCAGGTAGACGAAGGCGTCTGGATTCTGTATCCCGAGTCGGACGAAGACCGACTGAGGATCCCAGGGGGCCGCTGCGCACACCGTCGCGCAGCGCCCCAGAACCACCTTGTCCAGCTCCCCTGAGCGGATCGTCTCGACGGCCTTGGCGACAAGGCACCGATAGCCCTCGTGACTGGGCCGCCGATCGGTGACGGCGGTCGTGGACGCAGAGGGAGCGAAGGGCTCGGGCCGACCGGGAAAAGCGCAACTCCTCCAGCAGGCCTCCGCAGGACGGTAGAGCATCCCCGGCCTTGCACTGTCGAAGGGAAGCACCCCCACCACGAGCTGGGGGGCCTCAAGGGGAGCAGCCAGCACCTCCTCGACGGCCCTGGCAACCCCGGTACCGACCCATGAGCGCGGCTCGACGTGCCGCACGACTCCGGTGGCGACCAGATGACGCCCTGAGGAGGCGAACTCGAAGCGGGGCTCCCGCGCCGCGGACGAACTGCTCATCACAGGACCCAACGCCGCAGACCGCTTGCCCGGCGCCGCAGCGCCAAGAGGCTGAGCGCCACGAGACCGCCGAACCAGAGGACGAAGACGAGCAACTGCTGGCCTTCAAGGCCCCCGCCGATGATCGCATCGACGAGTTCGATGACAGCGGTGATCGGTGAACCGTCGACGAGGGGGCGCAGCACAGCCGCGTACATCTCGCGGGGCATCATGGCGGTGTTGAAGAACATGGCGGCCATCACCAGCGGCGCGAAGCTGAAGGCGCCTTGCGGGGTCTCCACGAGATGACCGAGCATGACGCCCACAGCACCGGCCGAGACCGCGACGAACGCCAAGACGACGAGCACGCCCAGCAGATGCACCGCACCACCGAACTCCGCGCCGAGGACAAGACCGAGGGCCACGGCCGCCAGTGTTGTAGCGAAGGCACGCGCTGCCTCGGCGAGGATACGCCCGACGATCGCCGCACTGCGCGGTCCCGGCATGCTGGCGAGGCGCTGCGGCAGCCCCTCGTGACGCTCCTGGACGATCGCCCCTGCACCGAGCAGGCCCCCAGTGAACGCCTGGGAGACGCCGACCATGACGGCCACACCGGTCATGTCCATCTCAGCGCCGCTGAACTGCTCGACCATGCCAGCGAACATCACCCTGATGATCACGATCATGACCACGGGCACACCGAGCGCGGCGCCTATCGTCACGGGCGATCTGCGCCAGCGCCTCAGCAGACGCCCGGCGTGCACAGCGACCGCGCCCGCCCATCCAATGTGGTTCTGCTCGCCGCTACTCATACCGACCTCCTGAAGGTTCGCGAGACCCACCAGGCGCCGAGAACGAGCCCGCCGGTCAGCCATACCAGCGCCTCCCAGCCCGAGTCGCCGGGCGTCTCACCGTTGAGCAAGGCCCGGTTCGTATCGATCATCGGGGAGAAGGGCATGTGGGCGATGAGCGGTTCCAGACGATCAGGCAGCGTGCTCAACGGGATGAAGGCCGTCGAGACCATGAGCAGGGGAAGTTCCACGCCTTGGATGAGTCCAGCCATCTGGACCGGCTGTCTCGAGCGCAGGGCTAGCCCGGAGAAGACCAGCACCAGTACCTCACCCATCGCTAAGGCGACGAGGAATGCCAAGGCCAGCCCGGACCAACTCGCTGGTTCAGCCCCGCACAGCAGCCCCAGGGCGATCACGGTGCACAGGGAGAGGATCGAGCGGATCAGATCGCAGATCATGCGCCCCATGATCACGCTCAGGACGTGGACCGGCATCGCGCGAACCCGGGCCAGAAGCCCCGACTCGACGTCGACGGCCAAGGCCATCGCCGATCCCCCGGCGGTAAACATGACAGCTTGGAACATGGCAGCCGCCATGAGGAAAAGGGCGTAGTCGAAACCGGAGCCACTAGCAGCGTGACCGAAGACCACCCAGAAAGCGAGCATCGACATGCCGGGGATCACCAGCGCCGAGACCAACGAGGCGGAATTGCGCATCAGGCGCAGATTGTTGCGCCAAGTGGCTCCGCGTACAGCGGTGAGAGCACTCGACCGCAGCTGGGCAGACGAGGAGTTGGAGAGCGCCATCCCTCAGTCCTCCTGCGTGTCGGCGAAGGCTGTGCCGAGGAAAACCTCGTCCAAGGAGGGCGGGTTGAGCGAGGCCGAGACAGGCTCCAGCTGCGCATCCGCCAGTGCAGCCACGCACCGGGACAGATCTCGGGCCCCGTTGTGCGTGATGAACAGGACCTCGAGAGCCTCGGCCCGGAAATCCTCGGCCGGACGCGAAAGCACGCCCGGCAGCAACTCGATGGCACACCGTTCGGCCGTCTCGGCCTCGTCGAAACCGAGTCGGCAGATCGGGGCGCCGAAGCGGCGGCGCAGTTCGCCTGGGGCGCCCTGGGCCACGGCCCGTCCCCCGCGCAACAGCACGATGCCGTCGGAGAGCCGTTCGGCCTCGTCCAAGTACTGGGTGGTGAGCAGCACCGAGACCCCGTGGTCGCGCAACTCGTCGACGGTCTTCCACAATTCACGCCGCGACAACGGGTCCAGACCGGTGGTTGGCTCATCGAGGAAGAGCAGTGAGGGCTCGACGACGAGGGAGGCCGCGATGTCGAGCCGACGGCGCATGCCCCCTGAATAGTTCGCCGCACGCCTACCGGAGGCATCGGTCAGGCGAAAGGTCCGCAACAGTTCATCGGCGCGGGCCCTGGCCGCGGACGCGCCGAAACCGTGGAGTCGGGCGAAAAAGACGAGGTTCTCGCGGCCGGTCAGTTCACCGTCGACGGCCGCGAACTGACCTGTGAGGGAGATCGTGCGGCGCACCGCGGCTGGTTCATCGACGACATCGGCTCCGCACACCCGCACTGTGCCCGCACTGGGCAGCATGAGGGTCGAGGCGATGTTCACCAGCGTCGTCTTGCCGGCACCGTTGGCGCCGAGCAGGGAGACTACCGAGCCTCTCAGGACCTCGAAGGAGAGCCCCTTGAGCACCTCGGTGGCTTTGTCGCCCCGTCCGAAGGTTTTGCAGAGCTCGCTCACGCACAGCACTACCTCGTCGTCGCGTCCGGTCGTCCGGGACTCGAGCATGAGCATTCCTCCCATGGGGTACGGCCACGGCGGGGCTGTTCGTCGCCGTTCCATACAGCCTGTCAGCATGACAGTGGTTAGCATAGCTTTACCTAACCATTGATGTCACTGAGGACTGTCCCCGAAACGGTGTAGGTGGTTCCATCGCCCGACAGGGCAGGAGGAGCCACATGATGACCGAGACAATCAGCAGCAGTAGTTGTCGACCCCGGGGTCGGTCAGGTGCTCGTCTCGGTCGGCAGCATCGCACCCGAGGAGTTCCAGGAGCAATGGCAGGTCGAGGACGCGGACGACGCCGCACCGGATCGGCCGGGAGGGCCTGGAGCCGAACGCGCGAGGCGACCTCAACGCGTCGGTCGGCAGCTGCTTCGAGGGCGTCACCACGGCGAGCAATCTGGCGTCCCTCATCAGGAGCATCGACTCCTGCGCCGACATCGTGGCTTAGCCGGCGCCTTCACCGACTGACCGCGCACGGCCCCGGGGCGTCCCGTCGACGACCCCGCGTCGCGGGATGGCCTCGGGGTCTGGTGTGCTGTGGCCTGCTCTTCGTACGGCCTGACGGAGTCTGCTCTCCCCCGGGCGCACGATGAACGACTGCCGACGCGACAGGGGTCACTCGTTGGTGATGCGCCAGCCCTGCGCCTTCACCCGCTCGTTCCAAAACGTGGCGTAGCGCCCTGGCCGGCCGACGAGTTCCTCATGGGTGCCGAGCTGGGTGATGCGGCCGTCCTCGAGGACGGCGATCTGGTCGGCTGCGGCGATGGTGGACATGCGGTGCGCGATGACCATGACGGTGCGGTCGCGGGCCAGCTCGTGCATGGCCGCGACGATCGCCGCCTCGTTCTCGGCGTCGAGCGCGGCGGTGGCCTCGTCGAACAGCAGAATGGGTGCGTCCTTGAGGAGTGCGCGGGCGATGGACACCCGCTGCCGCTCACCGCCGGACAGGCGGTTGCCGCCCTCGCCGACCCGGGTGTCCCAGCCGTCGTCCAGCCGGTCTGCGACCTCGTCCAGGCCGGCGAGGCGGGCGGCGCGGCGCACCTGCTCGTTGTCGGCGTCCGGGCCGCCGAGCCGGATGTTGTCCTCGATGGTGCCGTCGAACAGGTAGACGTCCTGGAACACCAGGGCGATGCGCGCCATGAGATCCTCGGTGCTCATGTCGCGGATGTCGGTTCCGCCGATGCGCACGCTGCCATCGGTGACGTCCCAGAACCGCGCGACGAGCCGGGTGAGTGTCGTCTTGCCGGAACCGCTGGGGCCGACCAGCGCGGTGAGGGTGCGTTCGGGGACAGTGAATGTCACGTCGTCCAGTACGGGGCGCTGACCGTCGTACGAGAAACTCACATGTGCGAACTCGATCCCCGATCCTCCTGGCACCGCGGGTGTCCTCGGCTGGGGAAGGGGTTCCTCGTCGAGGACGCGCTGTGCGGCGTCGAGGGCGTTCTGCGAGACGCGCAGGTTCATGCCCTGCTGGCCGACCGCGTTGAGCGAGTCGACGGCCCGCAGCCCCAGGACGGCGACGAAGATGAAGTCGGCGACGCCGATGCCCCCGGAAGCCAGGACGAGCGCCGAGACGACGAGCAGTAGCGCGTAGATGGCCTGAACGAGCAGGGTGTGCAGCCATATGGGCATGCTCGTCATGCGCAGGGTGCGCACTGTCGCTTTGCGGTCTGCTGTGATGGCCTCCTGCAGGGCGCCCCAGGCCGACTCGTTGCGGTTCGCCGAACGCAGGGCCGGCTGCGCCTGAGCGAACTCCAGGATGCGGGACGAGAGCTCCGCGCCGGCCCGTTCCTCCTCGAGATGCCCGTCGCCCGCGGCCCTGGCCATCCAGCGGGAGCTGGCGTACAGCGCGGGTGTGAGGACGAGGAACGAAAGCCCCACCCGCCAGTCCACGACGAAGAACAGGACGGCGACCGTCGCCGGGGTCAGCATCGAGAAGATGAGCTGCCGCATGAAGTTGCTGGGCATGTTCATGATCATCTGCAGGTCGTGGGTGAGCAGGGTCGACATCTGGCCGCTGCGTTCCTTGGTGAACCAGCCGAGGGGCAGCTGAACCATGTGGTCGCCCAGCCGGTGCTGGATGGGCCGCAGCACGTGCTTGATGCCGATGAAATAGCCGCGGTTGTCCGCCCAGTACAGCACGATGCCGTAGGCGACGGCCACCACCGCCCCGATGACGAGCAGGACGAGGGCCCGGCCGAGGTCACCGCCCACGAGGCTGCGCAGCAGCGGCAGCAGCAGCGCGAAGATGGCGGCCTCCAGCAGGCCCGTGACGACGTAGGCCCCGGCCTGCGGCAGCACGCCGGTCCTGCCGGCGGCGAGCCGGTCCATCTGGTCGATGATCATCGCGCGTCGCTCCCCTCCTTGACCGTCTGTTTGCGCCAGAGCGCCGTATATCGCCCGTCCCTGGCCAGCAGCTCGTCGTGGGTACCGCGTTCGACGATGCGCCCGCGCTCCACGACGAGGATCTGGTCGGCGTGGGTGATGGTGTTGAGCCGGTGCGCGATGACGACGGTCGTGCGGCCCCGGGCCAGGTGCGCGAGCGCGTCCTGGATGGCCACCTCGTTCTCGGGGTCGGCGTGGGCGGTGGCCTCGTCGAGGATGAGGATCGGCGCGTCCTGCATGATGGCGCGGGCGATGGCCACGCGCTGGGCCTCGCCGCCGGAGAGCTCGCCGTCGTCGGAGCCGATGACGGTGTCGTAGCCGTGGGGCAGTTCCATGATGCGGTCGTGGATCTGGGCGCTCCTGGCCGCCGCGATGACCTCGTCGTCGTCCGCGTCGGGGCGCGCAAGGCGGATGTTGTCGCGGATGCTCTGGCGCAGCAGCATGCTGTCCTGCAGCACCATGGCCGTCCTCGACAGCACCTGCGTGGTCGTCACGTCGCGGAGGTCCAGGCCCCCGATCCTCACCGCTCCCGACGCCGGGTCCCAGAAGCGCGGGATGAGGCGGGCGAGGGTCGTCTTGCCGCTGCCCGAGTCCCCGACCAGCGCCGTCACCGTGCCCGGGCTCAGCGTGATGTCGACGTCGGTGAGCACCGGCGCCGAGTCCGTGCCGTAGGCGAAGCTCACCCCATCCATCTGCACGCCCAGCTCGCCGTCGGGGAACTCGCCGGGCTCGTCGGGCTCGGTCAGGGGCTCGGCGGCCAGGACGGCGCCCAAGTGTCCGCTGCTCTGCAGGGCCAGACGCAGGAAACCGAGGGAGGTTGCCATGTGGAGCAGGGCGCTGGGAATGCCGACGCCGAGGATGAGGAAGGGGACGCAGTCGACGAGCCCCAGCCAGTCCCGCGAGACGAACAACATGGTCAGGGCGGAAAGCAGGATGAGCATGACGGCCGGCGAGAAGAGAGCCATGACGGTGCTGAACGGCGCCGCTGTTCTGATGGCCCAGAGGTAGGCGATGGCGGACAGCCGGTCGACGGCCTGCGAGAAGCGCCGGTTGGCGCGGGCCGAGGTGCCGTAGGTCTTCACCACCTCGACGCCGTCGATCATCTCGACCGACGCGGCGGACAGCTCGACGATGGCGTTGTTGTACTCGCGGTCCAGGCGATCGTGGTCCTTGCTCATGAGGATGAGCGAGACACCCAGGCCCACGACGACGTACAGCAGCAGGACGAGCGCGAACCGCCAGTCGACGGTGAACAGGTAGACCAGCGGGATCAGTGGGGACAGGAGTACCGCGGTGATGTCAGCCGGGGCGTGCCCGACCGCCTGGTGCATGGACAGCACGTCGTCGGAGGCGGCCTGTTTCACCTCACCGGACGGGTTGTCGAGGAACCACCCGAGGGGCACCCGGGACAGGTGCCGGATGAGTTCCTCGCGTACCCTGACGCGGAAGTCCGCGTCGGCGTGGTGGCAGATGCCCGTTCCCAGGCCGAAGAGCGCCCGGCCCGCCAGTGCGGCGACGGCGGCGACGGCGAGCGGGACGGCGAGCTCGCGGGACGAGTCGATCCGCCCGGTGAGCGCCTGCTGGGCGATGCGGGTGATGACGAGGTAGGGGATGAAGGTGCACACGGAGGAGACGGCGGTCAGCACCGCGCCCACGATGATGGTGCGCGCCACCGGCCTCGTGAAGCGCCTCAGCACGGCGCTCGCGCTGGCTTGCTGGCCGGGTTCCGCCCCCGCACCCGGCTCCCGCGACGTCTTCGGCTCGGGGCCGCCGTCGACCGGCTCGTCCATCGGTCCGGAACCGCTGCTCATCGCGCCCTCCCCTCTGGCCGCCCCCGGCCATCACGAACGGCCCCGCGGCGGACGACCGATGGCCGAGCCGCAAGATCGTGTTTTGGAAAGGCTAGCCTAATTCATGCGAGAACGCGACGGCCGGGCCCGCAGCGCAGCGTCTCTGGCGTCCCTCAGGCGTCGCGCCCCCGCCGGGGGCGGTAGCGCTCCTGCTCCGAGTCCTCCGCTCCTGCTCCGAGTCCTCGTCGAGGACCCGTCTGGGACGGTGGCCGGATTCCGGCGGCACGTCGCCGGGCAGGGCCCGCCGCGGCCGGTACAACGCCACGACGGAGTCCGGCAGGGCGCGCCTCGGCGCCTGCTCCCGTCCCGGCTCCTCGATCCCGGGAGCCGCTTCGCGGCACCGGAGCACGCTCCGCGCCGGCCCGCCCGCTGCGCCACCCGCAGTCGTCTTCCGACCCCGGTTCCGGAAGGCCCCGGCGGGATCGCGCCGACCGAGGGCCCCCTCCGCCCGAGGGCCCCGGAACCGGCTCGGGAGGCCGTCCCCGCCGCGCGTCCGACTGCCCTCGGAGCGCCTGCCCTCGAGGCGGCCATCGCGGGCCCCGGCTCCGCGGGCGCCCTGGGCGCCGTGCGCGCCCCTCCCCTCGGCACCGTCCTCGTCGCCACGGCCTCCGGTGAGACCGGCGGCCCGGCGGCGAGCTCGGCGGCGATACCACGGCACCGCTCGAGCGCCTTCTTCTCGATCTGGCGGATGCGTTCGCGGGTGAGGCCGAAGCGCGTCCCGATGACGTCCAGGGTCTCGGGCTCCCCGGTCACCAGGCCGTACCGGTAACGCAGAATCCTCATCGCCCGGGGATCCTCCGCGCCAAGGCATTCGAGGATCTCCGTCGCTTCCCGGTCCGGGTCGAACCGTTCGACGAGCTCCTCGGGATCGGGCGGGGGCTGCCCGGCCCCGGGGACAGCGATGATGCGGGCATCCTCGTCCAGCAGGTCCACGTCGAGCACCGGGCGCGAGAGCCTGGCGGCGCGCCCCAGTTCGTCGGCGCTGATCGCCCTGTCGGGCAGCCCGTCGGGGTGCGCCCGGACGAACCCGCCCCAGCCAAGACCCTCGCCCCGGCGGATGCGGTCGGCCGCCCGGCGCTTCTCCTCGAAGCGCACCGGCACGCGGATGAGGGCGCCCCGGTCGGCGAGGGCCCTCGTGACGGACTGCCTGATCCACCAGGTTGCGTAAGTGGAGAACTTGTTCCCGCGCCGGTGGTCGAACTTCTCGACGGCCCGGATGAGGCCCAGGTTCCCCTCCTGCACGAGGTCGATGGGTTCCATGCCCCGGCTCCGGTGGCGCGCGGCGATGGACACCACGAGCCTCAGGTTCGAGGTGATGAACTGGTGGCGGGCGGCCCGGCCCTCCGCCGCGATGCGCCGCAGGTCCTCCTCGTCGAAGCGCTCATCAGCGGCCTCGAGGAGGTGCTGGGCGTAGAGGCCGGCCTCGATGAGGGCGCCGAGGCGGCGCTCGTCCTCGGCGTCGAGCAGCGGATACCTCCTGATGGCCTCCCGGTAGTCGCGCAGCGCGTCCGCCGACGGCTCGCCCCCGCCGGGGCGCCTCGGACGGCCGCCCTTCCGGCCCCTGCCGTCGCTCCGGAGGCCGACGGGCGCGCGGTCGGAGGCGGAGCCGTCCCGGCCCCCGGCATCGCTCGCCACTGCGCCGGTGCTCCGCGGGCGGCCGGGCCCGTGCCCGGCATCGGCTGCACGGCCCCCGGTGCGCTGCGAGGCGTTCCGGCCCGTGTCAGGGCCCGCCGCCCGGATCATCCGTTCCTGCACCGCCCGGCCCGCCCGGGGATCGGCGGCGAGGAACTCGAGCAGATGCGGCAGGCCATCCTCGGTGCCGAGGTCGAACTCCCCCATCTCGCACGCAGCGGGGGTGCACTCCGCGTAGAAGTCCTGCTGCCCGCTCGACACCGGCCTCCGGGCGAGGGGATCCTCGACCGTGTCCTGCGCGTAGAGCACGACGAAGCGGGCGATCTTGCCCCGCCTGCGCCTCAGGACGCGGCCGAGGCGCTGGATCATCTGGCGGCGGCTCCTGGTCGCGGCCATGACGACGCCGAGATCGGCGTCCGGCACGTCGACGCCCTCGTCGAGGATGCGCGGCGCCGAGACCGCATCGACCGAGCCGTCGCGGAGCAGTTCGAGCCGTTCCTCGCGCTCCTGGTCGGCCATGCTCGAGTGCATGGCGGCCGCCCGGCAGCCGGCGGAGCCCAGGACTTCCGCGGCCTCGCGGCTGCCCTCCTTCGTCTGCGTGAAGACGATGGCCCCCGCGCTGGCCCGCACGGCGGGGGCGAGGCCCTCGAGCGCCAACGCCTTCATGCGCGTCCCCGACAGCAGGGCGCGGCGGTCGGCGAACCTGGCCAGGTAGCAGCGGGCGAGACGACGGCCCGCGGAGGACTCCCCCTGCTCGGCCAGCCGGCTCACCTGCTTCAGAAATTCGCCCACCGGTTCGGGCTCGAGACCATGGTGTTGGACCAGCTTCTTACGGACGTCGAACAGGGTCTCCTCCAGCTCGTCGTAGGTCTCCCGTTCGTCACGGCCGAGGGGCACGGCGGCGAAAGCGATCTTGAAGGGGGCGATGAGCTGGTCGGCGGCGGCCCGCTGATAGCCCATCCCGAAGCGGACAGGGCCGAAGTAGTCGCGCAGGATGCTGTCACCGGCGTCTCCGCGGGCCAGCGTCGCCGTCAGGCCCAGCCGCCACGCGTACTCGGGGCGCAGCGCCCGTGAGAACGACTCGGCCCCGTAGCGGTGACACTCGTCGGCGACGAGCAGACCGCTCTCCCCCTGCCGCAGGGCCGGACGGCGGTGGGCCGCCTGGACCGTGGTCACCATGACCCGCCAGGGCTGCGATGCCCTCAGGTCGGTGCTCACCGCCATACCGGGCAGCAGTTCGTGCAACGAATCCGCCCACTGGGCGACGAGCGTCCTGGTCGGCACGAGCACCACCGCCCGCATCCCCGCGGTGGCCGCCTCGCTCACCGCGGCGATGCCGACGCGGGTCTTGCCCGCTCCCGTCACCGCCTCGACGACGCCCGTGCGGTCTGCGTCGCGCCATGCGGCGAGCGCCTCGGCCTGCCAGGCGCGGAGGGGGACGCGGGCGTCGGCTTCAGGAGTTCCCGAGCCGGGGCAGGCCTCCGGAGCGGGGCGCACAAGAACCAGGTCGGTGGTCCGCGGCACGCCGGCACTCGGCACCACGAGATCGCTCACGCGACCGTCCTCAGCGCTCATGCCCGCGCCCCCGCCCCACCGTCCAGTGATGTTCCGCGCAACAGCGTAGAGGTGCCCACCGACACGATCGCCGGACGGGCCAGAACCCGGCGACCAGGACGGGGCGCCGGCGGCAGGGCACGCGGGAGCCCGCGCCCTGCGGAGCGGCTGGCGGGGAGGGAATCGCGCCCGCGGTCGGTACGTAGGGCCAGGCGATCAGCCGGCGGAGCGGCTGGTGCGACGGGAGTCCCGCCCGTGAGGGGCCGGCATCTCGACCCGGAGATGGCCGAACTCGTGCACGAAGGGAGCCCCGCCCGTGAGGGGCCGGCATGAAGCGCCCCCGTCAAGATCCAGTGCGCCGGTGAGGATCCCCGAATCCGAGGCGTACAAAACGGAGCATGTCGAGCGGAGCCCCCGGCCAGAGGGGCACGGGGGTGACGTTCTGGGAAGCTTATTCACAGCACGACAGGACGGAGGTCTGACAGGGGGAAACACTCCTGCGAACAACTCTTGTGAATAAGCCTCTGGACGAGTCGTCGGGGAACGGCGTCACCGCGACTGGTCCCGTCGCATGTACGTGACGGTGAACTCCTTGACCTGCCGGTAGCGCTGCTGGCGCAGGCGCAGATCGAGCCAGTCCGTGTCGAAGGGCTGGAAGACGTCGAGACCGCGGCCCAGGACGATGAGCCAGCCCGTGTCGGCGCTGATCGAACGGTCGTGGATGGTGTCGCTGAACTCGTAGTCGAAGCCGATGCCGGCGACGGCGGAGCTGGTGCGGATCATCTCCAGGTTGGCGAGCTGCTTCCTGGCGTGCTCAGGGTTCTCGTCGACCTTGGTGACCAGATGGACCCCGGTCTCAGTAGCGTCATCGGTGACCTTGGCGATGGTCTCGATGAGCTCCATGAGGTTCCTCGCCTGATGGGGCTGCCGGATGAACGGGTCAGCGACGGTGACCTTCGTGGCACCCCGCAGGTAGGGGCCGAAGAAGCGATCGAAGCTGAATCCGCGCTGACCGTCGCGGAAGGAAAGATGCTGCTCCTCCAGTTCCGACACCGCCGGTGCCGAGTCCGTGGGCGCAGGCACGGCCCCGTCCGCTGTCGAGCCGGCAGCATCCCCGGCGGCGCCGCTGCGGGCTCCCTCCTCGTTGCCGGCCGACGCGCCGACTCCGTTTCGCCCTCGGCCCGAGGCCTCAGCCTCCCCCTCGTCCGCGACGTCCGCACTCGGCGTGCCACGGCGGTACAGCTCGGGGTACTCGTTCTCCTCGAGCACCGGGACGGAGGACCACTCCCCGTCGGCGCCCCGGTAGCCGAAACGCACCGGGGTCATCGTCGTGTCGATGCGCACGAGCTGGTCCTTGACGCGTTTGCGCCCTTCGATGGCGGCGCGCAGCAGCGCCTCGATCTCGTCGCAGCTCGCCCGCCCCGTCGGGTGGACCAGTTTCATGAGGCCGGAGAAGGTCTTGTGGATGCCGTCGCGGTCGCGGGTGGAGATGTCGGCGGAGAGCTGGAAATGCTCTCGGTAGCGGTCGGAGTAGTCGAGGTCGCGCATCGACTTGAGCACCTCGGCGAGGTAGTCGACGACGAACCCGTAGCCGGTGGCGAACATCTCGCCGCGGATCTGCTCGAACTCCCAGCCGGGAATGTAGGCGTGGATGCGGTCGAGGAAGGCCGGGTCGTGGTACTGCTCGGGCAGCTCGTCGAACAGATCCGAGTTCTTCAGCATGTAGGGCACCGTGTGGGTGGTGTTGCCGATGAAGACCATGGAGGCCTCGGCGCCGAGCGTCTCCACGCCGCGGGAGAAGGACTTGTTGGCCATGTAGTTCTTCATGATGTCCACGAGCCCCCGGTCGGCCCGCTTCTTGCGTCCGGCGAACTCGTCGAAGGCCACGGTGTCCCAGTAGCCGACCAGGCCGATCCTCCCGGTGGAGTTGTTGACGAACAGCTTGGCCGCGGTGACCTCCCCGCCGGAGATCAGCATGCCGTGGGGTGAGAACTCCGAGTAGATGTGGGACTTCCCGGTGCCCTTGGGGCCGAGCTCGATGAGATTGTAGTTGCGCTCCACGAAGGGGATGAGCCGCACCAGGTGCAGCAGTTTGGCGCGGGCTCCGAGCAGCTCTGGGTTGAATCCGATGGACTGGACGAGCAGATCGATCCACTCATCAGTGGTGAATCTGGCGCGAGTCGCCTGGTAGCCGTCGAGGTCGAGGTTGGACAGCTGGATGGGTTTGAGGGAGTGCAGCCGCCACGGCGCCTCCTTCGGATCGCCGGAGTGGGCGTACACGATGTCGCAGATGCACCACACCCCGCCGGTGAGCAGCTTGGGGTGCTTGCGCACCACCTCGGAGCTGATCTCCACCCGGGAGATGCCGAGATTGGAGAACTCCGCCTCGTAGACGTCGTCCCGCTCGTTGAGCGCGACGGACACCTTGTCGATGACCCGGTGCCGCCCCTTCTCCCTGATGCGCGACTGCACCAGGCGGTTCTCGCCGCGGTGCACGTAGTGGTCGCGCAGCACGTTGCGCACCTGCTCGATGCCGGAGCGGATGCTCGCCTCGTCGTCGGTGGCGGCGTACTGGCCGAGCAGGTACTCCAGCACGTAGGTGGGGACGATGGCGTTGCCCTTGACCGCCTTGACGAGGTCCTTCCTCACGACCACGCCGGGGAAGGCCTCATTGATCCTACGGTCGAGCGGCGTCATGCCACCGGGGCGGGGAGCCGGGCCCGCCGCGTCCGGCGCCCGGTAGCCCTGCCCCGCCGTGTCGTCCATCTCGTCGTTCATGCATGCCCCCTGAGCTCAGAAGTCGAAGTCGCTGGTGAAGGTGCGCACCAGAGTGAATCTGGCCTTGTCCGGGTATGGCCGTCGTTCCGATGCGCCGACCTGCTCGGACAGGCGCAGCTCGACCGTCCGGCCGTTGGCGTCGTCGGCCTCCTTGCTGAGCATCAAGGTGACCGGGAAGAGGCGGTCCCGCTCCTCGGGCGAGGTCTGCGAGCAGGAAACCCGCACCTCGTTCGAGATGAGGACGTCATCGGCGTAGAGACCGGCGATGAGGGTGCGCCCCTTCACCTTCTCGCTGACCGGCTCCTCCTGGTGGAGCACCACCGTGATCTGCCCGGTGGTGATGCGATCGGTCTGAGCCATGATCCTGACGGCGACCTGCCGGGTGTCCGAGGTGCGGCGCTTGTTGATGGCGAGCACCGGCACGACGATCTCCTGCAATGCTGCCCCGCCGTGCACGTAGCGCACCCCCGAGCCGGCCATGCGCAGCCGGTGGATCGACTTGGGCACCTGGGCCTCGACCCGGCCCGCCAGTCCGAGCTGAGCGGGGGTGAAGGTGGTGAAGGCCGAGCTGCGCTTGAGACCGCGGCCCAGCACGAAACGATGATTCGCGTACAGCAGGGCATCGGCGTGCGGCTTCTCGGTGAGGTACTGCGATTCGTCCAGGGGCGTGTCCTGGTGGAGGAAACCATGGTCGGCGGTGATGAGGACGTTGTTGACGTTCGCGTTGGCGAGTTTCTTCACCAGCCTGATCAGCTCCTCGATGGTGTCCTCGCAGGCCTGGAACACCCTCGATTCGGTGGTCGGGTCGTCCCCCGTTGCGTCGATCTGGTTGTGGTAGAGGTACAGCACCCGGTGCGCCTTGACGAGCTCGCGGGCCTCACCGGGCCGCAGGCGGGTGAAGTCGGAGACCTGGACGGCGGTGCCGCCCACGGCCTGGAGGATGCGGGCGCGGTTCTTCGTCCCGTCGGAGGGGCCGCCGTCGACCTCGACGAGCCCCTTGCTCCCCTCTGCGAGGGCCAGGGTCTTGTGCGGCAGGAGCGCTGCCATGCCCAGTTGGGTGTACGAGGGCAGTGCGCCCAGCATCGCGGCCAGTTCCGCGCTGAAGCGGTCCTCCTCGCGGATGCGGCGGGCGAGTTCCTCGGCCACGTCGTAGCGCAGGGCGTCGGAGACGATGACGACGATCTTGTTGCCCCGGTGCAGAACCGGACGGACCCGCTTGTTGTAGAACGAGGAGGCCGCGGGCGCCTCATCGACCGTCCAGCGGTCCATGGCATCGATCTGCTCCTGCCAGGCGTTCCCGAGGGGCCCCAGGTAGGAGCCGGTGTACAGCGCCTCGACCCTCTGCCTGAGGGATCCCAGTGGCTCGTCGAGGACGGCCCTGCCCGCGTGCACGATGAACTGGCGGTAGGACTGGTCGATGACGAACCATTCCTCGACGTAACGGCGGAATCCCTCTGCGGGCGAGCCGATCGAGGGGGGCAGCGCCTCGATGCGGGTCGACAGCGTGGAGGCTGCGGCAATGGCTTGATAGTCCTGCTCGTACTGCTGGTACCAGATGCCCGTGGCGCGCCGCCCCACCGTTCTGCGCACGTCCTGGTCCGTCATGGTTCGCTGTTCGACGCCCGTGGCCAGGAGCGCGATGATCCGCTGGTCCACTTCCTCGAAGGTGAAGCGCTCGGCGAGGGCGGGCAGGTCCAGTTCAGCGACGCGGTCTTCGATGGCGAGTTCGTCGGCGGCCCGGCGGGCCAGGGCCCGGTGGGTGTCCGCGAAGCGGACGTCGTTGCTCCACATGCTGAAGTCCCGGCCGATGTTGCGGTACTCGCCCGGTTCGGGCGAGGCGAACTTCTCCCAGGCCCGCGCGAAGAGCCACCGGACGAAGTCGTCGACGGACGGCGTCTCGGCGCCGTAGCCGTAGATGTCACGGGTGCCGGCCCAGTGGAAACCGGCCAGGCCGAGCCCGGTGATCTCGTCGATCCATGTCGACTCGCCCGAGGCGTTCTCCGTCAGCAGATTGCGCCAGATGACATCCAAGGAGTTCCCCTGGCAGCCGATGACGGCGGCGACCATCTTGGCCGCGATGTCGGTGGCGTCGTCACCGTCCTCCAACCGGGCCTTGAGGGCGGCGACGCGTGATTCCTGCCTGAAGAAGGCCGGGTACTGCTCGGCGATCTCGCGCAGTGCCGGACCGCCGCCGAGCTCCTGGACGACGAGCGAGGCGGGGTCGGCGGTGAATGTTCCGTATGCCAGCTCGAGGTCGAGCAGCCAGTTCGCCACGGGATCGTCCGGAACGGGCGAAGGGCGGTGGATGAGGAATTTGCGCGTCGGCTCGGCGGCCAGTACGCGCCGCTTGATCGCGAATTCGTTGCCGTCCACGCGGAGCACGGTCACGCCCGGCAGATCAAGATCCTCGATGCAGCCGTTGCCGTAGTCGCCGTCCGGGTCGTTCCAGATGACGATCCGGCCGGCCTCCCCCGGGGCCTCGAAGCGTTCGCCGAGCTGGCGCTGGATGATGGACAGGGCGCTCATTCGGCGTCTCCCGCCACGGCATCGAGGTGGGCACGCCCCGCATCGGTGAGCCGGTAGCGCTGGAAGCGGCTGTTCGGTTTGTCCGGGATGGTCCTGGCCAGATAGCCCTGTTCGACGAGCGGCAGCAGGTGCCGACGGTAGTTCCCATAGGCATCACTAAGACCGATCGTCGTCAACAGATCGGCGCGGGAACAGGGCCCGGCGGCGGCGCGGCGAAGAAGAACTGCGACTTGCTCACTCGACTTGCTCACTTGCTCACTCGACTTGCTCACTTGCTCATCGGATGGCTTGACTTGGTGACTCAGCGGTCCTCCTTCAGTCTCTCGTGCAGGACGTGACCGGCCCGCCGGATCGTGGCTGGGCACGTAGACGGTGACCCGCACCCGATCCATGATCTCCTCGATCACGGGTTCGGGCAGGCCTGCCTCGGCCACCTGGTCGAAGACCCGCTGCACACCGGTGCCCCACTGCTCCATGATCCCGGCCTCGCGGAAGACGCGGGCCAGGGCCGGATTGCGCAGCCGGGACGCCCGGCGCATGGTCTCCACGGTCATGCCGGGCAGCAGGAGCCCGGGGCTGTCCACCTGAATGCGGTCGTCGTAGAAGCCGACGCGGATGGGGGTGCTGCGCTCGGCGTAGCTGGCGTGGACGAGGGCGTTGACGACGACCTCGCGGACGGCCTCCTCGGGGATGGACCAGACGTCGCGGCGGCGTACCCCGCCGAAGACGGCCGTCCGGTAGGCGTGCTTGAGGAGGAAGTCCATGGCCTTGTCGACCGCCAGCGGCATGGGGCCGTGGATCTCGATCTGGTCGAAGATGTCGGTGCCGCCGGGGCCGCGGAGCCTGCCGCACTGCACCCATGCCGACGGCAGGAAGCGGGTGGGGTCGGGGCAGGCGGCGAGGATGCCCGCGTAGGTGGGCACGATCCGGCCGCCCTGTCCTGCGGCCAGACCGAGGGCGAGGAGATCGTCGACCTCGGTCGGCCGACCGCGCAGCTCGGAGAGCACGGCGAGATCGAGGTCGGCCAGGTCGGCGCGGGGCTCGGGTTGTTCCTCGAAGGAGAGGCCGTGCGCGGTGCGTTCGAGTTCGGCGACTAGTGCGGGGTCGGCCTGCCGGGTGGTGGGGCCGAGACGCACGTACACGCCCGTCTCGGACCCCTGCTTCGTCATGTAGTGTGGACGCCTCGTGCTGAGTGGGACGTCGACGATGAGCACCGTCCTGCCGTCGAGCGTCACGAGGTCGATGGCGGGCACGAGTTGCGGTGAGATGCGGTCGGTGATGAGACTGGCGATGCGCTCCTCCTCGGCGAGCGGGTCGGCGACGCCGGCCACCGTCCCGTCGTCGTCGACACCGATGACGAGGCGCCCGCTGGCGGAATTGGCGAAGGCGACGATCGTGCGCAGGGGCCGCTCGGGCGAGGACAGATCACGCTTGAACTCGAGGGTCTTGCCCTCGACCTCGGCGACCCGGCCGTCCGGGCCGAGGGTCAGCAGTCCGTCCACGGCTGCACCTCCTCATCCTCACGTGCGGCGGGCGGGGCGCTCATGCCCACCGCCTCCATCATCCTTCGTCGGGTCGGCCCTGTGTTCGAGCTCCCGCAGGCTCCGCAGGTCCGCCTCGTCAGCCTCCTGGGCGTCGAGCGCCCGCCGCCTCTGGTCGTAGAGCTCGTAGCGGTCCTCGGCGAGGGCCCGGGAGACATCGGCGCGGACCGTTCCGGCGTGGGTGAGGAGCTCGCGCTCGTTGAACTGGAGGAAGGCGTCGAGCCGTTCGGCCCACTGGGCCATGGTCATGGTACGGCGGCGGCGGGCCTGGGTCTCTGCGTAGTCGAGGTACATGGTGACGATCTGGTCGAGGTCCTTGATCTCGTCGCGGTCGAGGTACTTCTTGGCGACGGCGCCCTTGCGCACGACCGCGCCCCTCCAGCTGGTGAGCCCCATGACGGGCGCATCGGGGTCGCTGCGGAGCGCGACGATCTCGGCGGCGGTGTGCCCCGTGACGGCCCAGAGCATCTTGTTCTGGACGGCGGCGAAGAAGGTGCGGGCCTCGTCGCTGTCGGCCCGGTAGTCGACGGCCGTGGCGTAGAGGTCGCGGACCTTCTGGTAGAAGCGCTTCTCGGAGGCCCGGATGGCCCGGATGCGCTCGAGCAGCTCGTCGAAGTAGTCCTGCCCGGATCCCTCGGCGAGGCGGGCGTCGTCCATGGCGAAGCCCTTGACGAGGTACTCGCGCAGGACGCTGGTGGCCCACTGGCGGAACTGGACGGCGCGCGGCGTGGTGACGCGGTAGCCGACGGCGAGGATCATGTCGAGGTTGTAGACCTTGATCTCACGTCTGACCCTCCGGGCGCCCTCTGCGCGAACCATTAACTCTGAGTTAACAGTCTCCGCCGTGACCTCGCCGTCCGCGAGGACTCGCCTGACGATCCGGGCGATGTTCGGCACCGATGTGTCGTAGAGCCCGGCCATCTCCGCCTGGGTGAGCCACACCGTGCCGCCCGAGGCCCGCAGTCGGACACGGCTGCCGTCATCGGCCTGGTAGAGGATGATCTCGCCGCTGCTCACCGCTCCCCCTCGTGCTCGCTCGGTTGAATGAGATCAGGTGAAGACCTCAATAAGATCTCAGCTTCGAACCCCAACGCCTTGCACATGGACGTGAAATGCTCGTGGTCGACATGATTCATCAGCTGGAACAGCGATTTGAGAACCACCGTTGCTTCGGAGGGGTCAAGCGGACGGGTGATGTCCGCCTCCTCCATATGGGAGTAGGTGTGCAGGTATCGCTCGATGCGTGTCCGCACGGAATCGTCGAGCCCGGGTTTGCTGTCCAGCACGGCGCGCATAGAACCGTGGAAGGATCCCATCTCCTCCGGGCAGCGGAAACTGAGGAAGGCCTCCATCATTCTGCGCGCGGCGTTCGACATGAGGGCCATTGCTTCCATCTGTGCGGCCAAGCCAGGGTTCTCGTTCGCGGTCCTTAATGCGCCGGCAACCTGATAAAAAAGGAAGTGATATTGGGAACGCAGTCTCTTTTTAAGATTATCTCCTAGTTTCCATGGCAATATCTTCGGCTCTCGACAAACCGAATCACCGTCGCCCACCAAGTAACGCGTCTTGATCTCATAGGCCGAATAGCCACACTCTCGGGCATTCTTCGGGACTGATTCCATCTGGACGAGCCACTGTCGGAAGAGTTCGAAATCATGGGTCATGAGGAAGACCTGACTGGCGTACGTTCTGGTCACGAGTTCCGACCACAGATACGCCGACGCGCCGAAGAGAATTCCGCTATCAAGACTCGACACTGGGTCGTCGATGATGACGACCGGCTCGTCCCCCGTGTTCTTGTCCTCCCTGACGCTCACGAGGAAGTAGAGCAGGGCGATGGCGGTCTGCTCGCCCTCGCTGAGGTTGGTCGCAGGAGCATCGTTGCGATTGATGATGTAGTGCTTCCCGTCTGGCGTTGTCGAAAATCTGAGCTCATTCCTCCCGAGAAGTATCGCCACGCAACTGGTCAACTCATCAGCACCCGGGACAGGATCAGCATCCATGTTCTCCAATTCAAGGATTTGTCGTTCGAGGTCGGCGGCCTCGTCCGCTAGACTCTTGACGGTCTTGTTCTTCTCTTCTACGTCCTTCTTGAGCTTCTCGTACTCATCGGCGAACCCCTTGAGATGGTACAGTTCCACGCGGCGTGCCGCGGCGCGCGCTTCCTCATCGTGATTGGTTATCTTCTCCTTGTGCGCAGCGACAATCTTATCAACCCTCGTGACATCCGGAGCGATCAGCGTGAGCTGGGGGTCAAGAGCGACGTCGTCGAAAGGGTTGTTCCTCTTCTCCTTCAGCGCAGCCACGATCTTTTCAACGGTCTGGGAGTATGTCTTGTGCTCCGCCTGGTAGGCGGCGCGAGCCCGCTGGAGATCAGCCTTCAGGTCCCCGTAGACCGATGCGTCGGCGGGAAGAGCATCCAGGTAGGTCTTCGAAGCATTGACGGAGTCACCGAGACGACCAACCAAGACGTCGATAGCTTCTTGGAGCTTCTTTAGCGACTCGTCGAAGTGGGCGGTGAGCTCGGCACGTCTGTCTGCCGTCAGTGGCTGCCCGCAGAACAGGCATTTGTCAAGGCCATCATGAAGATGAATGCCTTGCTGCACCCAGGAGGACCGCTCAGGCTGCCCTCGAAGGTTCTCGATCACTTTGACGACGACATTGACGGTGAGCAGGCGACGAGCCTCGTCAACGGTTTCCTCTTCAGAGATCGGTCCCCTCACTCTCGGGGAGAGAGAGGCCATAGCTTCACTAGTTGCCGTCTTCCTGTCTGCGTCGAGGTCGGTAGATGCTTCACCGAGGATGATCTTGTCCTCATCGAGCTGCTCACGAACCTGTCGCTTCGTGTAGGTGTTGGTGGCCCGGTACCGGGTATCTGGCGAGTTTCTGAGGTCGTCGACTACCGTTTTAGCCACCGCCGACAGGCGATCCTGCACTGCTTTATCAGTTGACTCAGCCTGCTTCTTCTCCGGTGCAATCTTGGGCCGCACCTCATCCAGCTTCTTGCGCAGCTCAGCCAGCCGAGTCTCTGTGTCGACGTTCCTTTTCCCGATGGCGAGCAGGGCTTGGGGTTGTGGACCCCCTTCAGCCTCGAAAGAAAGGTTTTGCCGTACGAAGTCATTGTTGAATACTCGCACCCGGCCCCAGAACGCCGAGCCGGGAGAGGCCTTCACTTCTGTTCTGGCTCCATCGAACTCGACGTCAAGCACTAAGCCCGAATCAAACGCTTCTTGATCATTCTCGGCGCATCCCAGCATGAGGTTCGCGAGTGTGCTCTTGCCGCTTCCGTTCTGGCCGTAGATGAGGTTGACCCGTGGGAACTCTGAGTCTGGGCTCGGCCCCCATCGTTGGAATATGCGATAGTTGTCGATCTTCTTGATTCGCCTGATCATGGGCTTGGTCATCGGAGATCACCCTCGGAAGCAAGTGGCCGGGTCGGCCATGTCCACGTCTCGACGTCGTGACGTTTCTCCTCGATGGCCTTGATCCTGACGAGGGCCTTGCCGAAGCGGAGGTAGTTGACCAGGACGCCGTCGTCCAGGTCAAGATCGAGGTTCCGGGTGGCCAGCGGGTAGAGGGCGTCGCGCTCGTAGTCCTCGCATTCGAGCAGGTCCTTGCGGTACTTGTCGGCCCTCTTGAGGTTCGCACTCCTATCGGATCGCTCCAGTTGGTCGATCTCTGCACGGAGCTTGGTCTGGAATTCGCGAAGGTACTCGTTGAGCACGGTGTTCAGTGTCGCCGGGGTGTAGCGGTGCAGGTAGATCAGCGCGTTGAAGACGCCCTTGCCATCGGGGCGCGAGGAGAACATCCAGTAGATCGGGCGGTTCGAGTAGCGCTTGCAGTGGTCCTTGTAGAAGTCCCTCAGGAAGTACCGCCGCAGGGGTTTCCCGAGAACGGATTCGATGCATCGGACGTTCTCCTCAAGATTCGCCTCCCCGAAGGAGGCCTTGAGGAAGGTTCGGAAGCGGGCGACGATGTCATCCTCGAACCAGTCGCCCTGTGTCACGGGGATGACGTTGTCGCCGTCCGGCGCGAAGGCGGGCTCTGGTACCCGTGCCACGTAGTCCTGGATCGTCTCGCCCTGACTGGCCAGGATGAGCCCGGGTTCATCGAGGCTGTAGCGGCCGAACATGCAGCCCACGGCGTAGGAGATGAGATCGCGGACCGCATCGGCCGCGAACAGCCCGCGGTATTCAGCCTCGCTACGTTCTTCACCCTTGGCGGGGGCATAACGGAACCAGGGGTTCGAGGCCAGGGAGACTCGGTTGAGCGGAACCTCGGTCGGCACCTCATCCTCCAAGCCGTAGACGCAGGCCCAGTAACGGTTGTTCTCTTCCTCCAGCTCCTGGGCCCCACGGCCAGCACGAGTCGAGTCATTCCACCAGAGCTCAAGAGCATCTTCAAGCGGTCCATCAAACTGCGCACGACTCACCAAAGGAGAGTGGGTGAATCCCCATGAAGTCTCTTGAGAATTCCAGTCACTCTTACTGATCTCAACCAGTTCTGCCGAAACCCACGAACGGGATTCAAATTTAGAAATTCTCGCTCTGCAACTACCCCGTGTCTTGTCATCGCGACTATTGCGACTAATCGGCAGTTGATTCAAGTGGCCAATCTCAAACCCAAGTCCCATCGATGTCACCTTGAGCAGACTCTCAACAGCCGATGAGTTCAAAAGAGAGACAAGCATCCACTGATCTGAACTGAAAATTCCTGGACCCTTATGCCCGATGATAGCCCCTGACCCATTGACTCGAAATGACGGAGCCCCTGACGACAACAGAGACCACGAGATCGCCGGCTTGAAGTAGGAGTCGATGTTCTGCGGGCGAGACTTCTGCTTCCCTCCCGCGTCACGGAACTCTTGAATCTCGGCGCCGTCATGCTCCCAGTTCACCACGTACTCCTGGTTTCCCCACCACTTGCGGAAGGCGCCGCCCTTGAGGTGGGGGAACCACTTCGCACCGCTGGCGGCGGCCTCCTCGCGGGATGCGGCGGTGAAGCACGACTTGTCCCGGGAGACCTCGAACCAGTGGCGCAGGAAACGCGAGTTGTCCGCCGTGGCCAGCCCCTGCTTCGGGGCGGCGATCTCGCCCAATGGGCTGCCCTCGGCGAAGACCCTCAGCATGGCGGGCGAGAGCCAGTAGGCGATGCGAGCGCCTGGGACACTGGCGAGTTCCCGGGCTGTCAAGGTGAAGCGGGGAGCGCTCCCCCTCACCGCCTCTGCGAGCAGTTCCTCTTTCTCCGCTTCGGAACTCCCCTCGACCAGCCTGAGGTAGCAGGACTGTCTCTCAGGGGAGCGCCCCTGCTCGAGGATGAAGGCAGCGGTGGAGACCACTTCGCCTCCGATGGAGTCGAAGGCCCTCTCCCCCAGGTGCGCCATCGTCACCGGCGGGGCCGAGCTCAGGATGCGGCGTCGCAGCTCCTCGAAGGATCCGAGGAACATCCAGCCCTGCATCGTGATCATCGCGACCAGCCCGTGGCCGCCCTCGGCCAGCGCGAGGCACCGTTCGATGAAGGCGGCGAAGAGATCGGCCTTGGCCGCCGGGTGGTGCGTCTTCCCCCAGTCCGACAGGACCGCATCCATGTTCTTGCTGCCCATGTACGGCGGATTGGTCACCACGACGGCGTACTCGCGGGCGAGGTACTCGGCCTGGCACAGCACCTGTTCGGCGCGTTCTCTCAGGTTCGCACCGGCCAGAGTGTCAGGGTCGAGGGTTTCCGCCTGCGCCTTGGCAACTGCCAGTGTCTCGGAGTCGGGGCGGATGAGTGAGCCCAGCATGTCAGCATGGCGGAAGCACTGCCAGAAGTCCTCCTCGGCCCGGCGGTCGCCGCCGGCGCTGGCGAGGCGGTCCAGCTCGTCCGGGGTGAACTCGGCCGGCTCGATGACACGGATCCGGGGCTGGACGTGCTTGCGCAGGAAGCGGCGCTGCCGGGCCCGGGCCTTCATCATGAGCGCGAACGCCGCGAGCGCCCCGGCGCGGCCGTCGATCTCGGTGCCGCGCAGATTGTGCGTGAGGATCAGCTCGGGGATCTCGGAGGGCGCGTAGCCCTCCTCCTCGTAGATCTCGTAGAGCAGGTCGAAGGCGTAGGTGAGCATGTGCCCCGAGCCGCAGGCCGGGTCCATCACCGTCAGCTCCTCGGGCCGCTCGATCCGCAGGAAGTCCTCCTCGCCGGTCGGCTCGATGTAGTACTCCATCCGCCCGCCCAGGGCCGACTCGGGGTGGTTGAGCAGCCACAGACGGCCAACAGAGTTCTGCACCAGATAGCGGACGATCCAGTCCGGGGTGAAGAGCTGGGTCGCGGCGGGGATCTCGTCGGGGCCGGCCTTCTTGTTCCTCTTGAAGCCGGCGAAGACCTCGTTCTTGCGTTCGGAGATGTAGAACTGGTAGAGCCAGCCGATCACCTCGACGTCCTGGCAGTCCTCGACCGTGAGGGTCTCGACCGCCGTGGCCCGCACCGAGCCGTCGGCCAGCAGGTTGCCGGGCATGAGCAGGCTCGTGAAGCTGCCGTCGGCGGCGAACATGAAGGGCATGGCCCGGTGCCAGAAGGCGCAGTGGGCGGCCAGGATCAGCCCGTAGGCCTCGCCCTGCGCGTCGTGGCTGGTCAGGGTTCCGTCGAGCAGGCCGGTGATGCGTTCCACCTGCGCCGGGCGGGTGAAGACATCGGGGTCGAACTCGCCGCGTTTGGCCGCCGCCAGCACTGCCGGTTGGCCGCTCGCTCGGCCCGCCTCGGGCGAGACGACGGGCGTGGGCGTGCACCGGTTGGCGTCCATGAAGCGCAGGGCGACGATCCGGTTGAACCATGCGTAGGCCTGCTCCTCGACGATGCGCCGTCGCCCCTCCCGGCCCCCGCCGTGGCGGGCGATGGCGTCCTCGAGTTCTCCGACCGCGCCGGGGGCCTCGACCCGTGCGGTCGAGGCCGGGGCGAGCGCGGCCATGAGCCGGGCCTCGACCTCTGCGATGAGCCCGCTGCGGGCCGAGGCCGCGAAGGCTTCGAGTTTCTTCGTGTCGATCACAGCGAGACCTGCTTCCCGGAGTCGATGGCCTCGTGCAGGATGGCGCGCAGCTCCTCGAGGTAGGCGTCGGCGTCGGCGGTGGTGCGCAGCAGCCTGGCCCGGGGCCTCGGCAGGCGACGGATCGGGACGATGGGCCGGGGCGGGGCGGCCGGCTCGTCAGAGCCCTGCTCCCGGTGCGGGCGGGCCGTCTCGACGAGTGAGAGCAGTTCGGTGTAGCCGTCCTCGTCGAAGTCGTTCGCGATCTGGCGGATGAGCGGCACCGAGGCGGCATCGGCGATCCTGACCTGGACGCTGCTGCCCGCATCTTCGACCCCGGCGCGGGCCTCGTCGGTGGTCTCGGCCCAGGCGGCGCTGCCGCGGATGGCCGCCACCCGTGCGTTGACCACGGCGGCGGCCTTCTCGCGCTCGTCGGCGAGCACCCGGCCGAGACCCCTCCGCAGCGCCGCTGCGGTCTCCTTGAGCCGGTTGATGCCCTGCCCGCGCAGGATCCGCGGATCGTCCAGCAGGGCCTGGACCCTCTCGGCCTGCCCGTCATGGAGATAGGCGAGATTGTCGCGGTTGGCGCCCACCAGCCGCATCGCGTCGTCGTAGATGCCCTTCTGGGGGCTGGCCAGGAAGTGGCGCACCGGGTCGATGGCGTTCTCCTTGGCGTCCAGCAGATCGTCCGCATGGGCGGGTAGTTCCTCGAGGTACCACTCGGTGGGCTTCTCGAGGGTCCGGTCGAGCAGAGCGAGGGGCTCGTCGAGCAGCCTCATGAACGGGTACGTGCCGGCGTAGGCGTCGTGCGTCGTCCGCAGATCGCGGCGCTCCTCGGCAAGGGCACTCTTGACTTGGGATGCCAGCTCCGAGGGATCGGCCGGCAGCTCGCCCCGGGAGAAGAACTCCTGGGCGAAGGCGCGAACGCGCTGCACCGCGGCCGGGTCGAACCGGCGCTGCCGGGTCACGACGATGCCTGCGTGCTTGTGACCGTTGCACAGGGCCTCGGGAAGCTCGGTGCGCTTGAGCCTGCGCCCGTCCAGGGAGAGCGCGACCTGCGATGTGGTGCACAGCCTGGTGACGGCGCACAGGATCGCCGCCAGCGGCCAGCCGTAGGGCTTGTCCTCGAAGCTCTCCACGATTCCCCTGACGGTGACGGTGGCATTGAGCCGGTGCTGGGCGGTGATGAAGGCCGCCACCTCGTCGGCCGCCGGCTGGAGCCTGTCCTCGCCGCGGTCGATCATGGCGGGATCCTCCTCGGCGAACCGGGTGATGTCCGGCTCGGCGTAGTTGATCCCGTCCAGGAGCGAGAGCTGGGTGTAGGTGCGGTCGACGAGCTGGGCCATGGCCTCGTCGATGCGGTCCTTCGGGCCGACCGCCCGCACATTGATCTGGGCTCCGTTGATGATGAATTCGGCCCGTTCGATGGCCTCCCTGACTCGTCCGACCAGCTCTCGGCGGCGTTCCTGGTTGAGTCGGCTCTTGGCGTCGAGGATGTGGCGCTGGGTCTCGGTCAGCGACGAGGAGCGCCGGCGCCGCGCATATTTGTCCGTCTGCACGTGCAGGCGCAGGTCGGCGTACAGCCGCGGGTCGTCGGGCAGCAGCACCCGTACCTCGTCGCGCCCCATGGACTGCGCCATGACGACCTCGCGCGGCTGCCCCAGCGCCGGGGAGACGTAGTGGACGGCGAGCGGATGGGCGCGGCTGTAGAGGACGTCGTCAAGCCGCAGCTCGTACTTGAAGTCGCGTCCGGTCGGCGCGTGGCGGAAGGTCGTGGACTTCACCACGTCGTCACTGATGATCGTGGACAGGAGCTTGGAGACCTCCGCCGGGCCGATGTCGGTGTTCTTGATCTCCTGCTCGATCTCCTGCTCCTCGTCGGTCAGGTATTCGTACGCGGTACCGGCGCGCTGCACATAACTCCGCCCCTCCAGCAGGTCGAGGGCCCCGGTGATCCTGCTGGTGAGCCCGGCGATGTCCTGGTCGAAGCGGTCGTAGAGCAGCACGGTGAGGTTGCGGGCCGTTGCGGTGAAGCCGTCGACGTATTTGACGAGGAACAGGGCCTTGAGCAGGCGGATCGCGATCGTGGAGGTCTCGGAGCCGGAGGGCAGCTGCTTCTCGGCCTCCAGGATGTTGCGGATCGCGGCGGCCTTCACGGTCTGACCGATGCCCGAGAACATGAGGTCGAAGGGCGCCACGGCGCCGACGGGCTCGTCCGCGAGCTCCTTCGCCACGTCCTGGATGACGCCCAGCATGGAGCGCTCGCCGACCGAGGCGTGGCGGCCCTCGAACACGTTGTGCCCCGACAGGCCGACCAGCGCCGCCTGGAAGAGCGGGAACTGGTAGGGCACGAAGGGATAGCTGCCGGTGAAGTGCTCCCGGCCCTGATAGTTGCGGTAGGTCTTGGCCCCGTCCGCGAAGTCGAACAGGGTGCGGAAGTTCGCGCGCTGGGCGTCGTACAGCGCATCGAGCGCGGCCTCGCCGTCGGCGTTCTTGCCGAGCAGGCGCTTCTCGATGACCTCCTCGACATCGCGGCTGGTCAGTTTCATGCGGGTGGCGAAGCGGGCCTGGATCTTGGAGAAGTCGTTGGCCTGCCATGTGGTGCGGTCGCCGATGACCCCGTCCATGTCCTCCTGGCTGGTGACGCACACCCACGCCCTGCCGCCGCACTTCGTGTTGAGGGATTCGACGATGGTCTGGAGGTTGAGCATGAGTTTCGTGTCGGAGCCGATGAACTGGCCCACCTCGTCGGCCAGGAACAGCAGCCGATGATCCGCGGGGCGCTCGGCCAGCCACTGGGCGACCTCGTCGGCGAAGTCCTCGATGGACAGGGTGAACCGCTCCTCGTAGCGGGCGAGGATGTTCTCGGTGGGCGGCTCCCCGGTCACCTTCGCCCAGGCCTGCGTGACATTGCGCTCCTGCAGGATGCCCTCCTCGCGGCCCTGCTCCCAGGGCACCGAGGCGATCTCGGCGAAGGCCTCGCGGAAGCGCCCCAGCAGGCCGCGGCGGTCGAGGTCGCGTTCGAAGCGGGCCACCGACGGCTCGCCAGAGTAGTAGCCGCGGGCCTCGTTGAACACCTTGACGAAGACCTGCAGCAGGGCGTCGGTCTGGTTCTTGTCGATGAGCGGCGCCTTCTGGTCGATGTTGAACAGCAGGCAGGTGGCGGGAATGCGCGCCACCCTCGCCAGCGAGGCGGCGAGCATGGAATCGCCCTCGGCCTTGGCGGTGAAGGCGTCGACGACCGACCCACGAGGATGATCCTGGCCCGGCACATCGCCCAGCAGGTGGGCGAGCATCTTGAGCAGGTGCGATTTTCCGGAGCCGAAGAAACCGGAGATCCACACGCCGTTGCCGCCGCCGTAGACCGGGGCGGTGTAGGCCTCCAGCAGATCGGACAGGGCGGCGGCGATCTCGCCGGTGAGCACGTACTCGTCGATCTCGGTCGCCAGATGCTCGGCGTCGTCGGCCTTGATGACGCCCTCGATCGGACGGGCGATGTCCCTGGCGAAGATGCTGCCGATCGTGACGTCGCTCATGCTGGCTCCTGTTCCAGGATGTTCTTGGCCCGGTAGTACTGGTCGTCGGAGAGTCTGCCGAACAGCACGAGGGCCGAGCCGAGGGTGGCCGACTGACGGTACTCGCCGGGGAAGAGCACCAGCATCGGCCGGCTCGAGGCCACCGTCTGAAGATTGTTCAGCACGGTGTGGGTGCGGATGACGGGGAAGACCTTGCCGATGCCGGTGAGGAAGAGGATGTCGTAGTCCGGCTGGGCGTCGAGACGCTTCCTGATGGCCGGGGCGATGTGCTTCTCGGGGTCGAGCATCCGCTGGAGATCATGCTGGAAGTCGCTCTTGCAACGGCGGGATTCCAGCTCGTCGAGCCGATCGAGGACGCCGCGCTCCCCCAGCATGCCGATCGCGAGCTCGAACAGGTCGATGGTGATGACGGTCAGGCCCTGCTCGGTCTGCAGCGCGGTCCGGATTCTGCCGGCGGCGGCCGCCACCTCGAGCTCCCACTCGGGTGGATAGGCCCAGATGAAGAAGGGCACCTCACGGCCCAAGCCCTTCATCCGCTGGAAGCGCCGGGACGAGAGCACCGCCAGAACACGCTGCTCCTCCTCGGCCAGGTTGCGCTCGCTCATGCCGGGCTCCCCACCAGCGCGTCCTCCACCGGGAAGAACCGGAGATCGCTCGGCGTGCGGGCGCGGAGGAAGGAGGCGACCTCGCACGACAGCAGCGGAGACAGGATCCGGCCGTCGTCGAGGAGCTCCGCCTGGCGCATGGCAAGGAACAGGTTCACGCGCAGCTTGGACCGGGTGGACGGCTTGACCGCATCGAGCTCGTGGTGCCACAACGCCTTCGCGGCCCAGAAGCGTTCGAAGTCCTCGGCCCCCAACGCGGGAGCGCCGAGGAGGAAGCCGTCGCGCAGCACCTCCTGCGCGAACTCGCCGACGAAGGCGTACCGGCGGCAGAACGCGACCCACATGAGGTGCCTGTGGTCGGGCCCGGGCGCCGTGGCCACGTGCGCCGTCTCCTCGTCGCTCAGGGTCGCCATGCGCTGGACGAGCTCCCGGGCGAGCCGCACCGCCGTGGCGTGCGTGCGGGCGTGGAGCAGATTGCCCTCGTCGAGGGCCCGGCGGGCAGCCGCCCAGTCGCCCAGCTCCCCGTGGAGCCGGGCGGCGACCCTGGACTCCTCGGCGAACAGGCCGCCGACGAGGAAGGACAGGCGGTACGGCTGCGGAATCGTCTCGTGCACTCTGCTCGCTTTCATGCTCGTGCGGGGCGTCGTGGGCGCAGGCGGCCGCCCTGCCGTGTCAGTGCTCGCCCGGCCCGCGCTTCACTTCACGAACAGGGTACGGCGGCCCACTGACATGTTGCCGCCCCCCACGCCCGCGCGCAGCGGAGCGCCGTTTCTTCCCGATGTCGGTCATCGGCCCCGAAAGTCCACGCCCGCGCGCAGCGGAACGCCGGTATCCGCAAGCAGATCAATGAGTTCTCGATGCTCCACGCCCGCGCGCGGCGGAGCGCCGTCCCGGCCCGTTCACTGTGCGGAGATCGCTCGTCATTCCACCGGCTCCGCACAGTGAACCGGCGGGGTGAACCGCCACGTGGTGAGACGCGCACCCACCATCGGCCCACCGGTTATCATGGTGCCCACGCGGCTCCCGCCGCCGGGCACCGCGCTCCGCACCCCTCACAAGGGGTCCTGAGACGAGGACATCGTTGTCATGACCGTGCATCTGCGCCGAGCCGGCACCTCGCTGGTCCTGGACCTGCCGACGGACCGCTTCCCCGTCGTCCGCCACTGGGGCACGGACCTGGGGCCGTTCGACGGCGCGGCGTTCACCGACCTCGCGACGGCGCAGGCGACGTCGACCGGCGACAACAGCACCTGGATCACCAACGACCTGCCCGTCCTGCCGCTGCCCCACCTGGGCTGGGCGGGGCGCCCCGCACTGCTCCTCCACCGCCAGGACGGCTCGGCCTTCTCCGCCCACGTGACCGGGATCGCCCATGCGGTGGCCGCCGAGGCCGGCGCCGACGTCGTGCGCTCGGTCGGCGCCGACCCCGTCCATGCCATCGGCGTGGCCACCGAACTGCGCCTCGAGGCCTGCGGGCTCGTCCGCGTCCGCGTCACCGTCACGAACCGGGCGACCGACGGGCGGGGCCCCCAGGGCTCACCCCTCGTCGTGGGCGAGGTCACCCCCGTCCTGCCGGTCCCCGCCGATGCGTCCGAGCTGCTCGACATGGCCGGGCACCACGGCCGGGAGCGTCGTCTCGTGCGCACGCCCTTCACCGCCGGCACCAGACTGCGCGAGAGCTGGGAGGGCCGCCCGGGCCACGACGCCGCCACCTGGCTGGCCGCCGGACGCACCGGTTTCGGCTGGCGCTCCGGCACCGTCCACGGCGTGCACCCGGCCTGGTCCGGGAACACCCGCTCGGTCGCCCTCAACACCTCCCAGGGCCTGCGCCTGCTCGGGGCGGGCGAGCTGCTCCACCCGGGCGAGGTCGTGCTCGACCCGGGCGAGTCCTACACGTGCCCCTGGGCGGTCTTCTCCTGGGGGGAGGGCCTGGACGAGCTCGCCGGCCGCGCCCACGCCTGGCTGCGCTCCCTGCCCTCGCACCCCGCCCGGCCCCGCCCCGTGCTGCTCAACACCTGGGAGGCCGTCTACTTCGACCACGACCTGGGCACCCTCACGGCCCTGGCCGACGAGGCCGCCGCCCTCGGGGTCGAGCGCTTCGTCGTCGACGACGGCTGGTTCGGTTCCCGCCGCGACGACCGCTCCGGCCTGGGCGACTGGTGGGTCTCCCCCGACGCCTGGCCGCAGGGGCTGGAGCCGCTGGCCGAGCACGTGCGGGGCCTCGGCATGGAGTTCGGCCTGTGGTTCGAGCCCGAGATGGTCAACGCCGACTCCGACCTCGCCCGGGCCCACCCCGACTGGATCCTCTCCGACGGCGCGGGCGGCGCCCCCGAGCACCGCAACCAGCGGGTCCTCGACCTCACCGCCCCCGGCGCCTGGGACCACCTCCGCGACACGATGAGCGGGCTCGTCGAGCGACTGGGCATCGCCTACATCAAGTGGGACCACAACTCGCCCCTGCTCACCGCAGGGCACCAGGCGGCCGGCACCCGCTGCGGCGCCCCCGCCGTCCACGACCAGACCCTCGCCTACTACCGGCTCCTGGACGCCCTGCACGGGCGCTTCCCCGGGCTGGAGATCGAGTCGTGCGCCGGTGGGGGCGGGCGCATCGACCTCGGCGTCACGGAGCGGGTCCAGCGCGTGTGGGCCAGCGACTGCAACGACGCCCACGACCGCCACGACATCAACCGCGGCACGATGCTGCTGCTGCCGCCCGAGCTCGTCGGCACCCACGTGGGGAACCGCCGGGACCACACGACCCGCCGCGAACTGGACATCTCCTTCCGGGCCGGCACGGCCCTGTGGGGCCACATGGGCGTGGAGTTCGACCTGCTGTCGGCCCCCGAGCCCGAGCGGCGCGCCCTCGCCTCCTTCATCGCCCTGCACAAGCGGCTCCGCCCCCTGCTGCACTCCGGCGTCCTCGTCCACGCCGACCTCGACGAGGACGAGCCCCTGCGCATCCAGGGCGTCGTCGCGGCCGACGGCTCCGACGCCCTCTACGAGATCGCGGCCCTCGGCCAGCCGCTCTCGTGGCCCGCCGCGCCCCGCCCGCTGCCGGGCCTCGACCCGGCGCGCACCTATCACGTGCGGCTCGAGACGCCGCTCGGCGAGGAGCTGCGCTACGGGGCCCCCTGGACCCGCCCCGAGGGCGTCGTCCTGCCCGGCGCCTATCTGTCGGCGACGGGCCTGTCCCTGCCCTCCATCCACCCGGACCACCTTCTGCTCGTGCGCGCGACCGCCCTCGGCCCGGACCGCGCGCCGGCGATCCGAGCACACTCCACGGCGAACGGAGGATCCTCATGAGCGCCCTCACCGGGGCGGTTCCGAGACCCGGCAGGAGGACGAAGGACGACCGCGTGCTCGGCATCGCCTTCATCGTCCCCGCCGGCATCGGGCTCGTCGCCTTCTACCTGTGGCCGCTGGTCCGCGGCATCTGGTTGTCCCTCACCGAGTACAACCTGCTCACGCCCGAGCAGTTCACCGGTCTCGCGAACTACGAGCGCATGCTCGGCGACTCGATCTTCTGGAACGCGGTCAAGGTCACGCTCGAGTACGTCGTCATCAACATCGGCCTCCAGACGCTCCTCGCGCTGCTCATCGCCGTGCTCATGCAGCGCCTCACCCAGTCGACCCTCGTCCGCTCGGTCGTCCTCACGCCCTACCTCGTCTCGAACGTCGTCGTGGCCATGCTCTGGCTGTGGATCCTCGACAACACCCTCGGCATCTCCAACCAGATCATCGAGGCCATCACCGGCGAGAGCGTCAACTTCTTCTCCTCGGCGCTCGCGATCCCGACCATCGCGCTCATCAACGTGTGGCGCCACATGGGCTACACGGCCCTGCTCATCTTCGCCGGCCTGCAGTCCATCCCGAACTCGGTCTACGAGGCCGGCAAGGTGGACGGCGCCAGCGAGTGGACGATGTTCTGGCGGATCACGATGCCGCTGCTGCGCCCCATCCTCGCGCTCGTCCTCATCATGACGATGATCGGCTCCTTCCAGGTCTTCGACACGGTCTCCGTGACGACCCAGGGCGGCCCGGTCAACGCCACCCGCGTGCTCCAGTACTACATCTACGACATGGCCTTCGGGCGCTTCCAGTTCGGCTACGCCTCGGCGATGGCCGTCGGACTGCTCATCGTGCTGGCCGCCATCACGATCCTCCAGTACCGGATGACGCGCGCCGGCGAGACGGACCTGGCCTGAGGAGGAACGACCATGAGCACCATCTCCACCACCGGCCCGGCCTCTGAGGCCGCCACCGCACCGGCCGCCGAGCCGGCCGGCGGGCGCCGTTCCGTCGGGCACGCCCTCGCCTGGATCGTGATGATCCTCATCATGATCATCACGATCCTGCCCTTCTACTGGGTGCTGCGCACCGCGCTGTCCTCGAACGCCGGGCTGACCAGCGACCCGACCTCGATCCTGCCGGTCGATGCCAATCTGCGCGGCTTCGAGCGCGTCTTCGGCATGCAGTCCACCGAGGAGGCGATCGCCGACGGCGGTTCCGGCGCCTCGATGAACTTCTGGATCTACCTGCGCAACTCCTTCGTCGTCGCGACGCTCGTGACGGCGGGCCAGGTCTTCTTCTCCTCGATGGCCGCCTACTCCTTCGCCCGACTGCGCTGGCGGGGCCGGGACGTCGTCTTCGGCGTCTTCCTCGCGGCCCTCATGGTGCCGTCGATCTTCACGCTGCTGCCGAACTTCGTGCTGATCAGGCAGCTCCACCTCATCGACAGCCTGCTGGGCATGGCCCTGCCGACGATGTTCATGACGCCCTTCGCGGTGTTCTTCCTGCGGCAGTTCTTCATGAACATCCCGTACGAGCTGGAGGAGGCCGCCCTCCTGGACGGCGCCTCGAAGATCCGCGTGTTCTTCCAACTCGTCCTGCCGATGGCCAAGGCCCCGATCACGACGCTCGCGATCCTCACCTACATCACGGCGTGGAACGACTACTTCTGGCCCCTGCTGGTCTCCTACTCGGACTCCTCACGGGTGCTCACGGTGGCCGTCGCGGTCTTCAAGTCCCAGGCGCCCTCCAGCGGCACCGACTGGGCCGGTCTCATGGCCGCCACCCTCGTGGCGGCCCTGCCGATGCTCCTGCTCTTCATGGCCTCGGCCAAGCGCATCGTCAACTCCATCGGTTTCACCGGGATCAAGTGAGGCACCACGATGAACGAGAGAATCCCCCGCACCGGCAGGCCCTCCTCGCCCATGATCACGCGCCGCACCGCGCTCGCCTCCCTCGCGGCGGGCACCGCCGCCCTGGGTCTGGGCGCCTGCTCCTCCGACGGCACCGGCTCACAGGGCGGCAGCACGGTCGAGTACTGGCTGTGGGACTCGCTCCAGAAGCCCGCCTACGAGGCCTGCGCCGAACGCTTCAAGGAGAAGACCGGCATCACGGTCAACATCACCCAGACCGGCTGGGACGACTACTGGACCAAGCTGACCGCCGCCTTCATCGCCGGCACCGGGCCGGACGCCTTCATCGACCACGTCTCGAAGTTCGCCCAGTTCGTCGACCTCGACGTGCTCGTGCCCCTGGACGAGCAGGAGGCCTGGGCGGGCGTCGACGAGTCGTCCTTCCAGGCGGGCCTCATCGACCTGTGGAAGGGCGAGGACGGCCACCAGTACGGCTGCCCCAAGGACTGGGACACCGAGGCGGTCTTCTACAACCGGAGCATGCTCGCCGATGCCGGCTACACCGAGGAGGACGTCGCGCACTGGGACTGGAACCCCGACGACGGCGGCAGCTTCGAGGCGATGATCGCCCACCTCACCGTCGACCGCAACGGGGTGCGCGGCGACGAGGAGGGCTTCGACAAGGATCACGTCGCCGTCTACGGCCTCGGCACCAAGGACGCCGGGGACGGCGACGGGCAGACGTCCTGGAGCCCCTTCACCGGCTCGGTGGGCGACTGGTCGTACATGGACAGGCCGACCTGGGGCACCCGTTACCGGTACGACGACGCCGACCGGTTCCAGCGGACCATCGACTGGTACTTCGGGCTGGTGGACAAGGGCTGTCTGAACAGTTACGGCACCTTCTCCGACGTGACGGGGCAGGACATCCAGCTCGGCTCGGGCGCCGTGGCCATGGTCGTCCACGGCGCCTGGATGTTCAACACCTTCGCGAAGCTGGACATCGACGTCGGCATCGCCGCCACCCCGGTGGGCCCGTCGGGGCGCAACGCGTCGATGCTCAACGGCGTCGGCGACTCGGTCGTCAAGCAGTCGCCGAGGATCGCCGAGGCCTGCCGGTGGGTGGCCTTCCTCGGCACGGCCGAGGCGCAGGACATCGTCGCCTCGTACGGCGTCGTCTTCCCGGCGATCGCCTCGTCGACCGAGAAGGCCATCGAGGTCTTCGAGCGGACGGGCCTGCCCGTGGATTCCTTCACCCAGCACGTCGAGAACGGCACCGGCTTCTACTTCCCGCTGTCCTACTTCGGCGCCGACATCCTGGCCATCATGAGCCCGGCGATGGAGGCCGTCTGGTCGGAGCGCCTCCCCGCGTCCTCCCTCGACGAGGCCAACGAGCAGATCAACCTGCTGTTCGAGACCTCCTCGCGCGGCAGAGGGGGATCCTGAGGACGGGCCGGCCGGGCGCGGACCGCGCCCGGCGGGCCCGCCGGGCGCGGTCCGATCCCTGCCGCGCGGTCCGGCCCCGTAACCTCGCTGAAACCCGCGTGCAACACCGGGGGCCCCGCACCTAGTAGCGTGATGCCCGTCACCGTACGAGCAGGGCACCGGGCCCCGCTCGACTCTCCCGGGGGGAAAACATGTTCAAAGGCGCCGATGACCTGCTGAAGTTCATCGAGGACGAGCACGTCGAGTTCATCGACGTGCGCTTCTGCGATCTGCCAGGTGTCATGCAGCACTTCGTCGTCCCGTCCAGCGGCTTCGGCCCCGAGGTCTTCACCGAGGGCCTCGCCTTCGACGGCTCCTCCGTCGAGGGCTTCGCCACGATCAACGAGTCCGACATGGCGCTCATGCCCGACCCGTCCAGCGCCTGGCTCGACCCCTTCCGCGAGCACAAGACCCTCATCATCGACTTCTTCGTGCACAACCCGATCACGAAGGAGCCCTACAGCCGGGACCCCCGCAACATCGCCCGCAAGGCCCAGGCCTACCTCGGCACCACCGGCATCGGCGACACCGCCTACTTCGCCCCCGAGGCGGAGTTCTACGTCTTCGACGACGTGCGCTACGAGACCAACGGCCACAGGTCCTTCTACTCGGTCGACGCCGAGGCGGCGGCCTGGAACACCGGCCGCACCGAGGACCGCGGCAACCAGGGCTACAAGGTGCGGGTCAAGGGAGGCTACTTCCCCGTCGCCCCCACCGACCACTACGGGGACCTGCGCGACGAGATGGTGAAGCGCTGCCTGGCCGCCGGCCTCGACATCGAGCGCGCCCACCACGAGGTCGGCTCCGCCGGCCAGGCCGAGATCAACTGGCGCTTCGACGAGCTGCTCACCAGCGCCGACAACACGATGAAGTTCAAGTACATCGTGAAGAACACCGCCTACCTGCACGGCAAGACCGCCACCTTCATGCCCAAGCCGGTCTTCGGCGACAACGGCTCGGGCATGCACTGCCACCAGTCCATCTGGAACAGGGGCGAGCCGCTGTTCTTCGACGAGAACGGCTACGCGCAGCTGTCCGACATGGCCCGCCACTACATCGGCGGCCTGCTCAGGCACGCCCCCAGCCTGCTGGCCTTCACCAACCCGACCGTCAACAGCTACCACCGTCTCGTGCCGGGCTTCGAGGCGCCGGTCAACCTGGTCTACTCGAACGGCAACCGCTCGGCCTGCATCCGCATCCCGATCACCGGCCCGAACCCGAAGGCCAAGCGCATCGAGTTCCGCTGCCCCGACCCGAGCTCCAACCCGTACCTCGCCTTCGCGGCCCAGCTCATGGCCGGCATCGACGGCATCCAGAACCGGATCGAGCCGCCGGCCCCGATCGACAAGGACCTCTACGAGCTGCCCCCCGAGGAGTACGACGAGGTCGACCAGGTGCCCGGTTCGCTGTCCGAGGTGCTCGACGCCCTCGAGAAGGACAACGACTACCTGCTCGCCGGTGACGTCTTCACCCTCGACCTCATCGACACCTGGATCGCGATGAAGCGCGCGGAGATCGCCGAGCTGCAGCAGCGCCCGCACCCCTACGAGTTCGACCTGTACTACCAGATCTGAGCCGTCCGGGCCGAGTCCGGGGCCCGCCCCCTGCCACCGGGGGCGGGCCCCGGCGCGTCGGGCCTCATGCGGCTCGTCGGACGGGCCCGCCGCGCATGATCACGGCGTTCCGCATGGAGGACCCCACCAGCAAGAACGACGCCGCCCCCGATCGGGTCCTCTCGAGCCCACCGGACACCCCGTGCACGGATGTCAGATCTCGTCGCCCTCCACCGCGAAGGCGGCGCTCTGGCGTTCACGGCGCCTGCGCAGTTCGGCGAAGACGTCCTGGGTCCTCAGACGATGGTGCGTACCGACCTCATGGGCGGGAATCCGCCCCTCGTGGATCATCTTCATCAGGGTGGGGCGCGAGATGCCGAGGATCTTGGCCGCGGTGGACGTCGTGAGCTCCTCGGGAAGAGGAGTCACGCTGAGGGTGCCTCCTCTGGCCGTCGCGTCGAGCACCCGGAGAAGAAGTTCCACGATCCGCGGCGGCAGGTTCCCCGCATGAAGCGCGGGGTTCGGACGGCGCAGCTCCTCGGCCACGGCCCCTGCATCCCGGGCATCCTCGGCCGTCGTCAGGACGTGTTCATCGTCGATCATCATGGCCATGGATCCTCCTCGCCTCATCGCATCCCGTGATGCCGTGGCAGGACCGCCGCGGAACCGTCCGGCAGGAGCACCTGCCACGACATGAACTTTCACTTGTATCCGCGAGTCCGTGCTCGTCCCTCGTCCTGTCCGGAACGGCTGCCATACTTGCCCCATGGGCTCTTGGAGGGATCCGCTCGTCATCGTCGGCGCGGCACTGGCCGTGCTGGGGCTCGCCGGATGCGCGGATTCGCCGGAGCCAGGGCCTTCGGCCAGCGCCTCGTCGAGCCCGTCGACCCCGGCCGCGAGCACGTCGGACAGCCCCACCCCCCTGGCCGCCGACGACCTCGCCCTGCCCGCGCAGTTCGACGGCTGGAGCGCCCAGGAGTCCCCCACGCCGGCGCCGACGACCATCGACAACACCCCGGCGGTCATGCAGACCGGCGTCTACTCCGACGGCACCGGCACGCGCCTGGTGACGCTCATCGCGACCCGCGACAAGGGCTACCTGGAGTCGCTGCGCAAGAAGACCAGCGACACGACCGAGGTCGGCGCCTCCGTCTGCGGTGCACCGCAGGACGTGCCGCAGGCCGTCACCTGCACCCGCGAGCTGACCGGTGGCCTCATCCAGGTCACCGCGACGGGGCCTGCCGCCGAGGAGCTCGGCGCCTTCACCAACGGGCTCTACGACTCCCTGGGCTGACCTCATGGCTCTCAACGACACGGATGTCACCGACGCGGCCCTGGCGATCCTCGACGAGTACGGCCTGGCCGATCTCACGATGCGGCGCCTGGCCGACTCTCTCGGGGTGAGGGCCGGCGCCCTCTACTGGCACGTGAGCAACAAGCAGACCCTGCTGGCCGGGCTCGTCACCGTGATCCTCGACGGCCTGGAGGAGCCCGCAGGGCCGTGGCGGGCCGGGCTGGCCGGGTGGGCCGATGCGCTGCGCTCGAGGCTTCTGGCCCACCGGGACTCGGCCGACCTCGTCGCCACGATGCGTGCCATCGGCATGGCCGCGACCGATCTCGCCGACGGCCCGGCCGCCTGCCTCACCGGGGCGGGGCTCGAGCCGGAGCGGGCGGGGCTCGGGGCCCGCACGCTCGTCCACTTCGTCATCGGTCACGTCAACGAGGAGCAGCAGCGGGTCCAGCTGGGCCCGCTGGCCGGCGAGGACGCCCCGCCGGTCCCGTCGGGGGCCGAGGACTTCCGCGCCGGTGTGGGGCTGCTCCTGGACGGCATCGCGGCCCAGTTCCCCTGAGCCCCGTCGGCCGCGGGGGCGTCCCGCGCGACGACGCCCTCGTCGGGCACGGGCCCGACCGGGCGACCGCGGCCCCGTCGGTCACCAGGGCATCCTGCGCGCCAGCGCCTGCGGCATCAGCCTGAAGACCGTCATGACCGGCCCGAAGACGGCCGGCACCCGCACCAGCTCGCGGCCCCGCTCGTCCGCCTCGGCGACGGCCCGCCCGACGCGACGCGGGTCGACGGCCAGCGGCATGCTGCGGCCGGCCGTCATGGCGCTGCGCACGAAGCCGGGCCGTACGACGAGCACGCCGATGCCGTCGGGGCGCAGGGCTTCGCGCAGGCCGGTGAAGAAGCCGTCCATGCCGGCCTTGGAGGCCCCGTAGACGAAGTTGGGGCGCCGCACCCGCTCGGCGGCCACCGAGCTGATCGCGATGATGCGCCCGCGGCGGCCGGTCGCCCGGGCCTGCCCGCGCAGCCGCTGGGCGACGAGCACGCCGATGCTCACGGCGGCCGTGGCGTTGACGGTGAAGACGGTGACGGCGGCCCCGGCGTCCTGCCAGGCCCGCTCCTGGTCGCCGAGCACGCCGAAGGCGAGGACGACGCGGTCGACCGGCCCGGCGAGGGCCTCGGCGACGGCCGCCTCGTGAGCGCCGAGCTCGGCGACGTCGAGGTCGACGATCCGCACCCGGGTCGCGCCGGCCTCGAGCATCGCCCGCCGCGCGGCGGGCACGCGCGGGGCGCCGGGCCGGCAGACGAGGAC
>ERZ773075.312-NODE-312-length-40334-cov-10.5775_pt1 | contig 40334 bp, 38 predicted proteins | sample MGYA00580614_ERZ773075 | MGnify/ENA primary metagenome ERZ773075 (study PRJEB29015, sample SAMEA2738021) | human oral metagenome | biome: human oral; feature: human-associated habitat; material: dental | place: China | collected 2043 ...
CGGGCAGCCCCGCCCCGGCGCCCGTGGTCACGACCGCCCCGCCCCCCGCTGCGCGCGCGGTCACTGCGCGTCGGCCATGAGGCGTTTGAGCAGCGAGGCGTGCACGCGGGGCGCGCCCACCAGGATCGAGCCCTTGTGCCGCACGTCCATAGGCGTGCCGTCCAGCCGCGTCACGCGGGCCCCCGCCTCCTCGCAGATGAGCGAGGCGGCCGCGATGTCCCACGGCGACACCCACATGTGGACGAAGGCCCCGGCGCGCGAGGCCGCCACCTCGACGCACTCGAGCGCCGCCGAGCCGTAGCGCCTGTGGCCGCGCGAGTCCACGAGGGCGCGCGCGAGCCGGGGCAGGGCGAGGATCTCCTTGATATCGGTGATGATGATGGCGTCCGTGTAGTCGTCGGCGTCGAGGACGGGCGCGAGCGCCTCGCCGTCGCACCGCGCGCCCTCGCCCCGCACCGCTGTGTACACGTGGGAGCCGACGACGTCGGCGACGACGCCGACGACGGGCGCCCCGTCCTCGCACAGGGCCAACGACACCGCGTAGTCGCGGTGGGTGCTCACGTAGTTCATCGTGCCGTCGATGGGGTCGAGCACCCACACGCGCCCGGCGAAGGAGTCGACGGTGTGCCCCTCCTCGCCGAGCATCGGGTAGCCGGTGGCCTCCGCTAGGCGCGCCGCAACGACTTCCTCGATGCGGCGGTCGACTGCGGTGACCAGGTCGTTGCGATTCGTCTTCGTGCGCACGTCGAGGCTGATGCCGGGGTCGAGGGCGAGCGCCATGGCCTCGCGCACGGTCGCCTCGGCGATCTGCAGGAGCTGGGTCGTGGTCGGTTCTGACATGGTCACGCCTCACTTCTCCGACTCGGTCGAGTCCGCCTCGGTGCCGGTCCGCGCCGCGTTGCTGGCGGCGTAGGCGCGATCGCCCCTCAGGTTGCGCTCTTCGAAGAGGGCGACCAGGACAAGGCAGATGAGCCCGACGGCCGCGGAGAAGAACAGGACGTTGAAGGTCGCGCCCCAGCCGTGCAGGTGGAATCCCAGGATCGTCACGCCGTCCTTGGTGGGGTCGGCGATCCGCCCGATGAGGACCTTGGCCAGGGAGTCGCCGAACACGTACCCGAAGGCCCGGGGCACGGCGTTGACGACCACGGTGGCGCTCTTCGGGGCGAAGCCGATGACGCAGATGCCGATGAGGGTGACGGGGCCGAAGATGAGGAACCCGATGAAGAACAGGGCCGCGTAGACGACCCCTGGTGCAGTGGCGTGGGAGTAGACGAAGATCGGGACGACGACCAGGCACATGCCGATGGCGGCGCTCAGGGCGCGCCTGCCGCCCATCTTGTCCGAGAAGTACCCCCACAGCAGGGACCCCGCCAGTCCGCCCAGCTCCAGGGCCATGGTCGTGTTCACCGCGAGGTAGTCGGAGAACCCCAACTCCTGGCGGGTGTACAGGACGTTCCAGTTGTCGATGCCGATGCGCACGCAGTACGCGGCCACGTTGGCGACGCACAGGAACCACACGGCCGGGTTCTTCAGGACGTAGTCGACGAGGATCCGCCCCTTGTCCATGTTCTCCGAGACGGTGTCGGCCTTCGCCTCGGGCTCGCCGAAGATCGTCTCGGGTTTGTCCCACCCGAGCTCGACGGGATCGTCCTTGCCGTAGAAGTACCCCCAGACGCCGATCGGGATCGCGACGACGGCCGGGACGATGAACATGCCGATCACGGAGCCCGCGAAGAGGGTGTTGGCCCCCCACAGGGCCAGCACGCCGGCGATCATGGCGCCGAGGTTGTGCGAGGCGTTCCACCAGCCGATGAAGCGCCCGCGCAGCACGCGCGGTGTCCACCGGTTCATCGTCGAGTTGCAGCACGGGCCGCCCGGGGCCTGCAGCAGCCCGTTGAGCGACCACAGCAGGAGCATCCACCCGTAGGGGCTGTTCATCGAGGCCAGGAGCGCTCCGATGAGGATCGAGGCGACGCCCGAGCCGATGAGCAGTGCCGAGACGACTTTCTTCGTGTTCTTCCCGTCGATGAAGAACCCCAGGATGAGGCCGCCGAATCCGTAGGTGAGCGAGAAGCCGAAGCCGATGTACCCCAGGTCGCTGGTGGTCAGGCCCGTCTGCTCGACCAGGAAGGGCTGGGCAGACTTGAAGTTCGTCCTCAGCAGGTAGAAGCCGCCGTAGGCGATGATGAGGACGGCGTAGGTCTTGAGGAACTCGTAGACCCATTTCTTCCTCTGGACCTCCAGCGGCAGGCCGGCGTGGGGCGCCGGCCGTATGTCGAATGCGCGTGAGAGAAATTCCACTGGTACAACCTCCATGTTGTGCCCCCGCTGGTCGCCCGCGGCCATGCGGGCACCGTGCCCCAGGGAGGACGCTTCCACTATACAAACGTTTGCGCATTGATGTCACTAGGTTCGCAGACATTGTTGCGGAGTTCGGGCGGCCCATTCTTTCTTGCGGGGAAAATCCCTGTAAAATACAGTCCGCTGTTGCGGCCCACCGCAGCGGCCCCAACCGACAGAAAGGCCACCCATGACCATCGAAGAGCTGCCCCTCACCGAGGCCCCCAGCGGCTGCGGCTGCGGCGGGCACGAGGCGCACCCGCCCATGATCGACGCCGCCGCGATCCCCCACCGGATCCGCCACGCCGCGGTCCTCGGCGTCGCGCAGTCCATGCGCGGGGGCGAGGCCTTCGTCATCCGCGCCCCGCACCTCCCCACGCCGCTGCTGGCGCAGATCGAACAACTGCCCGGCCAGTGGGCCTTCGAGGTCCTCACCGACAGGCCCGAGCACTGGGACGTGAAGGCGACGCGCACCGCGCTGTGAGCCGCCGTCCCCCGCTCCGGCGCGGGGGCGGCCCCGGTAGTCCCCCGGCGGCGCCGGGAGGACGAGGCCGCCTCCGTTCCCGGGCCGGGGCCCGCGGGGTCTTCCCAGCGGGCCGCCCGGGCTCCAGCCGGGGCGCTCAGATGTCGAGCGGGCGCAACAGTTCGGGCGCGGGCAGGCGCCCGTCGACCACGTAGGCGCGGAACACGGGGGCGGCCTGCTCCCCGGTGAAGACCTCCTCGGGGTGGACGCGGACGGCGGCAGGCCCGCCCTCACCGGTGTCCCACTCGATGCCCATCCAGCTCTCGGGGTCGGCGACCGGCTCGCGGGCGACGACGTAATGCTTGTACGAGCCGTCCTGGCCGGTCACGCGGATCTCGACCGTCATCACCCCGGTGGAGCCCGCGCACTGGATGTACGTCGAACGCGCGGGGTCGTCGGCTGCCACGTCCTCGGGGCGCTCGGCGCCGGAGGGCAGCCCCCATACGACCATCGCGTACATGTGCGAGCCGTCGAAGCATCTGGGCGCGGTGAGCACCTCGGTGATCCCGTCGGCGACCGCCTCGGGAGTGCTCTCAGCGGAGAACTCCTCGACGGGCCCCGCCTCCGCGAGCAAATCCGTTCTTGCGAACCGTCTCATACTTCCTGCCTCGGCATGGTCCAGCACCTCTCCCCACCGATAGTAGCCGCCGCGCGGAGCCGGCGCCCGCCCCCCGCGGGGCGCGTCGGCTCCCTGCCGTCTGTGGCGCCCAGTGGGCGAGCGCCATCGTCCGCGGGTGCGGAACTCAGGACCCGCGGGCCGTTTCCGCTCCCGCGGGTTTCAGATGTCGAGGGAAGCGCAGTAGTTCGGCGGGCGGGAGCGCGACGCCGTGGCGGTGGTCTGTGCGTCCTGGTTCTGGCGCTCATGGCAGTGCCTCCGGGTCGTCGAAGATCGACGTGCCCGTGCGCAATTCGGTGAGGTATTCCTCGGTCTGGTCGGGAGGCGCGACGATCATCCCGATCCCGGCCCGGTTGCCGCTCAACGACAGGCACGCATCGTTGGGCAGGATCCAGGTCGCGCTCCGACCCGTCCCCTGGTCCTTCTCGTTCACGGGCTCCCCCCAGTTTCTGGCGATTTCGTCGTAGTAGGCGCGGTACGTGCCCGCGATGACGGAGTCGAATCCGCCGTACGCCGCAGGTGGCATCAGGGAGGAGATTTGAACGTCGACCATGCGCACCAGTCCCCTGCTCGCGTAGAAGAACGACTCGGCCTCCCCTGCGGTGCAGTCGGTGGTGAAGGATTCGATGTCGTCGTCGGCGCGCACCCAGCCCAGGGCCTTGTAGGTGGCGATGCCCTGGGCCCGGGTCATGGGCCACGGGTGCAGGGCCCACGCCCGCACGATCTCCATGAAGCGCCCCACCGCAGGGGCACAGAACTCAGTACCCACGTGCCGCCTCCGCTCCCGCGGGTCTTAGATGTCGAGGGGGCGCAGCAGGGCGGGATCGGGCAGGGTGCCGCCTGTGATGTAGTCGTGGAAGACGGGCGCGGCCTGGTCGCCGGTGAAGACCTCCTCGGGGTGGACGTGGATCGTGAAGGAGTCCTCGTCCTTTTCCCATTCGATGTGCACCCACTTGTCGGGGTCGGCGACGGGCTCGCGCGCGACCACCCAGTGGTGGTAGGAGCCGTCCTCACCGCTGACGCGGATCTCCACGGACATGGCGCGTGTGGATCCGCCGCATTGGATGTAGTCGGTCAGCCCCTGGGACCGGCGCGGCATGTTCGTCGGGTCGCTCACCCCGTCCGGCAGCGGCCACACCACAATGCAGAAACGTTGGAACCCGTCCAAGTAGCGCGGAGCGGTCAAGCACGTGTGCATCTCCTCGGCGATGGACTCGGGCGTCTGGGGGGACGTGTACCCGTCCGATGTCCCGTACCTGTTGTCCACAGTCCTTATGACGTACCTGGTCATTACTCCTTCCTTTCGACATGGTGGACTTGAGTGCTGGTGATCTCGATTATCGTACCATTTTCTAGATACCCGAAGGGCGACTCGTGAAGCGAGTGGGTCAGAATGAAACCGCGCGTCGACCCTGACCAGGGCGGCGCACATTAGAAAACTAGTCCGCTTCCGCTGTTCGAGCCGAACCACCGCCTGCCGCCCTCAGTCATATGAGCGAGCATAATCCCGGGTTGACGCGCCGCCATGCGGGCCGGTCACTACTATGGGCGCTCATCGGAGTAGAACAGCTGATGAACCCGTTTGCTCTCAGCCTCCCATTGTTCCCAGTACCGGCCCCAGAAGGCGTCGTCAACGACCAGGGGGGGACAGCTTCCCGCCCTCAAGGGTGTTGTAGTCGTACCAATGGAGCGAATCATCCTTGGCGTCTTTCACCAACATATATTCCGAGCCGACTGGCTGGAAGTAAAGTAAATCAATGATGGGGAACAGATCCCCAACGGTGTTGAAGTTCACGATCCGCATGCTTGAGGGCGACTCGAGGAACTCGGGGGTGTCATCCTCTGAATAGAGGCGCCAGCCCGAGTCGTTAACATTCTCCGACTCCTCGCGCATCGCCCATTTCACGGAGGACTCGCGCCGAAGGATCTTCACCGACGCCACGCATGCGAGCGCGAACGGAATTCCTGGGGGCGCGGCAGCTCTTTTCGGCATCTCTCTCCTCAGGGGTGGCCAGTTGGCGCATTGTAGCATGTTTATGCGCCTCGACATGCGAATGCCCGTTCATCCACATTGTACGCGTTCTGCATTTTCACTTATGCACGTCCTGCATCCAGCATTGACATCTTCTCATGTTTCTGTTGGAACTAATCGGCGTTTACGCCGTGGTTTTGGTGCGGTGGGTGAGTTGCACGGCGTTGTGGGTGAGGTTCTCGGCGCCCGTCATCTCATGGCTGGGGGCCCCAGGCGCACCGGGCAGGGGGTGCTCGGCGTACCAGGCGTCGTAGTCCCGGTTGAACTGGTCCCAGAAGGCGTCGTCGAGCGCGAGTTCACGAAGAGTGCCGTTCTCATCACGGGAGTTCTCGTCGAACCAGGCCTTGCGCATTTGCTGCGGCAGATCAACAAGGCGCAACTCGGTTCCCACGGGCTGGAAGTACATGGGCATGATCATGGGCTCGATCACCCCGGCCTCGTTGAAGGAGATAATGACGAAGTTGCCCTCACCCTCAATGAACTCCGGAGTGTCGGACGCCGAGTAGAGCCTTCACCCCGAGTCCTCGCCCGGCACCTCCGGCTCGACACGGACCAGCCACCTCAGGGGCGATCTCCTGTAGACGAAGTGACTGGATGCCAGGACGTTGAGGGCGCCACGGATGGCAGGAAAGCGGGCACTCATGATTCCTCCAGAAGTCGATCAGCGATCCGTGACGCGGCGCACCAGCACGACACGTATTCCGATTCCACCGACTATGCTAACGCTCTTCGGACGCCTTTTTTCGCGATCGAAGACCAGCGCGAGTCGAGTTGACGAATACCTGGCACCGCGTGTCGAGAACCATGCGGAACTCCGGCGGCCGGGCCTTCCGCTGCGAGTATATCTTCGCGCGCGTTCGCCGACCAGTGCGGCGGCTACGCCTTATGATCAACGATCAACAAGGGCGGGCATGCAGTCACAGCACTGGTCGCCGAGCGGTCAGTACTCCTCGAGCAGTTCGTCCAGCTCGTCGTCGACCAACTCCGCGGACTCGACGGGCTCGGCGCCCTCGGGCAGGGCACGGGTCGGGACGGGCAGTTCCTCGAGGCGGTCCGCCCCCAGTGCGCCCGGATCGGCGCTGTGGGGACCGCTGCCCTCGGCGGCGTCCAAGCCTGTGGCACCGCCATCAGTGCCGACGCCTCCGTCCACATGGGCAATGCCGCCGCCGCTCGGGCCGCCGCTGGCCCAATCGGGATCAGTGCCGATGTCGGCGCCACCGGTCCGGTCGGCACTCCCCTGCCCGCCGACTCCGGCAGTATCGGCACCACCGTCCCCGCCGACGGGGACTTCCCCGCCGCCAGAACGGCCCGCAGCGCCATCACTGGGCCGATCAGCGCCTGCCGTACCAGCGGCCTCCCCGACGTCAGCCACACCCTCGGCCCGCCCGGCGCCCGCCTCGTCGAAGTCCCCGCCGCGCCGCGCCCACGAGGAGGCGATGTCCTTGCGGATCGCGTCGAGCACCGCGTTGACGAAACGGGGCGAGGCGTCGGTGGAGATCGAACGGACGATGGAGATCGCCTCGTCGATCGCCACGATCGGCGACACGTCGTCCGAATTGGCCAGCATCTCCCACACCGCCACACGCATGACCGCCAAGTCCACGGCGGCCACCCTGTCCAGCCCGGGGACGCGCGCGTGGGCCTCGATCAGGTCGTCGATGCGGCGCAGGCTGTCGGCCACACCCGCGATGATCTGGATCGAGTACTCCGGCAGGGGCGTCTGCGCGGCGGTGATGACGCGCCGCTCGCGCAGCAGGTCGCGCAGGGCCTCGGGGTCGCGGCCCATCCCCCGCTGGTCCGCCTCGAAGACCACGTCGGCGGCGCGCTTGCGGGCCTTCGTGCGCGAGGTGAAACGGTGCTGGCGCGACATCAGTCGGTCACGCGACCCGAGTACGAGCCGTCGCGGGTGTCGACCTTGACGCGGGTGCCCTCCTCCATGAAGAGGGGAACCTGGATCTCGTAGCCGGTCTCCAGCGTCGCGGGCTTCGTGCCCGCCGAGGAGCGGTCGCCCTGCAGGCCGGGCTCCGTGTGGGTGATGGTGAGGACCACCGTGGCCGGCAGCTCCACGAAGAGGACGGTGCCGTCGTGCTGGGAGACGATGACGTCCTGGTTCTCCACCATGAAGTTGCGGGCGTCGCCGACGACCTCGCCGGGGACGGTGATCTGGTCGTAGGTGGACTGGTCCATGAAGACGTAGTCGGTGCCGTCCTGGTAGAGGTACGTCATGTCGCGGCGGTCCACCGTCGCGGTCTCGATCTTGATGCCCGCGTTGAAGGTCTTATCGACCGTCTTGCCCGACATGACGTTCCTGATCTTCGTGCGCACGAAGGCGGGGCCCTTGCCGGGCTTGACGTGCTGGAACTCGACAACCTGCCAGAGCTGGCCGTCGATCACCATGACGAGGCCGTTCTTCAGATCATTCGTCGTTGCCACAGGGGTACCTCACTTTTGAAGGAATCGTTAACCGTCGGCCAGTTTACACGCCCGGAGCACCGAATCCGCGACCTGCGCGGGCGTCAGGGAGTCCGTCTCCACTGAGGAATCGGCCACGGCGGCGTAGTGGGCGCGGGCCTCCTCCATCATCGCCCGGAGCGCGGCGCGGGGCGCCCCGAGGCCGACGGAGCGGGGCGCGCCCAGGTCCATGCGGCGCGAGACCGTGGAGATGCCGGCCTCCAGCCACACCACCGTGGCGCCCTCTTCGCGCGCGCGGGCGAGCGCGGCGGCGACCCCGGGGTCGGCGGGCATCGACGGGCCGAGCACGGTGACCCCCTCGGGCCCGGCGAGAGCGGCTATGGCCCGTTCCCGTCTGGCGCCGGCCAGCCTCGGGTCCCGCCGCACCACCAGGGCCGCCATCGTCGAGCCCAGGGAGGCGGCGGCCTCGTCGTCGGTCTCATGCAGTGCGACGCTGAGGCGGGCGGCCAGCAGGGTGCCCACGGTGGACTTGCCCGACCCGGAGGGCCCGATGAGCACGAGGCGGGGGCGGCCTGCTCGGGCGGCCCCTCCCGTCGTAGGGGGAGCCCCGCGCCCCGCGCCCGCCAGCGCGGTCCCGTCCGCAACGGGAGGAGCCCCGCGTCCGGCGTCCGGAGGAGGGGAAGCAGTCCCCGGGGGAGCGGCCCCTCCCCCGGCCCGGGCCGGGGCGCCCCCGGGCTCCGGCCCCACGCGCCTCACAGGGGGATCCCCGTGCTGCGCGCGGCCGCCTCGAGCTCCCCGGGCTCCACGACGTGCACCTGCGGGTTGCCGATCCCGTCGAGCAGTACGAAGCGCAGCACGCCCCGGCGGACTTTCTTGTCGGAGCGCATGGCGGCGACCAGCTGGTCCAGGGGCGCCCCGTCGAAGCGGGTGGGCAGCCCGGCCTTGCCGAACAGCTCCTCGTGCTCGGCTGTCTCCGCCTCGTCCAGCATGCCCCGGGCGCGGGCAAGGTGCGCCGCGAAGACGCACCCCACGGCCACGGCGTCCCCGTGGCGCCACGTGTACCCCTGCGTCCTCTCGATCGCGTGGGCCAGGGTGTGCCCGTAGTTGAGGATCTCGCGCAGACCGGACTCGCGGGGGTCGGCGCCCACCACCTCGGCCTTGACCGCGACGGAGCGCCGCACGAGCTCGGCCAGCAGCGGGGAGGCCGGGTCGGCCAGCTCCTGGGCCGGAGCCTCGGAGACGAGGCGCAGGATCTGCGTGTCGCGGATGAAGCCGCACTTGACGACCTCGGCCATCCCGGCGGCCAGGTCGCGGGCGCCCAGCGTGTCCAGGGCCGCCAGGTCGCACACGACCCGTGAGGCTGAGTGGAAGGCGCCGACGAGGTTCTTGCCCTGGGGGGTGTTGATGCCCGTCTTGCCGCCCACGGCGGCGTCCACCATCGCCAGCAGCGTGGTCGGCACGTTCACCAGGCGAACGCCCCGCAGCCACGTCGCGGCGGCGAAGCCCGCCATGTCGGTCGTGGCGCCGCCGCCCATGGCGACGACGGCGTCCTTGCGGCCCAGGCGCATCCTGCCGGCCGTGTCCCACAGGGAGGCCACGACCTCCAGGCGCTTGCCCTCCTCCGCGTCGGGGTGGGAGGCGGTCTCCACCTCGTAGCCCCGCTTGCGCAGGTCCTCGGCCAGCTGCTGCGCGCGTCCGGCGACGGGCCGGGCGTGGACCAGCAGGACCTTCTGGGTGAGGGTGTCGAAACCCGCGGCCACGTGCCCGCTGGCCAGGTCCCGTCCGATGACGACCCGCGAGGGGTCCGCGCCGCCCACCTCGACGACGCGGGGGGCGGCGCCCGTGTCGATCATCGCTGCGATCTGGTCGATGACGCGCTGGACGGGGCGGGCGTCGGAGTGGACGCGCACCGAGGCGACCTCCTCGTACAGGCGGGCCCGCTGGTGGCGCAGGAGCGCCAGGGTCCCCTCGGGGTCCACCCGCAGCAGCGGGCGGTGGCCCTTGCCAGTGGTGCGCCGCACCAGTTCCTCGTGGTCCACGTCGATGTGGACGACGCTCACGCCGCGCAGGAGCTCGCGCACGCGGGCGGTCACGACGGCCCCGCCGCCCAGGGAGACGACGGCGCGCATGCCGAGCGCCCGCTCGACGGCGCGGGCCTCCTTCTCCCGGAAGGCCACCTCCCCCTGCTCGGCGAAGATCGTGGAGACGGCGGCGCCCTCCTCCTCTTCGATGAGGGCGTCGGTGTCGACGTGCGGGACGCCGAGGGCCCTGGCGAGCCCGCGCCCCACTTGGGATTTGCCCGCGCCCGGCATGCCGACCAGGACGACGGGGAGCGTCAATCGTTGGGACACAGTCTCTCCTCCACGCGGTTCAGATAGGACTCCAGGTTCCGGCGCATCTCGCCGACCGAGTTCCCGCCCGCGTGCTCGAAGAGCGCGTCGGCCAGGACCAGGGCGACCTCCGCCTGCGCGATCACGGCGCCGGGGACCACCTGGCAGGCGTCGGAGCGCTGGTGGAGGGCCACCGCCTCCTCCCCCGTCGCCAGGTCGATGCTGCGCAGCGCCCGCGGCACTGTGGAGATCGGTTTGAAGGCGGCGCGGGCGACGACCGGCTGCCCGTTCGACGTGCCCCCCTCGATGCCGCCGGCGTGGTTCGAGGCCCGGGTGGGCCGCCCCAGCTCGTCGCGCACGATCTCGTCGTGGGCCGCCGAGCCCGGCAGCGCGGCCTGCGCGAAGCCGTCCCCTATCTCCACGCCCTTAACGGACTGGATCGACATGAGCGCCCCGGCGATGCGCGCGTCCAGGCGCCTGTGGGCGCTGACGTGGGAGCCCAGTCCGATGGGGACCCCCCACGCGACGACCTCGACGACTCCACCGATGGTGTCGCCGGCGCGTTTCGCCGCGTCGACGGCGCCCACGAAGCGCGCGCCCGCCTCCTCGTCGAGCGTGCGCATGGGCGAGGCGTCGAGGCGGGCCGCGTCCTCCGGGACCGGCAGGGGGCCGGGGACCGCGGCCTCGGCGCCGACGGCGACCACGTGGGACACCAGGCGCACCCCGGCCACCTGTTCGAGCAGCTGCTCGGCGATGGCGCCCAGGGCGACGCGGGCGGCCGTCTCGCGGGCGCTGGCGCGCTCGAGGACGGGGCGCGCGTCGTCGAGGTCGTAGGAGACCATGCCCGGCAGGTCCGCGTGGCCGGGCCGGGGCCTGGTGAGGGGCCGGTTGCGGGCGATCTCGCGCTCGTCGCCCGTGCCCGCATCCTTGAGGAGCTCGGCGGGGTCGACGGGGTCGGCGGACATGACGACGCGCCACTTGGGCCATTCGGTGTTCGCGATCTGGACGGCTATGGGCGCCCCCGTGGTCAGGCCGTGGCGCACCCCGGCCAGGATCGTGGCCTCGTCCTCCTCGAAGCGCTGGCGCGCGCCCCTGCCGTGGCCGAGGCGCCTGCGGGCCAGTGCGGCGCGCAGCACCGCCGTCGTGAGGCGGATCCCCTGGGGGATGCCCTCGATCGTCGCGACCAGTGCGGGGCCGTGCGACTCCCCCGCCGTCATCCATTCGAGCATGGGCCCAGTCTCCCACAGGCGGCGCGCCCCGCGCGGGAACGGCCCCCTACTGGACAGGGCCGGACTGCGGCTGCGACTGGGGCTCGTCCGCGGGCGGCTCGGTGCCCAGGACGTCGATGACGATGCACAGCGTGTCGTCCCCCTCGGCCAGGTCGGGGGGCACGGTGATCGCCAGGCGGGACCCGACTTTCTGGTCGACGAGGGTCTCGGACAGGCCCTTCATGGCGGTCTTGAGGTTGACGACCTCGGGGATGCCGGTCGCCCACGTCGAGGCGCGCACGACCCCGTCGGTCCAGCCGACCACGGTGAACTGCGCGACGACGCGGTCGCCGGCGTGGACCTGCACGCCGTCGCCCTTTACCAGGGTCTGCGTGGTGATGGTCCCCGACGGGGCCTCGGCGTGCCTGATGACCGGGCCCTCGGGGTGCATCTCCACGCTGAGGGGGCCCGAGGACGCGTCGATGGCGGTGCCCTGCGCGATGGAGGGCAGGACGTCGATGATGTCCACCTCCACGTCCGAGACCGCGTTGGCGGCCTTGTTCTGCTCGCCGAGCTTGCGCACGACCACGAGGCGCGAGCCCTCGTTCTTGCCGACGACGATCCTGCCCAGTTCATCAGGGATCGTATCGGAGCCGACCAGTCCCAGCGTCAGCTGGGGGCGGCCCGACACGGACAGCATCTCCCCGCTGTGCCCGTCGAAGGCGGTGATCGACACGAGCACGGGCGAGCCCTCGGTGATGGTGCGGCCCGTGCCCTGGGAGACCACGGTCGCCTGAATGCCCGTCACGGACAGCTCCCCCGCGATCGTGATCGTCGGCGTGGCCCCCACGCGCCCCGACACGGTGACCTGGTCCGTGACGCGCGGCATCGAGGCGGACTGCGCCGCGGGGGGGTCGGAGGGCCGGGGGGACAGCGTCCACCACGCGCAGGCGGCGCCCGCGACCACCAGGACGAGCGCCAGGGCGATCCACGCGTACAGGGAGGCGCGCGAGCCCCCCTGGCTCCTCTCCCCCAGCCTGCGGGCCCGTGCCGAGGCCCCCCTTCGCGCCCTGGCGGAGCCGCGCGTCCAGTCGCGGTGCCCGCTCATGCCGGCAGCACGGGGGCCGAGGCCCCGATCCGGGAGACGAGGGCGTCGACTCGGGGGTCGGAGGAGGACAGCGGGTCCTGCAGGGACAGCGGCCCGGACGACTGGTCGTCGAGGCGGACGTGCACCCAGTCGACCGTGACGTCGGCGCGCGCGTCCTCGGCCGCGGCGATGATCGCGCCGCGCAGCCGGGCGCGCGTCGTGGCCGGCGGGGCTGTGAGGGCCCGCGAGGCGCCCCCGGGGCTGGTGAGGCGCTTCATGAGCCCCGCGGCCTCCATCCGGTCGCGCAGCCCCTGGGCGGTGATGTCGTGGTAGCCCAGTTCCAGGCGGGCGACGCGCGGATCGGCGTAGTCGGCCCCGGTCCGGGCAGTGTAGGAGTCGAGGAGTCTGCGTTTGATCGCGATGTCCAGTTCCGTGTCGACCCCGCTCCAGTCCCCCGACTCGATGGCGTCGAGGCCGCGGCCCCACAGGTCCGCGACGTAGCGGTGCGCCTCGTCGAGGGAGTCGGGGCCGATGGCGCTCAGGACCCGGGAGCGGATCTCCCTTTGGAGGGCGACGGGGGTGGTGCGCGCCCCCGACGCGAGTTCGATGGGGGCGGCCCCCGACAGGTCCGCGTTGATCTGGCGGATCGCGCGCATCGGATCGGCCAGGGCGAGGTCCTCGATGCGCAGGCCGTCCTCAACGGCGTCGAGCAGCATCCACGTCATCCCGACCTTGAGCGCGGTCGTGGGCTCGGCGACGTTGGTGTCGCCGACTATGACGTGCATGCGCCTGTAGGAGCCGGAGTCGGCCAAAGGCTCGTCGCGCGTGTTGATGATGGGGCGCGAGCGCGTGGTGGCGGAGGAGACCGCGTCCCACATCTGGTTGGCGCGCTGGGAGAACTCCAGGCGGGGCCGGGCGCCCGACAGGTTGATCCACCCGTTGCCCACCAGGACCAGACGGGTGATGAAGAAGGACACCAGCGCGTCGGCGACCTGCCGGAAGTCGCGCCTGCGGTGCAGCATGTAGTTCTCGTGGCAGCCGTAGGAGTTGCCCTGGGAGTCGAGGTTGTTGCGGAAGAGGTGCACCCGCAGGTCCTCGCCCAGGGCCGCCATCGCCTCGTCCGCCTGGGACGCCAGGTCCGCCAGCATGAGGGCCCCGGCCCGGTCCTGCTCGAGCAGGTCCTCCAGGCGGTCGCACTCGGCCGTCGCGTACTCGGGGTGGGAGCCGACGTCGAGGTAGAGCCGCCCCCCGTTGCGCAGGAAGAGGTTCGAGGAGCGCCCCCGCCGCAGCAGCGGCTCGAAGAGCTGGCGGGCGGCGTGCTCCGCGTCCATGCACGGCCCGTCCCCCGAGGCGGGGGCGGCGAGCAGCCCGTGCTCCGTTTCGATCCCGACGACGCGGCGCCTCACGTTATTGGCCGCCCTTCTGGACGAAGCCCTGGACGAAGGCCTCGGCGTTGGTCTCGAGCACCGAGTCGATCTGGTCGAGCAGCTCGTCCACCGACTGCGTGCGGGCCCGCACCTGGCCGGCCTGCTCCTCGCCGCCCTCGGGGGCGGGGGATCCGGCGTGGATCTGGGATTGGGACATGGTTTCCTTCCTTCTTTCGGCGTCAGGCGCCGCGGGCGTCGGCGATCGGGTACCGCAGCAGGTCCCCCTGGCCGGGGTCGAAGACCAGCGAGGTCCACGACGCCTTGACCAGGTCCGGGCGGTTCGCCACCGCCTCGCCGCGCGCCCGTGCCCGGGTGTTGGCCGGCGGCTCGTCCGCGGCGGCCTCCACCCGCTCGGGGGCGAAAAGGCGTTTGACCGCTCCCGCCCGGTCGAGGCGGTGGACGAGGCCGTGGCTGGGCCGCAGGTCCGCCCACTGCAAGTCGATGGCCGCCAGGCGGGGGTCGGACCACTGGAGGCCCGCGCGCTCGCGCTGGCGGAGCAGCAGCTGGTACTTGCAGACCCATTCGACTTCCGCGGCCACTGAGAACAGGTCCGCGCGCATCCGGTCGAGCACCGACTGCCACTGCTCCAGGACCAGCCTATCGTCCCCGCTCGGCTGTGCCCCCGCCTCGTCGAAGGCGTCGAGGACGAGGTCGAGGTAGACCTGTTGGAGCTCGGCGGCCGTGTAGGACCCGCCGCCCGCGGTGGAGAGCCGGTAGTCGAGGTCCGGGTGGTGTGAGACGTTCCATGTCTCCTGGACCGGGTCGTCGAGGACGAGCGAGTCCCACCTCAGGTCCGTGCCCTGCTCGATGGCCCACAGCACCAGGGAGGTCGTCCCCAGGCGCAGGAGCGCGGAGTAGTCGAACATGTTCGCGTCGCCCCCGATGACGTGGAGGCGGCGCCACCGCGCCGGGTCGGCGTGGGGCTCGTCGCGGGTGTTGATGATCGGCCTGTTGAAGGTGGTCTCCAGGCCCACCTCGTTCTCCACGAAGTCGGCGCGCTGGGACATCTGGAAGCCGGGCGTCTCACTGCGCTGCCCGATGCCGACGCGCCCCGCCCCGCACACGACGGGGCGGGTCACCATGAAGGGCGTGAGGGCGCGCACGAGGGCGTCGAAGTCCGTGGCCCGGGGGACCTGGTAGTTCTCGTGGGCGCCGTAGGCGGCGCCCTTGCCGTCGGTGTTGTTCTTCACCAGCACGACGGGGCCCCGGCCCGACGCCTCGACCGCCTCCATCGCGCGGCGGGCCACGACCTCGCCGGCGCGGTCCCACAGCACGGCGTCCACGGGGCCCAGGGCCTCCGGGGCCGAGTACTCGGGGTGGGCGTGGTCCACGTAGAGGCGGGCGCCGTTGGCCAGCACCGCCGTCGTCGCGGCGGGCAGCGCCAGCTCCTCGGGGGTGGGGCGGGCGACCCGCTCGTGGCCGCCCGAGGGCGCCAGGTGGTACGGGTCGTCGGTGAGCAGGGACGGGTCGGCCGCCGCCCGCGACATGCGCATGCCCCGCAAGTCGTTGAGGGGGTCCTCCCCCGTGTAGTCCCACCGCACGGGCGGCGCCCCCCGCGCGGGCGTGCGCTGCCGCGACACCTGGGCGTAGGCGTCGACCACGGCGGCCGACAGGGCGATCGGGTTCGCCCACGGGTCGCCGGGCCGGTACACCCCGTACTCGGTCTCCGTTCCGATGACGCGCCCGCCGCTCATTCCCTCGCCCCTATCGGTTTGACGCCCACGATCTCCGCCCCCAGGCCCGACGTGCGCGCCCAGTCCTGCGGGGAGGCGGTCGCCGCCAGCTCCAGGGACTCGCGCATCTCCTCGGCCAGGCCCTCCATGAGGTGGTCCATGCCCAGCCCGGGGGCCCCGCCGCCCAGCGCGTCCTTGATCGCGTGCTTCTTCGCCCGTTCGACGACCCCGGCGATCAGGGCGCCGGAGACCAGGTCGGACAGGTAGATGCGCCTCGTGCCGCCCGAGGCCAGAGTGGCGACGAACAGCGCGGTCGTCTCGTCGTCGACGTAGAGGCGCTCGACGGCGGCCTCCCGCATCCTCTCGACGGCGGCCCCCACTCCCCCGTGGCGCTCGACCTCGTCGCGCCTGATCGGCACGGAGGGGGTGAGGTACTTGGAGAAGATGTCGAGGGCCCCGGCGCGGTCGGGCCGGTCCACGCGGATGCGCACGTCGAGGCGCCCGGGCCGCAGCACCGCCGGGTCGATCATGTCGGCGCGGTTCGACGCGCCGATGATGACGACGTTGTCCAGGGACTCCACCCCGTCCATCTCGGCCAGCAGCTGCGGCACGATCATCGTCTCGACATCGCTGGACACGCCCGTGCCCCGCGTGCGGAACAGCGCCTCCATCTCGTCGAAGAAGACCACGACCGGCGTGTCGGAGGCGGCCAGGGCGCGCGCCCTGGCGAAGATCGCGCGGATCTGGCGCTCCGTCTCGCCCACGAACTTGTTGAGCAGCTCCGGCCCCTTGATGGACAGGAAGTACGTCTGCGCCCCGTCGCGCCCGCGCGACAGGGAGTTCGCGACGGCCTTGGCGATCAGGGTCTTGCCCGAGCCGGGGGGCCCGTACAGCAGGATGCCCTTGGGCGGGCGCAGCCCGTAGTCGCGGAAGAGCTCGGGGTGCGTGAAGGGCAGTTCCACCGCGTCGCGCACCTGCTGGATCTGGGCGTCGAGGCCGCCGATGTCGTCGTAGGAGGTGTCGGGCACCTCCGGGGCGAGCAGCTGCTCGACGTCCTCGCGCACGATCCGCTCCAGGGCGGTGCCCGTGCGGGTGTCGGCCACCAGGGAGTCGCCTGGGCGCAGGTTCCCGTGGCGCAGCGGGCCCGCCAGGACCAGCATCTGCTCGGCGCCGCCCTCGGAGGAGACCAGGACCCTGTCGTCGCCGACCATTTCCAGGACGGACACGACCGTGCCAGAGCGCGGGTAGTCCGAGGCGGCCACGGCGACCATCTGGTCGTCCAGGCGCACCCTCTGCCCGTGGGACAGGCCCGTGACGTCGAGGCGGGGGGAGGCCGCGACCCGCATGACCCTGCCGCCCGTGAACACCTCGATCTGGCGCTCGCGCTCGTCGGCGCGCAGGAAGGTGGCCAGCGACTGGGGCGGGCGGTTCACGTCCGCCAGTTCCGCCTTGATGCGCACCAGTTCGGAGCGCGTGCGGGTCAGGGCCTCGGTGAGGCGGGCGTTCTTCTCCGTCAGGGACACGACCTGGCGCTGCAGGCGCGCGGTGTCGGCGCCGTCAGTCATCGCGGGCCCCTTCCCCGTCGCGGGATCCGTCGTCCACCCACGTGGCCGCTTGGGCGGCGAGGCCGCGGCGGACCTTGCGGACTTTCTTGTCGGAGTTCACGCGCTGCCCGACTCCCTCCGGCGTCCAGCCCTCCTCCTGGTCCCAGGCGCCGCCCTTGCCCTCGGCGGCCTTCGCCGGGCGCTTGGCGCGCTCCTGCGGGAGGACCCCGGGCGCCAGGAGGCGCGCCACCACCAGGAAGCCCGTGTGGGCGACCATGCGGTGCGCGGGGCGCACCGCCAGCCCGTCCAGGTGCCACTCGCGGCGCATGTCCTCCCAGGCGACGGGGTCGGTGAAGCGCCCGGAGGCGCGCAGGTCCTCGACCAGGCGCGACATCTGCGTGACTGTGGCGACGTAGCAGGTGAGCACGCCGCCGGGGACGAGGGCGCGGGTGAGGGGGCCGATGTTCTCCCACGGGGCCAGCATGTCCAGGACCACCCGGTCCACGCTGGCCTCCTCGAGGGAGTCGAGGACGTCGGCCACGTCGCCGACGCGGAGGTCCCACGCGGGGTGGCGCCGGCCGAACCACAGGTCCACGTTCGCCGCGGCGATCTGGGCGAAGTCCTCCCGCCTCTCCACGGAGACCAGGCGCCCGCCCTCGCCGACGGCGTCGAGCAGCGCCATCGACAGGGCGCCGGACCCGGCCCCCGCCTCGACCACTGTGGCGCCGGGGAACACGTCCCCCATGTGGGTGATGACGCCCGCGTCCTTGGGGTAGACGACGGCGGCGCCGCGCGGCATCGCCATCACGTAGTCGGCCCGCAGGGGCCGCAGGATCTGGAACTGGCGGCCCTCGTCGGTGGTGATGACCTGCCCGTCGGGGCGCCCGATGACGTCGTCGTGGTCGAATCCCCCGCGGTTCGACTGGAACCGCCCGCCCTCGACCAGGACGACCTGGTGGTAGCGGCCCTTGGGGTCGCGCACTTGGACGCGGTCGCCGTGCGCGAGCGCCCCTCTGCGGCCGGACTGGCCGAGGGGTGCCCGGGCCCCTCCCGTATTTCGTTGAGTGTCCATCGGGTGAAGTCTATCGCGTGGGGGCCGGGCCGCCATTGCGGCGCCGCACACGCCCGTGGGGCGCAGTATTCGCGGCGATGGCTCCACTGATGGCGCCGCACACGCGCGTGCGGCGCGGTAGCGTGTCACCCATGACGGAAGTGATCGCCCCCCGCCCCGGGCCCCGCTCGTGGGAGCCCGCCCTGTCCGCCTCGCGCGCCAAGGAGTACGAGCGCTGCCCCCTGCAGTACCGCCTCCACGTCATCGACGGGTACCGCGAGCCGGCGACGCGCGCCACGGCGATGGGCACGCTCATCCACGCCGTCCTGGAGGACCTGTACGGGCTGGAGGCCCCGGGGCGCACGGAGGAGGCCGCCCAGGAGATGGTCGGGGACCGTTTCGAGGCGCTGCTCCGCCGGGATCCCACCGTGGGCGCCCTCTTCGACGACGACGGGGACCGCCAGCGGTGGCTGGGCGAGGTCCGGGCCGTGCTCGGCCAGTACTTCGCCATCGAGGACCCGAAGTGGATCGCCCCGTGGGCGCGCGAGAAGAACGTCGAGGCGTCGACGCGGGCGGGCGTGCGCCTGCGCGGTTTCATCGACCGCATCGACCGCGCCCCCGACGGGAGGCTGCGTGTCGTCGACTACAAGACCGGGAAGGCCCCCTCTCCGCGCTTCACGGAGGAGGCGCTCTTCCAGATGCGCTTCTACGCCCTCCTGCTCATGCGCACCGCGGTCCTGCCCGCCCGCATGCAGTTGGTGTACCTCAAGTCCGGGCGGGTCCTCACCCTGGATCCCTTCCCCGGCGACATCGAGCGCTTCGAGGAGCGCGTGGAGGAGCTGTGGGGCCGCATCGAGGCGGATGTGCGCGGCGACGGCTTCGCGCCCCGCAAGAACCCCCTGTGCAACTGGTGCGGGGTGCGCTCCCTGTGCCCCGTCTTCGGCGGCCAGGCGCCGCCGATGCCCGCCGAGCACGCGCAGTGGGTGCTCGGCACCCGCAAGGGCGCCTGAGGGGCCGGGTCGGCGCGGGGGCGCCTCTCCAAGGGCTCACAAGGGACGCCGCGCCCTGGGTCACGAGCGGCGCCGCCCCCGGGGTCACGAGCGCGGCCCCGCCCCCGGGGCTCACGGGCGCGGCCCCGCCCTCATCGGCCGGTCCCTCCGGTCCCGCGCAGCGCCGAGGTGATCCGGCGCACCTCCGCCTCGTCCGTCCCATCGGATCCGGGGGCGCGCATGTGGACTTCGCGCGCGCCCGAGGCCGCCACGACCCCGGCGACGTTGTGGGCGCGCAGGCCGCCGGAGACCAGGACGATGATGTCCTCCCCCGCCCGGGCCACGAGGCGGGCCAGGGCCCCGGGCCTGGCCACCGCGGGGTCTCCCCCCGTGGTGAGAACCCGGTCGTAGCCCAGCTCCATGAGGACGTCGAGTCCGCGGTCCTGGTCCTCCACCTGGTCGAAGCCGCGGTGGAAGGTCAGGGGCGCTCCCCCCGCCTCGTCGCGCAGGCGCGCGGCCGCGTCCACGTCGATCTGCCCGTCGCGAGTGAGAACACCAACGACGAAGCCGAGGCGCACGGGCGCTCCCCGACCAAGCGCCAACAGGGTCACGATGTCGGAGGCGATACGGTCGACCTCTTCGCGCGTGTGGACGAAGTCCCCGGGGCGCGGGCGCACGAGCACCTGGACGCCACCGGTGGGCGCCACCTCAAGGGCGGCCGCCACCTCGTCGAACGCCGGTGTCAGTCCCCCGCACGACAGGTCCCGGCAGATCTCGATGCGGTCGGCGCCCCCGTCGCGGGCCCGGCGGGCGCCCAGTGCGTCCTCGACGCAGATCTCGACGACGGTCACGGCTGCCACCTCTCGTAGCTGGTCGAGCCGCCCACCCTGGCGGCCAGGACCGCCGCACCCCAGCGCCCGCCCGCCCCGCCCAGGCGGGCCCGCACGATCTCGGGGGCGTCGCGGAAGGTCAGCATCGACGCGAACTCCTGGCGCAGGGGCGCCAGCAGGTGCTCTCCGGCGTGGGACAGCCCTCCGCCGATGATGATGCGCTCGACGTCGACGGTGAGCGTCATGTGGGTGAGCGAGAGGGCGAGGGCCCGCACTGCGGTCCCCCACACCTCACTCGCCACCGGGTCGGAGCCGATCCCCGCCTCGACGGCCTTGGCGCCGATGTCCTCCCCGGTGGCCTGCTCGTAGCGGCGCGCGATGCCCTTGGCTGAGGCGTAGACCTCCAGGCACCCCCGCGAACCGCAGCGGCAGGGCTCCCCGCCGGGGAAGACGGGGGCGTGCCCGACCTCCCCGGCGCTGAAGGCCGCTCCGCTCCACAGGACGTCTCCGAGCATGAGCGCCACGGAGATGCCCGTGCCGATCGGCATCATGAGGAAGGAGGAGGCCCCCCGCCCCGCGCCGAGGAGCCCCTCGGCCAGGCCGGCGGCGCGCCCGTCGTGCATGAGGGCGGCGGGCACGCCCGTGGCCTCCTCGACTGCGCGCGCCAGCCGCGCCCCGCGCAGCTCGAGGTTGGCGGCGTAGACGACGGTCCCGGTCTTCTCGTCCACGAGGCCGGGGCAGATCAGGCCGAAGCCGGCCAGTCCCGGGCGGCTGCGGGCGAGGCGCTGGCCGATGCCCCCCACCTGGGAGGCGACGGCCTCCCGGTCCGTGGGCTCGGCGCCCTCGTCGAGGACGTCTCCGGCCTCGTCCACGACCATCCATTTGATGGAGGTCCCCCCGATGTCGATGCCCGCGAAAACGGGTCCGGGCGAGCCGTCGCCGCCGCTCACGGCTCCACGACCTGTGCTCGCAGACCGGGGTCGGCCATGTCCGGGTCGAAGGGGAACATCGGGCGGTCGATCCGGTGGTGGCCCAGCCGAACCAGGTCCTGGTCGACGCCGCCGGGGGTGAGGGCCATGAGCCAGCCCTTCTGCGTGTTGTACAGGTCGGGCTCCAAGTATCCGATCTTGACGACGACGACATCCGCTGTGGTGATGTCGACGCCGAGGAGGGCGAACTGGCTGAACATCGTGTACTGGTTGCGCTTCGTCGTGACGATGAAGCGCAGGCCACCCGTGCGCAGCAGGGCCGTGCGCCCGCCCACGGGGTCGTCGGCGAGCGCCTCGACGGTGGCGTGGACTCGGATGGGGCCGGGGTCGCGCGTGTCGATGCGGCCGCCCACCTGGGTGTCGACCTCGGCGCCCACACCGGCCTCCCACGCGACGCCGGCCGCGTCGGGGTCGATGATCGAGGCGTGGACGACGTCCAGGCCCGCCTCTTGGACGGGCTTCCACGCGAGGAGGGCGGCGAGCGCGACGGTCACGTCGTCGGCTCCCCCCGCGCCCGGGTTGTCGCCGGAGTCGGAGATGAAGAAGGGCTTGGGGCCCTCCTCTGCGGCAGCCAGGCACTCCTCCATGGTGGCGACGGGGGCGACGAACTCGAAGCGCTCGCGCACGTCCCAGAAGTAGCGGCCGATCCGCTCGGCCTGCTCTTTGACGAGGGCGGCGTCGTCTCCGGTGACGACGACCGCTCCCTTGCAGCGGGGCTGGTCGGCCCAGGCGAATCCGATCCAGATGGCCGCGTCGACGATGCCGTCCATCGCCTCGACGGGGTCGATCATCTTGTAGAGGGACTTGGCGGGCTCGATGCGGGTGGAGGTCTTCTCCCCGGGGAGCAGGATGGGGACGTGCACCAGGGCCTTGACGGGCTTGGGGGCGCCGTCCAGCAGGCGCCGGCCCAGGTTGTGGGCGGCGCGGCGGCGCGATTCGAGGGCGTCCTCGTGGGGGGCCAGGCGGTAGCAGGTGAGCAGGTCGCAGCCCTCGAAGAGGTCCTGGGAGACGTTGCCGTGCAGATCCATGGAGGCGCTCACCATGGGATCGGGGCCGATGACCCCCCGGATGGCGGTGATGAGGTCGCCCTCGGCGTCGTCCATGCCCTGCACGCTCATGGCGCCGTGAATGTCGAAGAAGAGGCCGTCGAGGGGGCCCGCCGCCGCCAGGCCCTGGAGGATCTCGGCCTTCCAGGCGTCGTAGGCGCCGCGCTGGACGACGCCGCCGGGCAGTGCGCGGGCGTGGAGGACGGGGATCCATTCGATCTGGCGGGCCCAGTCCTCGTCGATCCAGTAGAAGCGGTCGAGCAGGTCGGCCCCCCGGGTGACGATGAAGTCGTCGGCGGTGGAGGTGTAGGGGGTGAAGGTCGAGGACTCGATGTGGATGCCTGCCACGGCGACACGGGGTCTGGTCATGGGCGATTCTCCTTCGGGAGCGTGGGTGTTGATGTTGTGAGCCCCCACAGCGCCGCGGCGCGCCCCGTCCGGGAGGACTCGATCACCAGGGAGTCCATGATCGAGGGGAGGCACGATTGGTGGAGGGCCTGGCGCACTCCGGCGACGTGGGCGTCCACGGCGGAGAGCGCGCCGCCGATGATGACGGCGCGGGGGTTGAGGAAGGACACGATGTGGGCGAGGGACTCGCCCAGGAGGATGCCGGCGGAGCGTATGGCCGTGGCCACTTCGGGTATGCCGTCGCGGGCGGCGTTGAGCAGGGAGGCGTTGGAGTCGAAGGAGACGCCGGAGGCGGCCAGGTCGGCGCGGATGGCGTCTGCGGAGGCGATGGTCTCCAGGCATCCGACGTTGCCGCATTTGCAGGGCCGCGAGGCGGCGGCGGGGACGGGGATGTGGGAGATGTCGCCGGCCAGTCCGTCGGCGCCCTCCACTGGGGAGCCGTCGATGAGGAGGGCGCCCCCGATGGCGCTTCCGGCTTTGACGTAGATGAGGGGGTTGGCGCCGTCTGCCCCGGCGCCCTCCCTCCTGCGGTAGACGAGTTCGCCCATGGCCCCCGCCCGGGCGTCGTTCTCGATGGAGGCCGCCATGCCCGTTTCCTGGCGGATGAGCGCGGCGAAGTCGACGCCGTCCCAGCCGGGCATGCGCGCGGGCCTGATGACCCGTGAGCGGGGGGCGTCGACGGGGCCGGGCACGGCGACGGCGATGCGGGTGGCGGTGCGGCCGTGGGCCTCCTCCTGCCGGGTGATGGCGTCGCGCAGGGCGGTCAGGACGCGGCGCGGCCCGTCGGCGATGTTGATGGGGGTGCTGGTGGGCTCGGTGATCCCGGTGTCCGGGTCGGTGAGCGCCAGGAGCGCGTGGTGGGCGCCGAGTTCGATGAGGGCGCCCACTCCCCCGGCGTCGGCGGGGGCGAGCATGCGGGCGCGGCGGCCCCCGGTGGAAACGGACTCCTCGGTCTCGTTGATAGCGCCGGAGTCGACGAGGCGGGAGACGGCCGCGGAGATGGTGGAGGCCGCCAGTCCGGTGCGCTTGACGATGTCGGCGCGGGTGCGCGCCTGGCCCGAGCCTATGAGCGCGATGATCGCGTCCTCGACGCTTTGAGCGGCCATGGCCCCTCCTCACCTGGGTTCTTGGACCTCTTCAACATACGGCATTCACCTATGAACGCGGAACCATTATTACGCATCATCCGGAATTTGGGGCTTGTTTCGCCAAACTCGACGTTACATGACCGTAATATTCTCGATTTTTCGTCATTTCTGCACGAACTGTGCGCGAGATGTCCTAATATTGGACCGTCTGAGGGGTCTCCCCCTCGGAGCCCACCCGATCAATGTTGATGTGGAGTAGTCATGAACCTCAGAAAGAAGCGGCTGGTCAGCGGGGTCCTCGCCCTCGCGATGACCGCCGCGCTCGGCTTGACCGCCTGCGGCGGCGGGAACCGGGCCGCCACCTCGGAAACCGGGAAGAACGAGGTCACCATGGCCTCGCGCACCCCGAACTGGATCTTCCCCGTCTCCGCCAAGGGCTACACCCAGGGCGAGAACGGGAACTTCATCCAAGCGATGTACCGCCCCCTCTTCGCCTACAAGTCGACCTCCGACACCCCCTACAGGATCAACCTCCCCAAGTCCCTGGGCACCGTGCCCGAGGTGTCCGAGGACGGCCTCACCTACACCATCGCTCTGCGCGAGGACGCCAAGTGGTCCGACGGGACGCCCGTGACCACGCGCGACATCGAGTTCTGGTGGAACCTGGTCACCAACAACAAGGAGGAGTGGGCCTCCTACAAGGAGGGCTTCTTCCCCGACGGCGCCACCCTGGACGTCAAGGACGAGCACACCTTCTCCATCACCACCGAGGAGAAGTTCGCCCCCGACTGGTTCATCGACAACCAGATCAACAAGGTGGCGCTGCTGCCCCAGCACGCCTGGGACAAGGACTCGGCCGACGGCACCGTGAGCGACATGGACCGCACCCCCGAGGGCGCCCAGAAGGTCTTCGCCTTCCTCACCGCCGAGGCCAAGAACCTGTCCACCTACGCCACCAACCCCCTGTGGCAGACCGTGAACGGCCCGTGGAAGCTCTCCACCTTCACGCCCGACCAGGGCCTGGAGCTGGTCCCCAACGAGAACTACTGGGGCCAGGACAAGCCCAAGATCGACAAGCTCATCTACAAGGCGTTCACCGGTGACGACGCCGAGTTCAACACGGTGCGCTCGGGCGGCATCGACTTCGGCTACATCCCCGCCGCCCAGTACGGCCAGAAGAGCGCCGTCGAGGCCAAGGGGTACACGGTCTTCCTGTGGCCCGGCAACTCCATCACCTACCTCGCCCTGAACTTCGCCCCCCAGGCATCCGGCTCGAAGTTCATCAACCAGAAGTACATCCGCCAGGCCATGCAGCAGCTCATCGACCAGAAGACCCTGTCCGACAAGGTCTGGAACGGCACGGCCTCCCCCACCTGCGGGCCCGTCCCCATGTCCCCTGAGAAGGTCGGCACGATGGAGGGCTGCGCCTACCAGTTCGACCCCGCGGCCGCCCAGAAGCTCCTGGAGGACCACGGCTGGAAGATCGTCCCCGACGGCGCCTCCACCTGCGAGAACCCGGGCACCGGGGACAACCAGTGCGGCGAGGGCATCGAGGCCGGGGACTCCATGAACTTCAAGCTCAACTCCCAGTCCGGTTTCGCCTCGACCCACCAGATGTTCGAGGAGGTCATCTCCCAGTTCCGCAAGCTCGGCATCGGCATCGACATGCAGGAGCTGCCCGACTCCGTGGGCGCCTCGCAGGTGTGCGACGACGAGACCCCCTGCACGTGGGACCTGTCGTTCTTCGGATCCCAGACCTCGTGGGGCTACCCGATCTACGCCTCCGGCGAGCGCCTCTTCGCCACCAAGGCGCCCGTCAACCTGGGCCAGTACTCCTCCGAGAAGGCCGACGAGCTGATCACCGCCTCGACGAAGTCGTCCGACGCGAACGCCCTGGCCGAGTACAACGACTACCTGGCCGAGGACCTGCCGGTCCTGTGGATGCCCAACCCCTACTACCAGATCACGGCCGTCAAGAGCGGCCTCGACCTCGGGGACATCGACGCCACGGGCGACACCTGGCCCGAGGACTGGTCCTGGAAGCAGCAGTGATCCTCCCACCACCCCGGATCATGAAGGAAGGGCGGGCCCGCCGGGGACCCACTGCCCCTGACGGGCCCGCCCAGCCCACATCTCGGAGCCCGCAATGCTGAAATACCTCCTCAAACGGTTGGGCCAGGCGGTCGTCGTCGTCTTCCTGGTCACCATCGTCACCTTCGCACTCCTCCAGTCGCAGCCCGGCGGCGCGGCCCGGGCGGCGCTGGGCAAGGACGCCACCCAGGAGCAGCTCGACGCCTTCGACCACGAGAACGGCTACGACCGGCCCATCGTCGAGCAGTACGTCACCTACATCGGCAAGATCGCGCACGGCGACTTCGGCTACTCGTACCAGCACAACCAGTCCGTCAAGACGCTGCTGGCCGTGCGCCTGCCCCGCACGATCTTCCTCTCCCTGCTCTCCACCGTCCTCGCCCTGCTCATCGCCGTGCCGCTCGGCGTGTTCCAAGCGGTCAAGCGCAACAAGGCCCCCGACTACGTCATCACCATCGGCTGCCTGCTGGCCTACTCGACGCCGATCTTCTTCGCGGGCCTGCTCCTCATCGTCCTCTTCTCGCAGGTGTGGCCGATCCTGCCGGGCGAGGCCCCCCAGGGCCAGGACCTCGCCGTCATGTGGGAGCAGTGGGACCACCTGGTCCTGCCCGTGTGCGCCCTGTCGATCGGCACCATCGCCGCCTACGCCCGCTACGTGCGCTCCTCCATGGTGGACAACCTCAACGAGCAGTACGTGCGGACCGCCCGCGCCAAGGGCCTGTCCGAGGTGCGCGTCGTCTTCGTCCACACGCTGCGCAACGCGATGTTCCCCGTCATCACGATGATCGGCCTGTACATACCCGCGATGTTCTGCGGCGCCCTGGTCATCGAGACCCTCTTCAACTTCAACGGCATGGGCTACCTCTACTGGCAGGCCACCGGCCGGCGCGACTACCCGATCCTGCTGGGAGTCACCCTGATCGTCGCCCTCGCCACGGTCGTCGGCGCCCTGCTGGCGGACTTCCTCTACGCCGCAGCCGACCCACGTATCCGATTGGCAGGTCGCAGCAAATGAGCGCATTACCCGCACAGGCCCCCGCGGGGGCGGTCCCCCGGCAGCGCGCCAAGCGCGCGTCCACGAAGCTCCAGGGCCTCCAGGTGTTCATGGAGAACAGGCTGGCCGTCTTCGGAGTGGTCCTCCTGGCGCTGCTCGTCCTCTTCTCCTTCGCGGGCCCCCTGCTGTGGCGCACCGACCAGATCCACACGGACCTGATGAACTCGGTGCTCCCCCCGTCCGCCGAGCACCCCCTGGGCACCGACAAAGTCGGCTACGACCAGCTGGGGCGCCTCATGGAGGGCGGCAAGACCTCGATCGTCGTCGGCATCTTCGCCGGCACCTTCGCCACGGCCATCGGCACCGCCTACGGGGCGATCGCCGGGTTCGTGGGCGGCTGGGTCGACGCGCTCATGATGCGCGTCGTGGACTCGATGATGTCGATCCCCGTCCTCTTCCTGTTCATGCTCATCGCCACGATGATCCCCCCGACAGTCCCCGTCCTCATCGCGATCATGGCGGCCCTGTCCTGGCTGGGCACGTCCCGCCTGATCCGCGGCGAGGCGCTGTCCCTGCGCACCCGCGAGTACGTGATGGCGATGCGCGGCATGGGCGGGTCGATGCCCCGCGCAATCCGCACCCACATCGTGCGCAACACGATCGGCACGGTCATCGTCAACGCCACCTTCCAGGTCGCCGACGCCATCCTCTACGTGGCCTACCTGTCCTTCCTGGGCCTGGGGGCTCCCCCGCCGGCCACGGACTGGGGCGCGATGCTCTCCAACGGCCAGTCCGACGTGTACTCGGGCAACTGGTGGCTGATCTTCCCGCCCGGCATCGCGATCATCCTGCTGGTCCTGTCGTTCAATTTCATCGGGGACGGCCTTCGCGACGCCTTCGAAGTCCGCCTGCGCAAGAGGTGACCATGTCCACTCCAACTCCGCTTCTAGAAATCAAGGACCTGCACACCGACATCGAGATCCGCTCCGGCGTGGTCCGGGCGCTGTCGGGCGTCGACCTGGTCGTCAACGCCGGGGAGACCCTGGGCGTCGTGGGCGAATCCGGCTCCGGCAAGACCATGACGGCCCTGTCCCTGATGGGCCTGCTGCCCCAGGGCGGGCGCGTGTCCTCCGGATCGATGCTCCTGGAGGGCGAGGACCTCACAGAGATGCCCCCCGCGTCGGTGCGCAAACTGCGCGGCACGAAGGTCGGCATGATCTTCCAGGACCCGCTCACCAGCCTGAACCCGACCATGAAGATCGGGCTGCAGGTGTGCGAGCCGTTGCGCGTGCACGAGAAGATGCCGAAAAAGGAGGCCCTGGCCCGCGCCGTCGAGATCCTCAAGCGCGTGGGGATGCCCCGCCCCGAGTCGGTCATCAGCTCCTACCCGCACCAGCTGTCGGGCGGCATGCGCCAGCGCGTCATGATCGCCATGGCGCTCGTGTGCCAGCCGCGCATCCTCATCGCCGACGAGCCGACCACGGCCCTGGACGTGACGACGCAGATGCAGATCCTCGACCTCATCGACGAGCTGCGCGACGAGTACCAGATGGGCGTCATCCTCATCACCCACGACCTGGGCGTCGTCGCCGGGCACACCGACCGCGTCTCCGTCATGTACGCCGGGCGCATCGTGGAGACCGCCCCCACGAAGACCCTGTTCACCGAGCCCCGCCACCGGTACACGAGTTCGCTGATGGCGGCCCTGCCCGAGCGGGCCCTGGCCGAGCGCACCAGGCTGTTCTCGATCCCCGGCGCCCCGCCCTCGTTGACGGACCTGCCGGTCGGCTGCCGTTTCGCGGCGCGCTGCCTGTGGGCCACGGACCAGTGCCGCGCGGCCTACCCCGGCCTCGGCGGCGAGGGCGCGCACACCTACGCGTGCTTCCACCCCGTCCTCGAGGGCGACGAGTCCCCCGCTGCCCTTCAGGCCAGGCTCGACGCCGAGCGCGCGGCCGACGAGGCGGGGGCCGGCTCCACTGACCGGGCCGGGGCGGGCGGCGCGCAGGGCGCCAGTGCCGACCCCACCAACCAGGCCGGAACAAGCGGCGCGGAAAGCTCCGCCGACCGGGCGGGAGTGGGCGGCGCGCAGGGCGCCAGCGCCGGGAACGCCTCCCCTGTTGGAGCCGACGGCACGGAGGACTCAGCCGCCCCGCCGACGGAACCCGCGCCCCGCAGGGCCCTGCTCGATGTCAAAGAGGCGTCCCGCGAGTACGAGTCGGCCGGGTCGGGCTTCTTCAAGCGCAACAAGGGCGTCGTCTCCGCCGTCGACCGCGTCTCCATCACGGTCCGCAAGGGCGAGACCTACGGCCTCGTGGGCGAGTCGGGCTGCGGCAAGTCCACCGTGGGCCGCCTCATCGCGGGCCTCGAGCCGCCCTCGGGCGGGGCCATCGAACTGGACGGGCGCGACCTGGCCACGTTGAAGGGCCGCGACGCCGTCAGGATCCACCGGGATGTCCAGATGATGTTCCAGGACTCCTACGCCGCCATGGATCCGCGCATGCGCATCGACCAGATCCTGGCCGAGCCGATGAGCATCCAAAGGACCGGCAACGCGAGGCAGATCGCCGAGCGCATCATGGAGATCCTGGAGCAGGTGGGCTTGACCGAGGAGATCCTGGACCGCTACCCGCACGAATTCTCGGGCGGACAACTCCAGCGCATCGGCTTCGCCCGCTCGCTCACCCTGGCGCCCGACCTCATCGTCGCCGACGAGCCCGTGTCCGCCCTGGACGTGTCCGTCCAGGCGCAGGTCCTCAACCTCATGAAGGACCTGCAGGAGGAACTGGGCCTGTCCTACCTGTTCATCAGCCACGACCTGGCCGTCGTGCAGTACATGGCCGACCGGATCGGCGTCATGTACCTGGGCAGGATCGTGGAGGAGGGGCCCGCCGAGGAGGTCGTGGCCAGCCCGAGGCACCCGTACACGAAGGCGCTCATCGACTCCATCCCCGTGCCCGACCCGGCCTTCGAGCACGCCGACGACGCCATCAAGCTCACGGGCGAGCCGCCCAGCGCCATCAACCCGCCCGAGGGCTGCCGTTTCCGGCCCCGCTGCCCCTTCGCCACCGACGAGTGCCTGGCCCAGCCCCCGCTGTCCGGCGGCGGGCACCGCGTGGCCTGCCACCACCCGCTCGCGTGGGCGGCGGCCGGGGCTGTGGCCGAGGAGGCGCCGGTCGGCTAGCGCCCGCGCCCGCTGCTTCCTCATCGGGGTAGGCAACGACCCATTGGGGTAGGCAGTTTGCCTACCCCAATGGGCGGTTTCTTGCCCCAATGCCGATCTCCCCGCCCCAATACGAGGGGTGCACGCGCGGGCGCACTGCGGTTCGCCCGACGCGGGCCGCTCTTGCAGTGGAACCTCCGCCTGTACGGCGGTGTCCCGCACAAAAGCTGTGGCCTTCCCGTGTTGACACGAATCGATTCAGTTCGTCTTCGTGTTCGTCAAGTGGGGACCGATGTAGCCGATGTAGACCTTGTGGGTATTCCTAGTGTCCGCGTAGTAGTGCATGCGCGGGGCCGTCTGGCCGCCGCCGGTGGGCGCGAAGTGAGCCCACATCTCAATACGGCCACGAGGGTCCACATCCGCAGGGACACGGAAGGTGCGTTCTGCCCTCATACGCTTCCCCGTCCGCACGGTGTCCGATTCTGTGGGCTTGTGACGGCTTTGCGGGCAAGTGTGGTACGGGAATCTGCTTTCCTCCAAGTACTTATGAACCCCGCCCTTGAAGTCGCCTGCCTCACACGCCCTCATGTAGTCCATGAGCACCAGGATGTACTTCCAGAAGGCGGTTGCGAACCGTGACGCATCGACTGCGTCGACACGGAAAGCGCCCTCAAGCACTTTGTCCGGGTCACTCAGCTCCACATATTTGCGCACAAAATCGTACCCTTGTGAGTCACCGGTGAGCCGGTAAACGATTCCGGTCACAGAGTCCGGGGGATTCTCGATCCAGTCCTCCGCAGCGGCTTCCGATGCGTGAGAGCCAGGGTTCCTCACCTGCCACTCAAGTCTGCGCACCTTCTTCTCAAGAACGCGCTGTTCCTCTTCCAGTCTGGCCACATCGCGTTGCGCATCGTCATATTTCCCTTTGAACTCAGTCAGTTCATCGTCCACGCCTTGCGCAAACTCGAGGTTCTCCTCGGCGGTTCTCCGTAGAGTCTCGCACTCAACACGCCTGCGCCCCGCCTCGTCAAGGGCATTCCGTTTCTCCGCGTCGAGGCGCGCGAACGCCGCCTCCGCCTCGTCGATCGCCGTGACGAGCTCGGTCTCCGAATGCACGGCGCGACCACCAGTGAAACGCGCGAGGAACGCCCGTAGCTTGTCTTTCCACGACCGCGTGGCTGGACGCCGCTCCGTACTGGCGACCGCTTCAGCGGACCGGGCTCGAGGCCGTTGTGGTGCCTGTGTCCCGCCCTTGGGGGAAGGAACCGTAACGATCAGAGGCTGTGACTCAGGATCATGGGCCTTCGGCACCACGCGCGTCAAGCTCAAGCGCCGCTTCTCAAGGAGCCGCTCGGCCACTACCAGTTCCAGGGGCAGGGGCGCCTGCCACGCGTTGATGAGCGGCTGGGTGGAGATCGTGCGCGCGAGCCGCGGGGAGAACCTCCGCCTCCTGTCGTCGAACTCGGAGACCATCCGCTGGGTTGTGAGAATCCTGTGGCGGCGAAGGTCCACAGGGTCGTCAGGGTCGACCCTGGGGCAGTAGGTCCTGAGGCAGCCTTTGGGCAGTTGAAGCCCTTTTTTCATCCGCTCGTTGAAGAGGCGGAATGTGTCGTCCTCCAGGACGAAGAAGCTGGCACAACCCTGACTTTCCTTGGTGAGGGAGGACAGGGCGTCACGCCATTTCTCCTTCATGTCGATGCCGTGTCCGACGGGTGCGGCCACAATGAGCGACACTGTGCGTTCGGGGTTGCGGATGTGGGCGATCAACCGCTCGATTTCGGAAGGGCGCCGTACGGGTTCGGGCTCGACCAGCAGCGGCACGCCGTGGTTGTGCGCGGATCTCACGTCGCTGAGCAGCTGGCGGACGAGGCGGGGCGGGTTGGGGACCTTTTCCTCCCCTTTGTCACCGAGTCCCCTGGTCTCAATCCATAGCACACTGCCGTACCGCGTCTCGTGGGCCCTGTGCATCGCGTAGAAGCGCGTCCTCCACCGTCCCCGCCCCTTGCTGTTTTCAACGAGTTCGAGGAGTTGGGCCTCATAGCCGCCTTCCGAGTCCGCCTCGTTGATGACGGTGAGCGTTGTGCCCTCGCCGATGTCGTAGATGCCGGGGCCGTCCCACTCGTCGCGCGCGACTGCTGTGCGCTGATCCAGCTTCTTCGACCGCAGCCACGCGCGGAACTGCTCATCCGCAACAGCCAGAGCCCCGCGCGAATCATCGATTTCGATGATGCTCCTGTATCCAATGGTCATCCCTGAGCCGCCTCCCTGCGGTTATCCACCATACAAATAACAGGTAACCATTGTATCGTCCCGTGTCCTGCGGAGCGCGGTTTTGCGGACATACATTCATCGGCGTATCAGATCGAGGCGGCGCCGCCAAGCCCCGTGCGCCCGCGCGGAGTCAATGGGCGCGTAGACAGATCTCATCAGCACCGACTTCGGCCCGCCCGCGCCTGCGCGGAGCGCGCTCGCATAGGGCATCGGCGGCGGCGCAGTTCCGCGCGCCGCGTCGCGGTGTCGCACCTGGAGCCCGCCCGGGCCCCGTTACCGGAGGTCCCGGGCGCGGTCCTCACTCCTCGAAGCCGTAGTCGCTGAATCCCAGGTTCGCGGAGTTCTCGCCCACGGTGCGCCGCACAGCGTCGTCGAAGCCCTGGTCGGATTCGGCCTGGATCTCGAGGCGCACTGTGAGCCGGGCGCCGGCGCGGCGCAGGTGGTCCAGCACCTCCGTGTTGATGGAGATCAGCTGTTTGCTGAACCCGGAGGCTTCCAACTCGATGGACGCCACCGCTCTTCCGAGTTACGCACACAACGGCCGGAATTACGCAACACGCCTGCGCACACAAGGGCGGAATCAAGCCGATGTGTGCGGTGCGTGTTGTCTAATTCGGGGCCCTTGTGTGCGTAACAGGGAGGCGGCGGGGCACCCGCAGATGATGTGGCCGCGCGCCCGCTCAGGAGCCCCGCGCCCGCAGGTCCTCGTCCACCAGGGCGAGCACGGCCCCGGTGACGCCCTCGACATCGAGGCCCGTGGAGTCCACCACCCGCACTCCGGGCGCGGGCTTCATGAACTCGGTGACGGCGGAGTCCGCGCGGTCGCGCCCCTGCACCTGCTCCCGCACGGCCTCGAGGTGCTCGGGGGCGCAGTCGCCGTACAGTTCCAGGGTGCGCCTGCGCAGGCGCGCCTCCTCGTCCGCCAGCAGCAGGACCCGCACGTCGGCGTCCGGGCAGACGACGGTCGTGATGTCCCTGCCCTCGGCGATCATGCCCGACCCCTGGGCGCGCGCCTCCATCATGCGGCGCCGCTGCTCCTGCGCCATCCACGCGCGCACCCGCAGGTTCGTGGAGACGTGCCTGATGGCCAGGGCGATGCGCGGCTCGCGGATCGCGGCGGTCACCTCGGCCTCCCCCACCCACACGTGGGGGTCGTGGGGGTCCGAGTCGAGGCGCAGGCGCATCCGGTCGGCCAGGGAGGCGACGAGTTCGGCAGAGCCCTCGGCCCCGAAGTCCACGCCGGACTCCAGGGCGAACCACGTGAGCGCCCGGTACATGGCCCCCGTGTCCAGGTACCCGATGCCGGCGCGGGAGGCGACGGCTTTGGAGACCGTGGACTTGCCCGAGCCCGCGGGCCCGTCGATCGCTATCGTGATGCCGAGGCGGCCGATGGCGGCCCTGCGGGCGTCGTCGTTCATGGGTTCCTCCAGTTCCCCTCGTGCTCCGCAACGGAACGCGGCTGCGCCCATCGGGCGCGTGACTGTTGCCGCTCCGTGCGTTTCAGGGGTTTCGTGGGTATTGGTGCACCGCCCCGCGCGCGGCAGTTGGCCGGGGCCGGTCGGCCGCGCGGCGGGACTCCCCCATTGTAGCGGCGGGAGAACCACTGCTGCCGTGGCGCGGGGAGCCGGGCCATCAGGCCCCCTCGGGCAGGCGGAACGGCCACCGCGCACCGCTGCGGGAGGAGCCGGGGGCTCAGGCCCCTGAATGGCGGGAGCGGATGACGGCCCACTGCCGGTCGATCTCAGGAGCCGGGACGCCGAGGCGCTGCGCGTCGGCCCGTATGGACGCCAGCCCCTCGATCCACTCGTCTAGGCCGTGGCCCATGTGGCCCACCACCATCGCCTCTGTTTCGGCCTGCTGGAACATCCCTTGCATCAGCCGCGCGACCAGGGGCTTGGGGAGCTTGAACAATGGCGCTGGCCAGAGGCGCCACGTGGGGATGCCGCGGGCGCGGCACACGTCGAGGCCCTCCCGGAACGCCGCGACCATGCGGGTTATGGCCGCCCGATCCACGGCGAACGCGCGATAGCTCCCCGCCTCGATGAGCGGCGCGGCGGTGAGGGCCTGCTGCATGCTGTGCACCGCGAGCCAGTCGGGCATACGGCGCTGGCGGCGAATGGTGAGTCCCCCCGAGGCCAACAGCGCCTCGGCCTTGTCCAACGCCGCCTTCTTGCTGGCAGTGCCGGCTTCCAGGACCGTGCCGCGGGGGAAGACGGTCACTGAGATCCGGTGGCCCTGCCTGCCGCCTCCGACCTGGGACGGGAAGCCGAGCAGGCGGTTCGCGCGCGGCTCCGAGGAGCCGCCCAGGGCCCCGGCTAGGTTCCAGTGGTTGAGCATGAGGACGACCGGAACGTCGGTGCCGGCACCGTCGAGCACGGGCAGCACGTCGGGGAGGCTCCCGCCCGGCACCATGACGAGGACGGCGTCGTACAGGTCAGGCGCGATACTGGTGACGAGCTTGAGGGCAACGGTGGCGGTCGTGTCTCGGCGGCCGGGGCGGAGATCGTGGACGCGGAGCTCGAAGGGCTCCCCGTAGAAGTCCGCCCTGTCCGCGCGGACCAGCCATGACACGTCGTGGTGCTGCGACAGCAGCCAGCCGTGGGTGATCCCCATGGTCCCCGCTCCCACGACCAGTACGCGCACACACCGATCCTACGCCGTAAGCGCCGCCCGGGGCGGACGCGGGCGGCGCCCGTGCGAGTGCGCGCTCAAGCGGGCCAGGAGAACACGGTCGGCACCCGCTGGCGTATGCGCTCGCGCTGGCCGGGAGGACGCGGGCGCTCGCGCGGCAGATGGCCGAAGACTCAGGGGCCCAGAGCCCCCCCCCAACTCAGTGCGGGTTGAGGCACCCGGGAGGGGGAGCCCAGGGTCGCCCACCCGCAGCCCCCGCTCAGTGCGGGATGAGGCGCCACGAGTGCGCCTCGAGGACCGCCACCGCCCGCTCCATGGCGGACGGGTCGACCATGATCCTGCCCACGCCGACCTGCTGCCCGGAGGAGTGCTCCAGGACGAAGTCCTCGATGCTGACCCCCGCCTCGCCGAGCTCGGAGAACAGGCGGCCCATCTCGCCGGGCGAGTCGGGGATGAGGACCTCCAGCTCGGCGTAGCGGCGGGGCGCCCCGCCGTGCTTGCCGGGGATGCGGGCCACTCCCCTGTTGCCGGCCTCCATGACGCGGTTGATGGCGCCCACGCTGCCCCCGCGCAGGGGCCCCAGCCTGGCCGCCGCATCCAAATGGGACACCAGGTCGTCGAGGTCGCGCTGGATCCCGCGCAGCACCTCGGCCACGGGGCCGGCGTTGCCCGCCAGGATCGCGGTCCACAGCCGGGGGTCGGAGGCGGCGATGCGCGCCGTGTCCCGCAGCCCCTGGCCCGCCAGCGACAGGGCCTCGGGCGGGGCTTCCCCCAGGCGGGCCGCCAGCATCGACGACACGAGTTGCGGGACGTGGGACACCAGCGCCACGGAGCGGTCGTGCATGGGCGCCGTCATCTCCATGGGGACTCCGCCCACGTCGGAGGCGAGGGCCCGCACTGCGAGCACCGCCTCGGGGCTGGATCCCTCGTGGGCGACCACCACCCAGGGCCTGCCGTAGAACAGGTCGGCGTCCGCGGCGCCCGCGCCCGAGCGCTCCCGGCCCGCCATGGGGTGCGATCCGACGTAGCGGGCCCCCGCCTCCGCCATCCCCTGGCGCCCGAGCTCGGCCAGCGCGTCGGACATGACGGCGTCCTTCACGGAGGCGACGTCGGTGACGAAGGCGCGCGGGTAGGCGCGCAGGGCGTGCACGACGCAGCGGTCCGCCACGTCCGGCGGCGTCGCGACGACCACGAGGCCGGGGCCGGCCTCCCTCTGCCCCCCCGTGTCCGCGGCCCAGTCCGACAGCGGGCGGCCCGCGCCGATGTCCTGGGCGAGGCGCAGGGACGTGGGCGAGGCGTCCTCCAGGAGGACCTCCACGCCCCCGGCGCGCAGGGCGAGGCCCAGTGAGGCGCCCAGAAGCCCCGATCCGATCACCAGGACGGGTCCGCGCGTCGCCATGGCGCGCGGGCCCTGGGCGGGGGCCTCCGCGCCGCTCACAGTCCGACTGCCCCGTACAGGGCCGTCAGCGCGTTGCCCTTCACGCGGCGGCTGGTCCCCGGCTGCAGGTGGTCGAGGCGGATGGGGCCGAAGCCCGTGCGCACGAGTTCGCGCACCGGGAAGCCGACGGCGTCCATCATGCGGCGCACCAGGCGGTTGCGCCCCTCGTGGACGACGATCTCCACGGTCGTGATGTCGCCGTAGGTGTCGACCACGCGGAAGCCGTCGACCGCGATGGGCCCGTCCTCCAACTCGATGCCCGCCATGAGGCGGCGCTTCACGCCGGGGCGCACCTCGCCGTGCAGGCGCGCCACGTAGGTCTTGCTGATCTCGTAGGAGGGGTGCGTGAGGCGGTTGGCCAGCTCGCCGTCGTTGGTGAGCAGCAGCAGCCCGGAGGTGTCGATGTCGAGGCGCCCCACGTGGTAGAGGCGCTCGGGGTAGCCCGCGACGATGTCGGCCACGGTGGGCCTGCCCTCCGGGTCGCTCATCGTGGAGACCACGCCGACGGGCTTGTTGATGGCGAGCACCACGTGCTTGGTCTCGTCGAGGATGAGCCTCTCGCCGTCGACGTGGATGACCTGCGCCGTGGGGTCCACGCGCATGCCCTGGCCGCGCACCACCTGCCCGTCGACGCTGACTCGCCCGTCGGCGATCATCTGCTCGGCGGCGCGGCGCGAGGCGACCCCCGCCTGGGCCAGCACCTTCTGCAGGCGCACGCCCCCGGCGGTGTAAAGGTCTTTTCTCATAATTGGTCCTCCAGGTCGTCCAGCTCCTCAGCGGCTGGTAGGTAGGGCGCCAGGGGCACCAGGTCCTCCAACGATCCCAAACCCATCTTCTCAAGAAACTCGCTGGTAGTACCATACAGGCGCGCACCGGATTCCGTTTCCCCCACTTCGGCGATCAGGCCTCGGGCCATGAGGGTCCGCACGACGGCGTCGACGCCGACCCCGCGCACCCTGGAGACGCGGGCGCGCGTGATGGGCTGGCGGTAGGCGATGATCGCGAGCGTTTCCAGCGCCGCCTGGGACAGGCGGGCCTGCGCCGTGCCCACCACGAATCGGCCGACCACGTCGGCGAAGCGCGGGGAGGAGTAGACGCGCCAGCCGCCCGCGGCCTCCCGCAGTTCGAATCCGCGCCCCTCCTCCCTGTAGGAGCGCGCCAGGGCCCGCAGCGCCCCGTCGGCCTCCTCCTGGTCCACGCCGAGTGCGTCGGCGATGTCCGAGGCTGGCACCGGTTCGGCGGCCACCATCATCACCGCTTCGATCGGCGCCCGCAGGCCGTCGCCGCCCCCTGCCGCGGGCTCGGCGCGCGCCGGAGCGCCATCGGGGGCCGAGGCGCCACCAGGGGCCGTCGTGCCGCCGCCCGAAGGCGCCCGGCCGTCCGCTGTGCCCCCGGCGCTCCGCGGCGCCCCGTTCCCCGCCAGCGCCCGGCCGTCCGCCGTCATTCCGTCTCCCACTGCGGTCCGCTCGTCCTCCACCGCTGCGCCTCCCGTCATCGTCTGCTCATCCTCCACTGCTGCGCCTTCCGCCGTCCTCCTCGTCCGACGCCGTCTCCGTGGGCGGCGCCGTCTCCCCACTCGCCATGGCCGCGTCTCCCGCCGCCGTCGCCCCGTCCGGCACCGCAGTGCCTCCGCCGCCGTCCCCCCGCCCGGGGCCGCCCTCGTAGGGGTCGTCGATGCCCGCACAGGCCTCCGCTCCCCCGGTCCACACCATCGTGAGCTCGCCCAGGGGCTGGTCCTGCGCGAAGTCCACGGCGCCCCGCCTGTACAGCTCCAGCAGTGCGAGGAACCGGGCGACCACCACTGCCCGCGCGGAGGCGTCGGCCACGAGGGACTCGAAGGTGGCGGAGCCCTGCGCGGCCAGGCGCTCGGCGACGATGCGCGCCTGTTCGGCCACGGGCACCACGGGGTCGTGCAGGTGCGCCACTTCGACGGACGGCTCGGTCCGCGTGAGGGCGTCGGCCGCCATGCGGGCCAGGTCCCCGGGCGTGGTCGTCCACACCAGTTCGGGCAGCAGCGCGGCGAAACGGGCCTCGAGCGGGGCAGCGCGCGGCGTGTACGCCCCGAAGCGCTCCAGGCGGGCGGCCACCTGGGCGGCGGCCGTCTTGAAGGCCCTGTACTGCAGCAGCCGGGAGAAGAGGAGGTCCCTGGCCTCGAGGTCCTCCGCGGCAGCGTCGGGGCCGTCGTCGAGGCGGGGCAGCAGGTGGGCGGCCTTCATGTCGAGCAGGGTGGCGGCGACCACCAGGAACTCCGTGGCCCGCGACAGGTCGGGGAAGGCGCGCATGTGGGCGATGAACTCGTCCGTCACGCGCGCCAGCGCGACCTCGGAGATGTCCAGGCGCTTGCGCGCGATGAGCTGCAGGAGCAGGTCGAAGGGCCCCTCGAAGACGTCGAGGCGCACCTGGAAGCGGTCGTCACGGTCCCCCTCGGGCGCGGTCCCGTCCGCCTCAGGCGGTGTCGCCACGGGCGACCACCTCGCGGGCGAGGCGCCGGTACGCCTCCGCCCCCGGGTGGCCCGGCGCGTAGGAGGTGATCGGCTCGGTGGCCACGGAAGCGTCGGGGAACTTGATGGTCCTGCCGATACGGGTGGTGAACACCAGGTCGCCGAAGGCCTCGTGGAGGCGCTCGAGGACCTCCCGCGCGTGCAGTGTGCGCAGGTCGACCATGGTCGCCACGATGCCGTCGATCTTGAGGCGCGGGTTGATGCGGTCGCGCACGGTCTCGATGGTCTCGACCAGCAGCGCCACGCCGCGCAGCGCGAAGAACTCCGCCTCGACGGGCACGATCACGCCGTGCGCGGCGGTGAGGGCGTTGACGGCCAGGAGCCCCAGGGAGGGCTGGCAGTCGACCAGGATCACGTCGTAGTCGGCCTCGACGCGGCGCAGCACCCGCGCCAGGGCGCTCTCGCGCGCCACCTCGTTGACCAGCTGCACCTCGGCGGCGGACAGGTCGATGTTCGCGGGGATGATGTCGAGGTTCGGGGTGCGGGTGGTGCAGATGGCGGCCGCCGCGTCCGCCCTCGGGTCCATGAGCAGCGTGTAGATGGTCTGGTCCATGTCGAGGGTGTTGATGCCCAGGCCCACCGACGCCGCGCCCTGGGGGTCGAAGTCCACGACCAGGACCCTGCGCCCGTACTCGGCCAGGGCGGCGCCCAGGTTGATGGTCGTCGTCGTCTTGCCGACCCCGCCCTTCTGGTTGCACATGGCGATAATGCGGGCTGGGCCGTGGCCGCTGAGGGGCTCGGGCACGGGATAGTCTGGTTGGAGCTCCTGCTCGGCTGGCGGCTCATACATCGTCACGCTCCGATTCTAGGCCATCGGCCGGCGGATGCCCCGTTGCCACGCGCCAGGCCCACCGCTCCCTCCCCCCACGCCCTCACCCGGGCGCCACCACCCCTCCCCTACGCCTTCGCCCGGGGCACCCTCCCCCGCGCACGCGGGTGCGCCGTCCAGTAGACCTCGCGCAGCGCGGCGACCGTGACCCTCGTGTAGATCTGCGTGGTCTGCACCGAGGCGTGTCCCAGCAGCTCCTGCACGTCGCGCACCGACGCCCCGCCCTCCAGCAGGTGGGTGGCGAAGGAGTGGCGCAGGGTGTGCGGGGAGACCCCGGCCTCCAGCCCCGCCGCGGAGGCGGCCCTGCGGATCGCCTCCCACGCGCTCTGCCGGCTCATGGCCGCCCCCCGCTTGTTGAGGAAGACCGCGTGGGAGCCCCGCCCCCGCGCCGCCAGTTCCGGGCGGCCGCGCACCAGGTAGGCGCCCAGGGCGTCCTTCGCGTAGGAGCCCAGGGGCACCAGGCGCTCCTTGCGGCCCTTGCCGAAGAGCCTCACGACGGGCGCCTCGTCGTCCAGGTCGATGTCGTCGACGGCCAGTCCCACGGCCTCGCTGACGCGGGCGCCCGTGGCGTAGAGCAGCTCGAGCAGGGCCGCGTCCCTGAGCCCCGCCGCGCCCGGGGCGGAGTGGGCGGCGTCGAGGAGCCGGGAGACCTGGTCGACGCTGAGCGCCTTGGGCAGGTGGGAGCCCTGTTTGGGCGCGCGCACCTCGGCGGCGGCGTCGGCGCCCACGCGCCCCTGGCGCAGCGCGTAGGCGTGCAGGCCGCGGATGGCGGCGCTGGCGCGGGCCACCGAGGCGGGGGCGGCCGGGGCGCCCGCGAGCCCGCCCG
>ERZ773075.313-NODE-313-length-40330-cov-132.664_pt1 | contig 40330 bp, 35 predicted proteins | sample MGYA00580614_ERZ773075 | MGnify/ENA primary metagenome ERZ773075 (study PRJEB29015, sample SAMEA2738021) | human oral metagenome | biome: human oral; feature: human-associated habitat; material: dental | place: China | collected 2043 ...
GGGCCAGGGTGATGGGCTCCTCCAGGGTGCCGTGGCCGGCGATCTCCAGGTTCTCTACGATCGTGCGCGAGCGCACGAACAACGTCGCTCCGGGAGCGAGACGGACGCCCTTGAGCGAGGCGGGGTTGTTGAAGGGACTGCGCTTGGAGCCGTCACCGTTCTCCTCCAGGCTCACGTCCAGGTAGTAGTCGCGCAGCTCGGGGGCGGGGCCGTCGTCCTCCTGCGCGGCCTGCGCCTCGGAGTCCTCCTCCTCGTCCTCATCGGAGTCCTCGGCGTCATCCTCGTCGGAGTCGTCGTAGGCCTCATCATCGTCATCGTCGTAGTCGGAGTCGTCGGGGTCTTCGTCTCCTTCGTCGTCGAGGTCGAAGTCCTCGTCGTCGAGCGCAGTCTCGTCGACGTCGTCAGTGAGCTCGGCGCGGGAGCGCGTCACTGTGGAAGAAGCCACGGAGTTCCTTTCGCGTGGGCGGGCGGACAGCCGGCGACAGGCTATGGGCACCAGCCCCGGCACAGCAGACAACCCCAGAATTGTAGCCTTTATTCCCCAGACCCTCCGCACCGGTGACTTAGTATGACCTTACCTTTGCTGAGCTCGGCTCCCCCGCAGGGGCGAAACCCGGTCGATGACGCAACAAACCACTCCTGCGTCTACTCTGGCGGTCATGAGCGCGCTGCCTGCGGCCCTGGGCCGCATCCGTCCCGCCGTCGAGCACCGTCTGGAGGAAATCCTGTCCATGTGCCGTAGGCGCTGGGAGGGCCTGGGGCCGGCCGCGCCGGAGCTGCTCGAGACCGCCCGAAGCGTTCTCGGTGGGGGCAAGCGCATGCGCGCTGTGCTGGGCGCGGTCGGCTGCGCTCTCCTGACCGCCCCGGAGCACCGGGCAGAGCGGTTGACCGGCTCCGACGCCGTCCATCTGGGTGCGGCGCTCGAGCTCTACCAGGCCAGCGCCCTGGTCCACGACGACCTCATGGACGGGGCCGACACCCGGCGGGGGCTGCCAGCGGCGCACCGCGCCTTCGCCCGGGACCACGAGGCACGCGGCTGGCTGGGACGTTCGCAGGCCTTCGGGGCCAACGGCGCCATCCTGCTCGGCGATCTCCTGCTGTCCCTGGCCGGTGAGGAGATGAGCGCCCTGGCGGGTGCGCACATCTCCCCGGAGGCTGACCATGGAGCGGCCCGACACGCCCGAGCCGCCTTCGATGCCATGACCACTGAGGTTGCCCTGGGCCAGTTCCTCGACGTGCGCAGTGAGAACCTGCCGCTGCCCCAGGGGCAGGATCCCGCGGTCGCCGCGCGACGGATGCACGACGACGCCCTGTCGGTCGTGCGCCATAAGTCTGCCCGGTATTCGGTGCGCCACCCGCTGTTCATCGGCGCCCTCCTGGCCGGAATGGACCCGGCCGGCCCGACCGCCGAGCACCTGGCCGTCTTCGGCGAGGAGATCGGCATCGCCTTCCAGCTGCGCGACGACGAACTGGGCGTCTTCGGCTCGCCGCGGGTCACCGGCAAACCCGCCGGAGACGATCTGCGCGAGGGCAAGCGCACGGTGCTGCTGGCTTTGACCTGGGACCGCTGCGACGAGGACGGCCGGGAGCTGCTCGGCTCCGTCCTGGCCAACCCTGAGGCCACGCCCGGCCGGATCGCCGAGGCGGCGGCGCTCATCGAGGACTGCGGCGCACGCGCCGCCCACGAGGAGATCATCGCCGCTCACCGCAGCGCCGGAGACGGAGCGCTGGAACGGCTCGGGAACGAGGGCGTGGTGAGCACCGCATCGCTGGAGGACCTGGCGGCCCTGGCAGACCTGCTGACGCGCCGCAACTCCTGACATAGCACGCGAAACGGGCGGTTCCCGCCAGATGGGCAGTACTACCCGCCCGCTTCGGCGAGTGGCTGTCGCGCCGCCGCAGGCACCGTAGAATCGCGCCCGTGGTCACGGATCCCCTCATCGGTCGGCTGGTCGACTCTCGCTACGAGATCGTCGACCGCCTTGCGCGCGGTGGCATGGCCACCGTCTACCGCGCCCACGACCGTCGCCTGGACCGGACCGTGGCACTCAAGCTCATGCACGCCCACCTGGCGGACTCCCCCGATTTCGTCTCGCGCTTCCGCCGCGAAGCGCGGGCGGCGGCCAGGCTGTCCAACCCGGGCGTGGTGGCCGTCTACGACCAGGGCAGCCTCGACGGGGTCGCCTACCTCGTCATGGAGTATGTCGAGGGGCCCACGCTGCGCGACCTCATCGCGGCGGGTCCGCTGTCCGTCAAGGAGACCCTGGGGCTGATGGCCCAGCTGCTGCGGCCGCTCGGAGCCGCCCACCGGGCCGGGCTGGTGCACCGGGACATCAAGCCGGAGAACGTCCTGCTGCCCTCGGACGGCTCGGTGGCCAAGGTGGCCGACTTCGGTCTGGCCCGGGCGGTCACAGAGGTCACGCAGACGACGACGGGCAACGTGCTGGGCACGGTCGCCTACCTGGCGCCCGAGCTCATCACCTCGGGGGACTCCACCTCCCGCGCCGACGTCTTCTCCGCCGGGGTGGTCCTCTACGAGCTCCTGACCGGCGAGCAGCCCTTCAGTGCGGACTCCCCCATCCAGATCGCCTTCCGCAATGTCCACGAGGACGTGCCCCTGCCCTCCAAGCTGGTCCCCGACATGCCGGCCGACGTCGATGAGCTCGTGGCGACCATGACGCGCCGCGAGTCCCAGGAGCGTCCCGCAGACGCCGATGAGGCGCTGGCGCTGCTGCGCAACGTCGTCGACGAGCTCACCGACTCCGAGCTGTCCGTGCGCCGCGGGGGCGGGACCGGCTCGATCCGGACCCAGGAGGTCATGACGGCCAACGCCCAGGCCGCCCGCGCCGCCATCGATAACGAGCCCCAGGAAGGCGATGACGAGGCCCCCTCCGATGAGGACTCCGCCTCCTCTCTCGCCGGCATGCGCACCGTCTCCCTGCCCATCGGCTCCATCGGACCGGATGCCAAGGGCAAGACGCGTGCGCTCTCGCGCAAGGCCCTGGCCTCCGACTCCCAGAAGACCACTGCCGTCCCCACCCGGAACCGGGGCACCAACAGGATCAACCGCCGTGCCGCCGTCGTCGTTGGGATTCTGGCCGTGGCCGGGGCAGGGGCGGGAGCCACCTGGTACTTGACGGTGGGCCCGGGACGGCGGGTACCCGTCCCCGACATCGTCGGCATGTCTGAGGACGAGGCGAAGATCGCCCTGGAGAAGCAGGGGCTCAACTGGGGCTCGCCGGCACGGGCCTACTCCGACACGGTGCCGGCAGGCAAGGTCATCTCCTGCCAGCCGAAGGTCGGCCAGAGGGTGGGGCTGAGCCACACCGTCACGGTCGTCGTCTCCCGAGGCACGGAGACCAAGACGGTTCCCGACGTCGTCGGGAAGACCAAGGATCAGGCCAGCGCCGCGATCAAGGCGGCGGGTCTGACCCTGGGGAACGTCACCGAGGAGTACTCCGCCAGCGTCGAATCGGGCAAGGTGATCTCCTCCGATCCCAAGGCCGGCAAGGTCATCGAGCACACGACGAAGGTCTCGATCGTGGTCTCCAAGGGCAAGGAGCCGGCCACGGTGCCCGACGTGACCGGTAAGAGCGAGGACGAGGCCAAGAAGACCCTGGAGGACGCCGGACTCAAAAAGGGCAAGGTCAGCAAGGACTACTCCGACTCCGTGGCCAAGGGGAGAGTCATCTCCTCCTCCCCCATCGCCGGGGCGTCGGGCTACTACAAGGGAGACTCGGTAGACCTGACCATCTCCAAGGGGCCGGAGAAGGTGACGGTGCCGGACGTGACCGGTAAGAGCGAGGACGAGGCCAAGAAGACCCTGGAGGACGCCGGACTCAAGGCGGAGGTCAACAAGCGCCTGGGCGGCCCGTTCGGGACCGTGCGATCCACCGACCCCGCGCCGGGCTCCAACGTCAAGGCTGAATCCAAGGTCACCGTCAACATCTTCTGACGGTGAACCGTCCCCCTGCGGCCGGGCGTCGTCTGGCCATGCCGGCCCGGTGGGCAGGCGGCTCCCGCCGGGGGCCTTCAGCCCTTGAGCATCTCGGCGATCTCGAAGGCGACTTCGAGGGACTGCTGGTGGTTGAGGCGCGGGTCGACGAGGGTCTCGTAGTGCTCTGCCAGGCCGGCCTCGTCGATGTGCTCGCCTCCGCCGAGGACCTCGGTGACGTCGTCGCCGGTGAGCTCGACGTGGATGCCGCCCGGGGCGGTGCCCAGGGAGCGGTGGACCTCGAAGAAACCGCGGATCTCGTCGAGGATCGTCTCGAAACGACGGGTCTTGTAGCCGTTGTCCGAGGTGATGGTGTTGCCGTGCATGGGGTCGGTGATCCAGGTGACGGGACGCCCGTCGGCGCGCACCGCCTCGACCAGTGCCGGCAGAGCCTGGCGGATGCGGCCCGCGCCCATGCGGGTGATAAGGGACAGGCGCCCGGGGACGCCGTCGGGGTTGAGCCGGTCCATGAGCCGGGCGATGTTGTCGGGAGACGTGGTGGGACCGACCTTGACGCCGACGGGGTTGTGGACGCCGGCGAGGATGGCCACGTGGGCGCCGTCGGCCTCGCGGGTGCGCTCCCCCACCCAGAGCATGTGGGCGGAGGTGTCGTAGAGGCGCCCGGAGCGGGAGTCCTCGCGGATCATGGCGTCCTCGTACTCCAGGAGGAGGGCCTCGTGGGCGGCGTAGAAGTCGACCTGGCGCAGGGCGTCGAAGTCGACGCCGGCGGCCTCCATGAAGCGCATGGCCCGGTCGATCTCGTCGGCGAAGGACTCGAAGCGCTTGTAGGCGGGGTTGGCGGTGAAGCCGCGGTTCCAGGAGTGGACCTCGCGCAGGTCCGCGTAGCCGCCCATCGTGAAGGCGCGGATGAGGTTGAGGGTGGTGCCCGAGCGCAGGTAGGCGTCCAGCATGCGCGTGGGGTCGGGGATGCGGGACTCGGGGGTGAACTCGTGGCCGTTGACGGAGTCGCCGCGGAAGGAGGGCAGGGTGACATCGCCGCGGGTCTCGGTGTCCGAGCTGCGGGGCTTGGCGTACTGGCCGGCCATGCGGCCGACCTTGACCACGGGCGTGGAGGCGCCGTAGGTCAGGACCGCGGCCATCTGGAGGATGGTCTGGACCTTGAGGCGGATGTTGTCGGCCGTGTTGTGGGCGAAGGACTCGGCGCAGTCCCCGCCCATGAGGACGAAGGCATCTCCGGCGCTGGCCTGGGCGATGAGGTCACGCAGGGAGTCCACCTCGCCGGCGAAGACGAGCGGGGGCCGGCGACGCAAGTCCGCCACGACGCCGGCCAGCGCGGCCTCATCGGGGTAGGCAGGCTGCTGGAGGGCGGGCAGGTGACGCCATGCGGGGGCCTGGGCGCCCGTGCGGGCGGCGGAGAGCTCGTTCATCACGCCTGCCAGCATAGGCCAGTCGGGATATTGCCCGGAATCGGCGCCGCATCGCGAAACAGAGCGGCCGGCGCCGTCTCAAGGACGGCACCGGCCACAGTGCTAGGGGATTCAGGCTCAGCCTCAGTGCTCGGGGGCGACCTCGGCGGGCTCGACCTTCTGGCCCAGCTCGGCCATGAGCTCGGTGAACCAGCCCTGGGTGATGTCGAAGGGCTTGGCGCCGGCGATGCGCGGGAAGGCGATCGCGGTGAGCTCGTCGTTGTTCTCCTCGTCCTGGCCGATGACGCCGGACTCGCCGCGCAGGGCGCAGTCGACGGCCAGGTCGCACATCTTCTTGATGAGGGCGAGGTCCTCGGCGTTGGCGTGGGCGGCGCGCGAGTAGTAGCCGGACTTCTGGACCATGACCTTCTCGGCGCCGATGAGCTCGGCGAACTGCTTGGCGAACCACTGGCCGGGGTTGATGGTGTCGAGCTTGACGTGGCCGAAGGGGTCGCGCTGGACCTCCTGGCCGGCGGCCTCCATCTCCGCGATGATCTCGGGGACGCCGGCGCCCTCGGACAGGAAGATGTTGACGTTGCCCTGCTCGTCCATGATGGCCTTGAGACGCTCGGCCTCGGCGGCGATGTCGAGCTTCATCTCGGGGACGAAGACGGCGTGGACGTCCCAGCGCTCCTTGGTCAGGCCGAGGGAGGGGGCCCACTGCTTGGTCTGGAGCAGGTCGTGGTAGCGGCGGGCGGTCTCGGCGGTGAGGTAGCCGCAGTTGCGGCCCATGCACTCGTGGACGATGAGCATGCGCGGGTTGGAGCGGTGCTCGCCGATGACGTTGAAGGCGAAGCCGGCGCCCTGCTCGGCCGCCGTCCAGGCGCCCAGCGACTGGCGGATCGGGATGATGTCGTTGTCGATGGTCTTGGGCAGGCCGACGACGGTGAGCTCGTAGTCGTTCTCGTGGAGGTAGGCGGCCAGGTCCGCGGCGGTGGTGTTGGTGTCGTCGCCACCGATGGTGTGCAGGACATCGACGCCGTCCTTGCGCAGCTGCTCGGCGGCGAACTCCAGGGGGTTGACGCCCTCCTTCACCAGGCCGCGCTCGACGAGGTTCTTGGCGTTGGTGAGCTTGACGCGGGAGTTGCCGATCGGGGACCCGCCGAAGTCGCGCAGGATGCCTGCGTTCTTGCGGCCCTCGTCGTCGATGACGATGTAGTTGCCGGTGAGCAGGCCGTGGTAGCCGTACTGGTAGGCGATGATCTCGACCTCGGGAGCGACCTGCGTGTAGCGCTCGATGAGGTCGCCGACGGCGGCGGACAGACAGGGGGCGAAACCGCCAGCGGTGAGCAGGGCGACGCGACGAATCGACATCGGGAACCTTTCGGGTTGTGGGTACTCGGGGTCAGCGCCCCGGCCGGATCGGGCGGCACGGGCCGCACCGGGCGTCAGTCTACGTGCCATCGGCGGCGGCTGACAGGGACCGACGGGAATGGATTCAGGCGAGGGCATGTCCGGAACAATCAGCCGGCGCCAACTCCGTAGAGGACGCCCTGCATGAGGGCAGGGTCTCCTAGGAAGTGAGCCATGGCATGAGCGATGTAGACGGGGGTGAGGCTACGGCCTCCGTAGACGTAGATGACTGAAAGGACTCCGAAGAGAACGAAGGAGGAGACCATATAGGAAGGCCAGACGTTGTGCCCGACGACGCCGTGGTACACGGCCATGATTCCCGCCGTCACCACGATCTGGATGATCCTGGAGGTACCGCAGCGCGCCAGCCGGTCCAGGATGAACCCGCGCACCGCGATCTCCTCGGCAAAGGCCAGCACGAGGCCGATAGCCATCATGATCGGCCGTTGCCAGGGGAAGGCCAGCGGATCCCCGCCTCGCATGTAGCTCATCGCGGTCCAGGCCAGTCCGTAGACGACGGCGATGACGATCACCGGCATCCGGACGGGACGCCCCCACCCCAGCTCGACTATGCCCTCGCCCTGCCGACGCTGGCGCCAAAAGACGAAGCCGATAACGGCGAGGCAGCCAATCAGGAACACGACGTCGAGGACGAGGGTCGCGTTGAGGCTTGTTCCCCATCGGTCGTAGATCGATTGGGCTCCGAGGAAGAAGCACGCACCGCCGAGTACCGACCACAGGACCACCACGGCGAGTCCCACCTCTCGCCATGCCACGGCTCTGCTCAGGGGCGGACGTTGCAGATCCGACGTCAACATCATTCATATCCTTCACGTTTCGTTGTATTGAAGAAGTCAATCGTAGAGGATGGACACGGTCTAGCACACGTCCTTCGGGGCCGCCTGTCGGTACCGGCAGCGTCCGGCGGGAGACAATGACTGACATGACCTCACCCCAGCAGTCGGATGAAGACCCGTTCCACGGGACGTCTCGCGCCCGCACGACGACGGTGGGCTTCCTGTTCGGCCTGGCCGAGGCCCGTGAACTTCCCGGCCCCTTCATCATCGAGGCGCTGCAGAAGCTCGGTCTCACAGCCTCCGGAGCACGCTCCTACATGACGCGAGCGCTCAAGGAGGGACGACTGACCAGCCGCAGGCAGGGCCGCACATCCCTCTACGCGATGACGGGCGACTACCTGGAACGATTCAACGCCATCGAGCGCCGTTTCACCGTGGAACCGGTTTGGGAGGGGTTCTTCCACTCGGTTGTCTACGACCTGCCGGAGTCTCGCCGCTCGGAGCGCGACGGCCTGCGCGCCGCGGCGTTCGCTCATGGATGGGGTTGTCCGCGTCCTGGTCTGTTGATCGGCGTGGAACCACCCGGCGCGTGGGCGCGGGACGGCTGGCGGGGCCGATTGAGCGTGGATCTGGAAACGGCTCGGCAGATGGTGGCGGCGAGCTGGGACCTCGATACCGCCGCCACCCGTGTAACTCGGACCGTCGCCCATCTGCGCACCGAATTGGAGCGCACGGACACCGGCAGTCCATCAGGAGGGCGGGCAACACCGACGACGACCTGGGAGCCGCTCGTCCGTGCTCATGATCTTATGAGCGAAGCCACCTACCTGTGGGGTCTCCTTCCTCGCCTACCCCGCGAGCTCTTACCAGGGGGATTCCCGACGTCGGACCTGGACTGGCTCGGCGCCCAGCTCTCCGGTCAGCTCATGTCCGATGGCGTATCCGCCGCCCGCACCCTGCTCGCCGCACACCCCGACGGCCGGTGAGGCGCCGTCCGGGAACGCGATTCCGCATTCTAGCCCTCGGCGCCGGGCTCGGCCTCGTCGTCGGAGGCCTTGTCCTTCTTCTTGTCCTTGCCGCTCTTGTCCTCGGGCGGCTCGGGCACGGAGACCTCAGGGGCGGGGCGGCCACCGGGCGCGGCCACGGGCGCCACCGAGGGCCGGGCCTGCGCCTGGGCGGCGAGCATCTCGGCCACAACCTCCTCAGCGGTCTTCTTGTCCGTATCCATGGCCTTCTTGACGTCGGCGGCGTAGAGGTCCACGTACTCCTGACCGGAGAGCGCCATGAGGGCGTACATGATCTCGTCGGTGATGGAGCGCAGCACGAAGCGGTCGTTCTCCAGGCCCTTGTAGCGGGAGAAGTCCAGCGGCTCGCCGATGACGATGCCGACGCGGTGGCGGGTGGAGGGGATGGACTTGCCGATCGGCTGGGCCAGGTTGGATCCGATCATGGCCACGGGCACCACGGGGGCTCCGGTGGCCAGGGCGATGCGGGCCACGCCGGTCTTGCCGCGGTAGAGGCGCCCGTCGGGGCTGCGCGTGCCCTCGGGGTAGATGCCGAAGAGCTGCCCCGAGCGCAGGCGGTCGATGCCGGCCTGGAGCGCCGCCTGGGAGGCCTTGCCGCCGGAGCGGTCCACGGGAATCGTGCCCACGGTCTTCATGAAGTTCTTCACCGCCCAGCCCTTGACGCCCTTGCCGGTGAAGTAGTCGGCCTTGCCGATGAAGGCGACCTCACGGTCCACCAGCAGAGGCAGGAAGAAGGAATCGATAACCGCCAGGTGGTTGGAGGCCAGGATCGCCGCGCCCTCGGTGGGAATGTTCTCCTCACCGCGGATCCAGGGCTGATAGAGCATCTCCAGGGCCGGGCCGACTGTTGCCTTGATGGGTCCGTATCCCACGCGGGGCCTCCTGTGATCTGCTGACTGGGCGGCCACCACACGTTCCTGCACCATCGGAGACGGACGGCACCGGAGCCGGCGGTGCCGCTCGGGTATGGGGATGATTCTAGGGTGCTTCCCACCTTGCTCGCACCGACTTCCCGACTGGTGAAGACGATGCGTGTCACTGCCGTCCTCTAGCCTGCGACCGTGAGCACCTCCAGTTTCCCGAACGCCGTAAGTGCCGCTAGCACAGTGGGCACTGGCCGTACCGGGACCCAGGTGTCCTTCGCCGACATGGGCACGCCCCTGGAGCAGGCGACCTTCGTCGTCGTGGACCTGGAGACCACCGGCAGGGCGCCGGGCGCCCGTGCGCTCACCGAGATCGGGGCCGTCAAGGTGCGCGGCGGGCGGGTGCTGGCGGACTTCTCCACCCTGGTCAATCCCGGCGTCGCCATCCCCGCCCAGATCACGATGCTCACGGGCATTACCAACGCGATGGTCGCCGGGGCTCCTGGCGTGCGCGCCTGTGTGGAGGCCTTCCTGGCCTGGGCGGATCTGCCCGCCGACGACGTCGTCCTTGTGGCCCACAACGCACGCTTCGACGTCGGTCACCTGCGCGGCGCCGCGGCGGCCCTCGGCCTGGAGTGGCCCGAGCCCCGCGTGCTGGACACGCTGGCGCTTGCCCGCAAGGCGTGGACGCGAAGCGAGGTCCCCAACCACAAGCTGGGGACGCTGGCGGCCTTCGTGGGCTCCCGGACCCGCCCCACGCACCGGGCCCTGGACGACGCGCACGCCACCGTGGACGTCCTGCACGCGGCCCTGGAGGTCATGGCGCCGCTGGGCGTCACGCACCTGGAGGACCTGACCACCGCCTCCGACCCGGTCCCGGCCAGGCGCCGCGCCAAGCGCCGCCTGGCCGACGCCCTGCCCAGCGGCCCCGGCGTCTACCAGTTCCGCTCGGCGGCCGACCAGGTGCTCTACGTGGGCAGCGCCGCCGACCTCAAACGTCGGGTGCGCTCCTACTTCACCGCCGCGGAGAAGCGCCGCAAGGTGGCGCAGATGCTGGACACGACGGTGAGCGTGCGGCACATCGCCACGCCCACGCTCATTGAGGCGCGGGTGCGCGAGTTGCGGATGATCGCCGAGCTCGACCCTCCGGTCAACCGGCGCTCGCGGGCTCCGCGCCGCCGGCCCTGGCTTCACCTGGCCCAGGGCTCAGGTCCGGGCGCCGAGCCCCGGCTGGCGCTGACGACCGTTCTGCCCACCGAGGAGGTCGGCTGTGCCGTGGGGCCCTTCGCCTCGCGCAGCCGAGGGCAGAAGGCCCTGCGCGCCGCCGAGTCGGTGCTGCGTCTGCGCCGCTGGGACGGCCACGAGCTGCGCCGGGTACGAAGCGACGACGTCCCGGCCGAGTTTGCGGAGGCGCTGGCCTGTCTGTCGGGCGAGGTCGATCTGGTAGCCACTCCCCTGCTGGAGCGCATCGCGGCGCTGTCGCAGGCCGAGCGCTACGAAGAGGCAGGGGCCTGGACGAGTCGTCTGCGCTGCCTGTTACGCGGAGTGGCGTGCGCCGAGCGGGTGCGGCCCCTGCTGGCCTGCCCTCATCTCATGGCGGCCAGAAGGCGCGAGGGCGGCGGCTGGGAACTGGTGGTGGTGCGCTGGGGCGTGCTGGCCGGCTCCATGACAACCGCGCCCGGTGCCGACCCGCGTCCCGCCGTCGAGCTGCTGCGCGCAGGCTCCCGGGTCGTCGAGAGACCCAACCGCGTCGGTGAGACGGCGAGCATCGAGGAGACCGTCCTGCTGGCCGACTGGGTCCTGGACGCCGGGGCGCGCATCGTGGAAGTCGACGGCGACCCCGCAGTGCTCACGTGGCCGGTCGGCGCGGCGGCCCGCCATCGCAAGGTCCTCACCTCCGAGGAATGATGGCACCACGCGTGAGCCAGCCACCGCCGCGTGGCCGGCGTCCGGCTCAGCCGGCCGGGGTGACGGTGCCGCGGCGGGCGGTAAGGGCCTTGGCGACGCCCTCCTGGAGGCTCAGCGGGTCCAGGGGGCGGGGCACGACGACCTCCGCCTTGGCCCAGGCGGCCAGCCAGTCGTCCTGGGGGCGGGCGGTCAGCAGGACGACGGCGGGACGCTCGTCGAGCTCGGTGAACAGCTCATGGGCAAGCCCCATGCCGCCGAGCTTCTTGGCCTCGGCGTCCAGGACCAGTGCGTCGAAGGGGGGCTGGTCCTTCTTGTCGCGATCCTTGATGGCCATGCGCACGCCCTCGGCGGTGGCCGCCTCGGTCCAGGTCACCAGCGGCAAGCCCTTGGCCGGTCGGCGCCCGACGCCGTCGATGACCTCCCGGCGCACGGAAGCGTCATCGGAGAAGACGAGGAGCTCGAGGCGGGTGGAAGCAGCCTGGTCGGTCATGGCGGATCCTTCGTGGACGGGTACGGACGGCGGTGTTTCCGCGGTCAGTGTAATCACACAGAGGCTCACTATCCCTCTTCCAGCCTCCGCGTCTAGCATGAGCCATGTTCAGGACTTCAGTCCTAACGCCCCTGCTGAGACGGGACTGAAGCCACCTCACCCACCGAAAGGCAGTCCTTGATGGCCGTGTACACCCTTCCCGAGCTCCCCTACGACTACGCCGCCCTGGAGCCCCACATCTCCGGCAAGATCATGGAGCTCCACCACGACAAGCACCACGCCGCCTACGTCGCCGGCGCCAACGCCGCCCTGGAGGCCCTGGCCGCCGCCCGCGAGTCCGGCGACCTGGCCGCCATCAACCTGTGGGAGAAGAACCTCGCCTTCAACCTGGGCGGCCACACCAACCACTCCATCTTCTGGAAGAACCTCTCCCCCAACGGCGGGGGCCAGCCCGAGGGCGAGCTCGCCGAGGCCATCAAGGACTCCTTCGGCTCCTTCGAGAAGTTCCAGGCCCAGTTCACCGCCACCGCCCTGGGCATCCAGGGCTCGGGCTGGGCTGTGCTCGCCTACGACTCGATCTCCGGCGGGCTCGTCATCTTCCAGCTCTTCGACCAGCAGGGCAACGTGCCCGTGGGCACCATCCCGCTGTTCATGGTGGACATGTGGGAGCACGCCTTCTACCTCGACTACCTCAACGTCAAGGCCGACTACGTCAAGGCCGTCTGGAACATCGCCAACTGGCAGGACGTCGCCGAGCGCCTGGCCGACGCCGTCGCCAAGACCCAGGGACTCATCGTCCGCTGACGCTCTTCGGCAGCGCGCCGTACGGACTGTGGCCCGCCCCCTTCACGGGGTGCGGGCCACAGTTGTGTCGTCTGGCGGACGCCTGCGCGGATCGTGCTAGAGGACCTTCTCCACGTCCATGACGTAGGCCGACGCCGGTGTCCCCTGCTGCTGGCCCGTCGCCTGAGTCGGAGGCAGGAGGACCACGATCCGGGATCCCTCCGGGACGCCGATCAGTCCCGGCAGCGTCTGCTGAGCCTGGGCCATGCTGATCGCCTCGGCGGCCTGCTGCTCCCAGGTGTTGGAGGGCCGGGAGCCGTCCCAGAAGTTTCCGGCCACGTTCATCATGATCGTGGAGGATTCCGTGATGGCGGGACCAGAACCCCGAGCCAGCACGATGATCTCGGACTGGGTCGGCTGGGCGGCATCGGCGCCGATGGAGATCGTCGCCGGCTGACCGAGCTCCCCGCTGACCGTCATACCGCGCTGGCTGACGGCCTCCTCGCCCTCCATCGTGGCCGTGGCCGAAGCTCCGGAGATCTTGCTGCTGGCGCCGTCGACGATCTCGACGACAAACACGAGCGTCCCGGCTGGGTTGTTCTGCCGCTTCTGTGCGCCACCTGCCTGGGCGGCCTGAGCGTCCTGGGCCGCTTTGTTGCCGTAGGCGAGCTCAGGGGGGATCGACATGACCACCCGGTCGCCCACGTGGTGCCCGGCCAGGCCGCACTTCCACCCCTGAATGACGTTCTCAAGGGGGAAGGTGGCCGGGGCTCCGGTCTTGAAGGAGGTGTCGAAGGGCTCTGCGCCGTCCCACTGCCAGCCCGTGTAGTTGGCCTTGACCGCGCCAGCGGCGTCGATCTCGGCTCCCGTGCCTTGCGTCAGTGTCTTGACGGTGAGGTTCTTGGGCGCCTGGGCGCCCTTCTTCCAGGTCACGGTGGGCTGCGCGCCGGCGTCGCCGCCGATGGTCGGCAGCGATTCGGAGTCGGAGTCGATCGTCAAGGTCGAGCAGTCCACGGGCGTCGTCGCCGCCGGAATCGGGGTCTCGGAGGCGGATGCCTTGGAGGCCGACGACGAGGACGACCCCGAGCATCCGGCCAGCGCGAGGCAGGCGGCCATGGCCAGAGCGGTCAAGCTGAGGGATGTGCGACGCACATGAGCTCCTTGTTTGAGGGAGGGTCTGCTCGGGAAGGATCGGGAAGGATTCAGTGGAAGGACTCGCCGCAGGCGCAGCTTCCGGCGGCGTTGGGGTTGTCGATGGTGAAGCCCTGCTTCTCGATGGTGTCGGCGAAGTCGATGGTGGCGCCCGACAGGTAGGGCACGCTCATGCGGTCGACGACGACCTCGACACTATCCATCTCGGCGCCCTCGGTGGGGAAGGCGCGCACGGCGTCGCCGTCCAGGAGTCGCTCGTCGAAGTAGAGCTGGTAGACCAGGCCGGAGCAGCCGCCGGGCTGGACGGCCACGCGCAGGCGCAGGTCGTCGCGCCCCTCCTGGATCAGGAGGCTGGCGACCTTCGCGGCGGCGGTCTCGGTGAGGACGACTTCGTGCTCCGGGGCCTCGGTGTCAGTGGGGTTGGTCAGGGCGGTCTCTGCCATGGTCATCTCCTGGTCTGGTATGCCTACGTGTGTCTGCGGCGCTCCGTGTGGCGCCACGGAGGGGCCTGCGGCGGCTCTCCTGACGAGAGCCCTCAGGATCCACTGGAGCCAACACTCCATCCGGATGCCTTGTTCCTGGTGACAACCCTACGCGGTTCCCACGCCGGTACTTCAGTGACGGGACTCACTGTGTCCGACGGCGTCCAATCATCCGAAACGGGCGAGGCGGACATCGCCCGTCTCAGGCCAGGGCCACCAGCTCCAGGTACTCCGGCCCCCACAGGTCCTCGTCGCCGTCGGGCAGCAGGAGGACCCGGTCGGGACCCAGGGCTTCGACGGCGCCCTCATCGTGGGTGACCAGCACGACCGCTCCGGCGAAAGTGCCAAGGGCCCCCAGGATTTCCTCGCGGCTGGCGGGATCGAGGTTGTTCGTGGGCTCATCGAGCAGGAGGACGTTGGCGCTGGAGACCACGAGCATCGCCAGGGCGAGGCGGGTCTTCTCCCCGCCGGAGAGGACCCGGGCGGGCTTGTCGGCGTCCGCTCCGGAGAAGAGGAAGGAGCCCAGGACGCTGCGCACCTGGGTGTCGTCCATGCCAGGGGCGGCGCGGCGCAGGTTCTCCACGACGGTCGCCTCGGTGTCGATGGTCTCGTGCTCCTGGGCGTAGTAGCCGATCTTGAGGCCGTGGCCGGGAATGACCTCGCCTGAGTCCGGCTCCTCCACTCCGCCAAGCAGGCGCAGGAGCGTCGTCTTGCCAGCGCCGTTAAGGCCCAGGACCACGACCCGGCTGCCGCGGTCGATGGCCAGGTCCACCCCGGCGAAGACCTCCAGAGAGCCATAGGCCTTGGACAGGCCCGCGGCGCGCAGAGGAGTCTTGCCGCAGGGTGCGGGGTCGGGGAAGCGCAGGTGGGCGACCTTCTCCGCCGCGGCCTCGTCCTCCAGGTCCGCCATGAGGCGCTCGGCCCGTTTGAGCATCTGCTGGGCGGCCACGGCCTTGGTGGCCTTGGCCCTCATCTTCTCTCCCTGGGCGCGCAGGGCCGCGGCCTTCTTCTCGGCGTTGGCGCGCTCGCGACGCCGTCGGTGCTCGTCGTCGGAGCGCTGCTTGAGGTAGGCGTCCCAACCCAGGTGGTAGACGTCGAGGACCCCGCGCCCGGCGTCGAGGTACATGACCTGGTTGACGGTGTCGCGCAGGAGCTCGACGTCGTGACTGATGACGATGAAGCCCCCGGCGTAGGTGCGCAGGTGGTCGCGCAGCCACAGGATCGAGTCGTGGTCGAGGTGGTTGGTGGGCTCGTCGAGCAGGAGCGTGTCGGGCTGCTGGAACAGGACCCGGGAGAGCTCGACCCGACGGCGCTGGCCGCCCGAGAGCGTCCCGATGGGCTGGTCGAGGACGCGGTCGGGCAGGCCCAGGGCGGCGCTGATGCGGGCGGCCTCCGAGGCGGCCGCGTAGCCGCCGGCCATGGTGAACTCGTGGTCCAGGCGCGTATAGCGGTCCAGGGCTTTGGCCTGGGCCTCGCCCTCGGTGACGGCGATACGCTCCTCGGCTTTGCGGATGCGGGCCAGGAGCGCGTCGATGCCGCGGGCGGACAGGATGCGGTCGCGGGCGATCTCGCTCAAGTCGCCGACCTTGGTGTCCTGGGGCAGGTAGCCCACCGAGCTCGTGCAGGTGATCGTGCCCTCGTGCTCGACGGCCTCCAGCCCGTGGCGCTCGTCGGCGTCGTTGACGGCGCGGCCGGCGCCCTGGGCCACGGAGGCGGCGGCGAGCAGCTTGGTCATGGTGGTCTTGCCGGCGCCGTTACGGCCCACGAGGCCGATGCGCATCCCCTTGTCGACCCGGAAGCCGGCGTGAGCGACGAGCTGGCGGGCACCGATACGCATGGTGAGGTCCTGGACATTGATCACGCGCGCCATCGTACGGGCCCGCCGCTCCTGCCCGCCGCAACGGACCTATCAGTCCCACCACATCCACCAGCCGACCCCGCCGCCGGCCCACTCGGGGCGGGTGCGAACGATGTCGTCCGGAATGTACCGGGCGTCGAGGTCGTATCGCTCCTTGACCCGTTCCCACAGGGCGGAGCACTGACAGGCGCGGCTGTGCTCGGCGAAAACCTCATAGCCCTGCAGGTCGGGGTCGGCGATCCACAGGGCCTCGGCGCTCAGGCGCTCGTCGTCGCGCTGGGGGCCGATCCCGTAGCCGGACAGGCGCACTCGACCGTCGGCACGAGCGCAGGCGGTCAGCATCGATTCCAGGCTCGGGGAGAGGTTCTGCCGGTCGGCCAGCGCCGGGACCGGGAGACGAATGAGCAGGTCGGCCGCCGTGGCGGCATCCATCCCGCGGAACGGCACGTAGTCGCTCGTCGGGGCGCCGACGGCGTCCACGCGCAGCGCCGTCTCCCCCGGCAAGCGGCGCGGAGCGTCGAGCCAGGGCTCCAGCAGGTGCCACAGACCGATGCGCACAGTCCAGCCCGGTGGGCCGTACAGGCGCTCTGAACTGGTCGCACCCGTCGGGGGCAGAACGGGAGGCGGAGTCGCGGTGGACGGGCGGACGGGAATGGTCGATGCGATTGTGGGTGCCAGCGACGATGCCAGGGACGTCTGTGCGCTCATGTCGAGCTCCTTCGCTTGAGACGGGTCGTGCTCCCAGCGTGCGAATACCGGTCAGCCGACGCACCCGCTGGCCCGGGCGGCTGTGCCTAAAAGAAGCCTCATCTGCACGAACTGACGTCGGTGGACCCCTGGGTGCCGCAGGCTCACGAGCGTTGATCGTCTCGGGCGGGGCAGGCCATCGGCTCGAGGCGCTCATCCCCGACCGGCCGAGATCGCCCCCGAACCGGCGTCGCGCCGGAGACCGGCACCAACTGGACGGATTCTTGCCTTTCAGTTCTGGGCCGTGAGGCAGTAGCCTCTTCCCCAAGCACCTCCGCTGCACCTGCGCAGCACTGAAGGTGACAGATCCCCCACCACCGAGAGCGAGCCCACCGAGGACCCGGAGCGCACCGGCGTGCATCCACCGTCGTCGTCCACCTTGCTCAGTAGGAAAGGGCCCGAATGGCAACCACGACCTCAACCCCTGAGGCAATCCTCGACGCCGTCGGCGGCGCCGAGAACATCATCCATTTCACCCACTGCGCCACCCGACTGCGCTTCGAGCTCAAGGACGCCTCCGGCATCGACAAGACCACCGTCGAGGCCATCCCCGGTGTCATGGGCGCTGTCCCCCAGTCCGGGGACCGCTACCAGATCGTCATCGGTGGTGCCGTGCAGAGCGTGTACGACGAGATCAACAACCTCCCGGCAATGAAGAGCCAGGGTGGTTCCTCGGGCTCGGGACAGTCCGACGCCGATGTCAAGGCCGCCGCCCGAGCCAAGGCCCGTGGCAAGAACGCCCTGGTCGACGCCTTCTTCGAGTACCTCTCGGACTCCTTCCGCCCCCTGTTGCCGGTGCTGCTCGGCGCCTCGATGATCGTAGCGATCCTGGCGGTGCTCAACACCTACGGATTCATCGACAGCTCAGCGGATATCAAGGACCAGCCCGCACCCCAGCTCGTCGCCGGGGCGATGTACCGGTCGGTGTTCTACTTCCTGCCCATCATGGTGGCCTACAACGCCGCGAAGAAGCTCCAGATCGACCCCTGGGTGGGAGCCGCGGTCATGGCCGCCGTCATGACTCCCGAGTTCGCTCAACTCAAGGAGGCCGCAGGCACCACCTGTGTCAGGAATGAGACGATCCAGTCCGACCTGTGCACCGCACACATCTTTGGCGTACCGCTCCAGCTCAATGACTACGGCGGCCAGGTCTTCGTCCCCCTCCTGATGGTGGCCATCCTGTCCCTGGTCTACAAGGGGCTGGCCAAGATCGTCCCGTCCAACGTGCAGATGGTCTTCGTTCCCTTCCTGTCCTTCGTCATCATGATGCCGGTGACGATGTTCCTCATCGGTCCCCTGGGCATCTGGGTCGGCACCGGGCTCGGAACGGCACTCTTCTGGCTCAACGACACGGCTCCCTTCGTCTTTGCCATCGTCATTCCGCTGGTCTACCCCTTCCTGGTGCCGCTGGGTCTGCACTGGCCTCTCAACGCCGTCATGCTCGCCAACATCGCCAACGAAAGTACCGGCAGGGTTGACTTCATCCAGGGCCCCATGGGTGCTTGGAACTTCGCCTGCTTCGGTGCCACTGCCGCGGTACTGGCCTTGTCCCTGAGGGACAAGGATAAGGTGATGACCCAGACGGCCTCCGGTGCTCTGGCCGCCGGCCTCTTCGGTGGTATCTCCGAGCCGAGCCTCTACGGTATCCACCTGCGCTTCAAGCGCATTTTCCCCTTCATGCTCGTGGGCTGCTTCGTTGGTGGCCTGATCCAGGGCATCGGTGGAGGCGTCCTGACCAACATCTTCGCCTTCACCTCGCTGCTGACCATCACGGTCTTCGACCCGATGCCCCTCTACGCCATCTCGATCGCTGCAGCCTTCGCTACCGCCTTCCTCCTCATCTTCTTCTTCGACTACCGCACCAAGGAGGAGAAGGCCGAGGCCCTCGCGGCCACCGCCGCCACTACCTCCTCCGCTCCGGTCGAGGCGGCTGATGAGCCCGAGGCCGACGCCGCTGCCGATGCCTCCGAGGAGGGCGACCGGGCCGCGAAGGCCCCCACACCCAAGCCGGCCCTCGTTCCCGGTGCGGTCACCGAGATCGCCTCCCCGCTCAAGGCCACGACCATGGATCTGGATAAGGTTCCCGACCCGGTGTTCTCCTCGGGCGCCGTCGGCCAGGGTGTCGGTCTGGAGCCCGAGGGCGACATCGTCGTCATGGCTCCAGCCGATGGCACCGTCGTCGTCGCCCCCTCCTCGGGACACGCTTTCGGCATCACCCTGGACAACGGCGTGGAAATCCTCATCCACGTGGGTCTGGACACCGTCAACCTGGAGGGCAAGGGCTTCGACGTCAAGGTCTCCCAGGGCGACCGCGTCAGCGAGGGCCAGGAGCTCGTCCGCGTGGACCGCTCCGTCATCGAGCAGGCCGGCTACCCGCTGACCACGCCGGTGCTCATCACCAACACCGCCTCCTTCGCCTCCGTCGAGGTCGTCGGTGGCGACTCGGTGGAGCCCGGTGACGCTCTCATCAAGGTCACCGCGCCCGAGGCCTGAGCCTTCAACGCCGCCGGTCTGATCGGCCGCTGATACGACGTCGGGGCCGGATCCGTCAACGTACGGATCCGGCCCCGACGCGTCGCCTCCACCCGTCACCGGCCGCGCAGCAGGTCAAGTGCCAGGTCGTGGCAACCGCAGCGCCCAGAAGGCCACGGCCGCGGCGGCCGCCACGTTGAGGGAGTCCACTCCCCCGGCCATCGGGATGCGCACCACCTCGTCGGCCGCCGCGATCGTCCGGCGGGACAGGCCATCGCCCTCCGTGCCCAGGACGACGGCGACCCGCGAGTCCGGGGCCGTACAGGCCGGTGAGGCCGCGAATTCGTCCAGAGCCACCGACTTCTCCGACAGCGCCAGGGCCGCCACGGTGAAGCCCTGCGCGTGGAGCTCGTCCATGGCGGGCCAGCGCTCGATCCGGGTCCAGGGGACCTGGAAGACGGTGCCCATGGAGACGCGCACGCTGCGCCGGTAGAGCGGGTCCGCGCAGCGCGGGGTGACCAGGACGGCGTCGATCCCCAGGGCCGCCGCGCTGCGGAAGGCGGCCCCCACATTCGTGTGGTCCACCAGGTCTTCCAGGATGGCGACCCGTCTGGCGCCCGCTCCCCCGCGGGCGGCCGATAGCAGCTTGGGGACGGCGGCGAGCTCGGGCCGGTTCATGGCGGCTAGCGCCCCGCGGTGCAAATGAAATCCGGTGATGGACTCCAACACCTCCTCGGAGGCGACGAAGACGGGCACCTCCCCGCCGTCGTCATGTCCTCCGCAGCCAACTGCGGAAGCGATGACCGGGCGCATCTCATCGAGGTGGCGCGGGGCCATGAGGAAGGAGCGCGGGGCGTGCCCGGCGGCGACAGCCCGCGTGATGACCTTGGAGGACTCGGCCATGTACAGGCCGCGCCGGGTTTCCAGCCGGCGGCGCAGCGCCACGTCCGTCAGCCGGGTGTAGTCCGCCAGACGCTCATCGGCGCCATCGGCCAGCTCAATGATCATCGCCCGTCACCTTCTGGGGCTTTCCCCGCTCAGCACAGCAGTACGGCGGGAAGAATAGGCCGATCCGCCTGGATCACCTAGTCTTCCCGCCGCAGCGTGCCGTGAGGCTCACCTGACGCCGGTGGCCGACGTCAGGGATGTGTCTCAGGCCCCGTAGGGTCCCTGGGGCGCACCGGGAGGCGTGCCGTAACCGGGCTGAGCCTGGATCCCGTAGCCGCCACCCCTCGGGGGCACGGTGCCGGGTTGACCGGACTGCTCAGCGGGTCCGGCCGCGTGGCTGCCGTGTGCGGAGTGAGTCCCCTCGACGCCGTCGGAGGTCGGGACGGTTACCGTCGCCCCGTCGTCCGCGTCGTCGGCGGGAGGCTTCGGAGCGGCACTCCCCTTGGGAGCGGGCTCCTCACTGGCCTCCTGGGAGGCCGACTCGACCTCGCCGCGAGCCTGGGCGAGGGCCTCCTCGGGGGCCTGGAGACTGGTGCTGGCCAGGTCCGAGGCGATGCCCAGGTCGAGCTCGCTGCCCGAGAGGTCAACACCGGGGCCGGAGTCGCCGTCGTCGGAGCCGTTCGAGCCGCCACCGGGGCCCCCGTCCTTGCCACCGCCCAAGGCTCCGGCGATCCCGTCAAGGGCCGCGGTGAACTCGGTGGGTACGATCCACATCTTGGAGGAGGAGCCGTTGGCGATCTTGGGCAGGGTCTGGAGGTACTGGTAGGCCAGCAGCTTGGAGTCGGCGTTACCGCGGTGGATGGCGTCGAAGACCTGGAGGATGGCGCGGGACTCACCCTGGGCTTTGAGGATCGCGGACTGCGCCTGACCCTCGGCGCGCAGGATCGCGGACTGCTTGTCACCCTCGGCCGTGAGGATCTGGGACTGCTTGACACCCTCGGCCGTCAGGATCGCGGCGCGGCGGTCACGCTCGGCGCGCATCTGCTGCTCCATGGAGCCCTGGATGGAGGCGGGCGGGTCGATGGATTTCAGCTCGACGCTGTTGACGCGGATGCCCCAGCGGCCGGTGGCCTGGTCCAGGACGCCGCGCAGCTGCCCGTTGATCTGGTCGCGGCTGGTCAGCGTCTGCTCCAGGTCCATGGAGCCGACGACGTTGCGCAGCGTGGTGACCGTCAGCTGCTCGATGGCCTGCAGGTAGTTGGAGATCTCGTAGGTGGCGCGCGTCGGGTCGGTGATCTGGTAGTAGACCACCGAGTCGATGCTCACGACGAGGTTGTCGGAGGTGATGACCGGCTGGGGCGGGAAGGAGACGACCTGCTCGCGCATGTCCATGACGTTGCGCACCCGGTCGACGAAGGGCACCAGGAAGTGGAGCCCCGCGGTGTAGGCCGCCTGGAAGCGTCCCAGGCGCTCAACGATGATCGCGGTGCTCTGCTTGACGATCCGCACCGCCCGAAAAATGATGACGATGACCAGCAAAGCCAGGAGAAGCAAGATGAAGGAGATGACGGGCACGAGTTTCCTCCTGCGGGGTTGAACGGGTGGTCAGGGCGGCTGCGAGCCGTCCACGGTAACTGATGAACTAGTAGGGTACGGGCGCACGGATGTGACGCCATCGATGCCAACACAGTAGGACACCGCCAGAGGGGTCGAAGCCGCTTCGGACTTCTCGGGCGGATCCCGATGTCAGGACCCGGAGGTATCAGCGGGTGTAGTCGCCGGGGCGACGACGGCCACGGCCCCGTCGATCTGGGTGACGGTGACTCGGGCTCCAGCCTCCACACGCCCCGTCCCCTGAGCGCCGGGGGCGAGGCGGGCACTCCACTCCTCGCCTCCCAGACGGACCCGCCCACCGCCGTCATCCACTGCGGTGATGGTCGTGGCGGGCCGGCCGATGAGGGCATCGACGTTGGTCTTCATCTGGGGGGTGGTGGCCGCCAGGCGCCGCTTGGCCCAAGGGCGCACGGCGAAGAGCAACAGGGTGGAGATGCATCCGAAGACCACCACCTGGGCCCACAGAGGACCGCCGAGGAAGGCCGTCAGTCCTCCTCCCAGGGCGCCACCGGCGATCATGAGGAAGGTGAGATCGGCGGTTACCGTCTCAACGACGACGAGGAGCAGGGCCCCTCCGATCCAGAACAGCCATTCCATGTGAGCCTCCTGATGAACGCGGTTGATGAGTCGTGGCCCGGTATGGGCGGAATTATGGTGCGCTCCGGCACGGCCGAGCGTGCTCGGTGCCGTCAGCCCCGGGCCTCGGCGACGCGCCTGCCGTGACCGCGCCGCAGGCCTCGGGCGGTGTATCGGCCGCGGTCGTGGGTGACCTCCAGCGGCATGCCGAAGGTCGCACTAATCGTGTCCTCGGTGAGAACCTGCTCCAGCGGTCCGGAGCCCACGACCTTCCCCTCGCGCAGCGTGAGCGCGTGGGTGAAGCCCTCCGGGATCTCCTCGAGGTGATGGGTCACCAGGATCATGGAGGGCGAGTCCGGCGAGGAGATGATCTCCGTGAGCGCGGACAGGAGCTGCTCGCGGCCGGCCAGGTCCAGACCCGAGGCCGGCTCGTCGAGGAAGAGCATCTCCGGGTCCGGCATGAGGGCGCGGGCCAGCTCGACGCGCTTGCGCTCCCCGGAGGACAGCGTCCCCCAGAGGCGGTCGGCCAGGTGCCCGGCACCCAGGGCGCCCAGCAGGGCGTGGGCGCGCTCCAGGTCGAAGTCGTCGTACTCCTCGCGCCAGCGCCCGATGCGACCGTAGGAGGCCGACAGGACCACGCCCAGGACCCTTTCACCGCCCTCGATGCCGGCGGCCAGCGCCGAGGATGACAGGCCAATGCGAGGATGGAGCTCGGAGACATCCACGCGCCCGAGCCGCTCGGAGAGGATGTCCACCGTCCCGGAGGAGGGGAAGAGCCTGGCCGAGGCGATCCTGGCGATCGTGGTCTTGCCCGCACCGTTGGGTCCCAGCAGCACCCAGTGCTGGCCCTCCTCCACGGTCCAGCCGACGTGACTGAGGATCTGGTTGCTGCCGCGGTGCAGCGAGACGTCGTCGAGGTGCAGGACACTGGTCATGAGTCGATCCTATCGTGCCACCGGCGTCACACCGGGCAGATGAGGGGCGGCCGGGCGGGACCGGTCCCCATTCGGATCCGGGCCGGAACGCCGCCATTCACTATGGTGGAGTTCCGTGGAGCCCCTCAACCTGCCCGTGAGCATCGTGCTGGCCCTGTGGGCACCGGTCCCCTCTTCTCACGGACTGTCGCTCGTTCAGGGACCCGACGGCGTCCATGACGTCATCGGCGCCGCCTCCGACGGTATCGATGCGTCGATCGGTTCCGCAGACGATCCCAAGCGCGTCGGCCTGGAGCAGTGGCTCGCCGATGCCCGCCCGCTCACCCGGGTGACGGCGGTCCTCCCCTCCCCCGTCTCCAGCACCGGCGCCTGGGGCATCGTCCCGGACATCGAGGAGGGCGTCGTCGTCGAGGGCGCGACCGGGCGGGTGCTGCTGGTGCCCGAGGACTCCGGCGCCTCCGTGGCCTGGCGGGCCGAGCCGATGATCAGCCCACTGCCGCCGTTGGATGCCGCCCATGCCCGCAGGCGGGTGCACGCCGCCACGGAGGAGGCGATCGACTCGCTCATCGAGCTCGACCTGGCCCGCGAGCGCCCGGAAATGGCTGATGCGCTCAACGATCTGCTCACGGCCGTGGTGGAGCCGAGTCTCATTCCTCCCTGGCTGTCTGGGCGTAATAGGGAGCTGCTGGAGCGCTCTTTGCGGCTGGCGGAGATCTGCGAACTGGCGCTGGGTGACGACGGAGCGGCCATGACGGCCCTCCAGGCGCAGCGGCGTTCCGGTGTCCTGCGCCCGCTGCTGGCGGTGGCTCGCCACGGCGCCGCGGCGGCCACCGAGTGGTGGGCCCGATAGTTCATCATGAGGGGCCGCGCCACCCGGCGGCGCTGACGACACAGGCCGGTCCGGTTCGCGTCAGCCCTGGGCCAGGACCCAGTTGTAGACGTCCATGGTGCGCTGAGCGATGGCTTCCCAGGCGAAGTGCTCCTCGACGCGGCGTCGGGCGGCCTTGCCCATGGTCTTGGCGGCCTCGGTGTCGGTGACCAGGGTGGTCAGGCGCTCGGCCAGGTCGGCCTCGAAGCGGGCCGGGTCGATGGGGGTGCCGGTGCCGTCCTGGACCTGCTCGATGGGGACCAGGAGGCCGGTCTCGCCGTCGACGATGACGTCGGGGATGCCGCCGGTGGCTGAGCCAACGACCGGCAGGCCCACGGCCATGGCCTCGAGGTTGACGATGCCCAGGGGCTCGTAGACCGAGGGGCACACGAAGACGTCGGAGGCGGCCAGCACGGCGATGAGCTCGGGGCGCGGCAGCATCTCCTCGATCCAGACCACGCCGGTGCGCTTCTCGCGCAGGCGGGCCACGAGGCCCTCGACCTCGGCCTTGATCTCGGGGGTGTCGGGGGCGCCGGCGCACAGGATGACCTGGACGTCGGCGGGCAGCTGCTCGCAGGCGCGCAGCAGGTGGGGAAGGCCCTTCTGGCGGGTGATGCGTCCGACGAAGACGACGGTGGGGCGGTCGGGGTCGATACCGAGCCGCTTGAGGGTGGCGGCGGCCGCGGCGTCGGTCTCCTCGCCCTGCGGGTGCTTCCAGGCCTCGAGGTCGATGCCGTTGTGGACGACCTTGACGCGCTCGGGGTCGATGGCGGGGTAGGAGCGCAGGATGTCCTCGCGCATGCCGTTGGACACGGCGATGATGCCGGAGGCTCCCTCGTAGGCGGTCTTCTCCGCCCAGGAGGACAGGGCGTAGCCGCCGCCGAGCTGCTCGGCCTTCCAGGGGCGCAGGGGCTCCAGGGAATGGGCACTGATGACGTGGGGGACACTGTGGAGCAGACCGGCCAGGTGACCGGCGAGGTTGGCGTACCAGGTGTGGGAGTGGACGAGGTCGGTTCCCTCGGTGCCCTGGGCCATCTCCAGGTCGACGCCGAAGGTGCGCAGGGCGGCGTTGGCGCCGTCGAGCTCGGCGATCTCGGGGTAGCCGGTGACGCCGTCGTCGGCGCCCTCGGTGCCGGGCTCGCGGGGGCCGCCGAAGGCGTGGACGCGGACGTCGGCCAGGGGGCGCAGGACCTTGGCGAGCTCGTTGACGTGGACTCCGGCGCCGCCGTAGATGAAAGGTGGGTACTCCTTGGTCAGCAGGTCGACCCTCATGGGTGTGCCTCTCCTCTGTCTGCTGGATGGACTGACCGCGCCTTCCTCGGCGCAGGACGGGCGCCTGCGGTGGAGCGGGCGCCACATCCGACGGTATACGTACACCGGACCGGGTTGGACCTTTCGACGCCGGTGGTTTCCACCGAACTCTTGCGTATGGAGCCTTCGGAGGACTGAGACGGGGGCGGATCTAGATCGAAGGTCCGGGTCGAGGACCGGCCCCTCGTCCTCCTCCGGGGCTCTGTCAGGGTCGCCAGGCTCAGCTGTACCCGCCAAGACCGGCGAAGATGCGCCCCGCCCGCCCCCTCGGGCAGCGGCGGCGGCCGGCTCGGGATTGGTCCGAATTGTGATCTGTTTGTCCCCGCAAGTGCCCTAAGCAACGTAAGGTAGGCCACATGGCTCAACCTCGCGTACTCGCAATCGTCCTCGCCGGTGGCGAGGGCAAGCGTCTCATGCCCCTGACCGTCGACCGCGCGAAGCCCGCCGTCCCCTTCGGTGGCATCTACCGGCTCATCGACTTCTCGCTGTCCAACATGATCAACTCCGGCTTCCTCAAGGTCGTGGTGCTCACCCAGTACAAGTCCCACTCGCTGGACCGCCACATCTCCAAGACGTGGCGCATGTCCGACATGCTGGGCAACTACATCGCCCCGGTGCCGGCCCAGCAGCGCGTGGGCAAGCACTGGTTCCTGGGGAGCGCCGACGCGATCTACCAGTCCCTCAACCTGCTCGACGACGAGCGGCCCGACTACGTGGTCATCACCGGGGCGGACAACATCTACCGCATGGACTTCTCCCAGATGCTGGACCACCACATCGCCTCCGGGCTGCCCTGCACCGTGGCGGGCATCCGTCAGCCCCGGTCCCTGGCGGATCAGTTCGGCGTCATCGAGACCGACCCGTCCGACCGGGGCAAGATCAAGGCCTTCGTCGAGAAGCCCAAGGAGACCCCCGGTCTGCCGGACTCCCCCGATGAGGTTCTGGCCTCGATGGGTAACTACATCATGAACGCCGACGCGCTCCTTGAGGCCGTCACGGTGGACGCCGCAGATGAGTCCTCCAAGCACGACATGGGCGGCAGCATTGTGCCCTGGTTCGTGAACCAGGGTGCGGCGGGCGTCTACGACTTCAAGGACAACGACGTTCCCGGCTCCTCCGAGCGCGACCGCGACTACTGGCGCGACGTGGGGACCGTGGACGCCTTCTTCGAAGCGCATCAGGATCTCATCTCGGTGACGCCCGTGTTCAACCTATACAACGACCGCTGGCCGCTGTTCGCCGGGTACCAGGCGGCCATGCCTCCGGCCAAGTTCGTCTACGGGCACCACGAGCGCCTGGGGCACGCGGTCGACTCGATCGTCTCGCCGGGCGTCATCGTCTCCGGCGGTGAGGTGATCTCCTCGGTCCTGTCCCCCGGCGTGCGAGTCAACTCCTGGTCCTCGGTGCGCGAATCGGTCCTCATGGACGGCGCCGAGGTCGGCCGCAACACCGTGGTCAACCGCGCGATTCTGGACAAGTACGTCCGGGTTGAGGAGGGCGCCATGGTGGGTATCGATCCTGAGCACGACCGTGAGCGCGGCTTCACCGTGACCGAGTCTGGCATCACGGTGGTGGCCAAGGGGCAGGTCGTCACCCGCTGATCCGAGCGGCCTCCAGGCCCGTCTCCTCAAAGCGGCTGCGCCGTCTCCCGGTTCATCCCGGGGAGACGGCGCAGTCGCGTGCGCGGCTAGCATGACGCCATGAGCAGTACTTCCCCCGCCCCTGCCGGTCCGGTCAGCGGCGCGCTGACCGACGGGCCGCTGATCACCGAGGGCCCCGGCCTGCTGGTCATGGACGTGGATTCCACCCTCATCGAGCAGGAGGTCATCGAGCTCATCGCCGAACGGGCCGGGACGCGTGAGCAGGTCGCCGAGGTCACGGCCCGGGCGATGCGCGGGGAGCTGGATTTCGCCGCCTCGTTGCGCGAGCGGGTGGCGACGCTGGCCGGGGTCTCCGACGGTGTCTTCGCCGACGTCCTCGCCGAGGTGCGCCCCACCGAGGGTGCGGCCGAACTCATCGAGGCGCTGCACGCGCGCGGCTGCCGGGTGGGAGTCGTTTCCGGCGGCTTCGAGGAGGTCGTGGTGCCCCTGGCCGAGCGGCTGGGAATCGACCATGTGGCGGCCAACCGCCTGGAGGTGGCCGGCGGCGTGCTCACCGGCCGGGTGCTGGGGAGGATCGTGGACCGTCAGGAGAAGGTCCGCTGCTTGCGCACCTGGGCCGAGCAGGACGGGGTGCCTATGGAGCGCACCATCGCCGTCGGGGACGGGGCCAATGACCTGGGGATGCTGGCGGCCGCTGGGCTGGGAGTGGCGTTCTGCGCCAAGCCGGTCGTCGTCGAGCAGGCCGACGCCGCCGTGCACGTGCGCGATCTGCAGGCCGTCCTGCAACTGATCCGGAGCTGATCGGAGCCTGATCCGAACCCGGCCGAGGGACGGCGCTACCGGCCGATGGCCCACCGCGGGCCGCCTGGCTCAGCCGCGCCGGCGAGCGGTGAAGATCTCGCGGATACGGGCGCTACTGGGCCCCAGGTCGGTCCAGCTGCCGGGAACATCGATGATGACGGCAGTGGCCGTGGGTACGCCGAAAGAGATTTGGGAGGCCATGTCGTCGTCGGTGTCGTGGAGGATGTGGGCCAGCACGGAGATCGTGGGCTCGTGGCCGACGACGACCACCGTGCCCGCGTCTCCGCCGTCCTCGGACAGGACCCTCAGGATGCCGTTGGGGCCCAGGTTGTAGATTTCCTCGCGCACCAGGGTGTCGGTGGGCTCGAGGCGGTCGCGCAGGGGGCGGGCGGTCTCGCGGGCGCGGGCGGCCGGGGAGACCAGGAGCAGGTCGGTGGCCTCCAGGCGCTTGCGCAGTTCCTTGGCCAGCAGGTCGGCCAGGGCGGCGCCCTTGGGCGTCAGAGGACGTTCCAGGTCGGTGACGGCGTCGTGGGAGGCCTTGGAGTGTCGGACGAGCACGAGCCGGCGCATGGGATCCGTTGTCACGGTCCTACCCTACGGCACGGCGGCGGTCCAGACATGGCTGTCGCGCATGGCTGTCGCGGCGCGCTCGAGTACGGTCAGCCGACGACGCACGTCCCACCGTCGACGTGGATGGTCTGCCCGGTGGTGGCGGGCATCCAGGGGGACAGTAGGGCGACGGCGCTGCGGGCCACGGCGGTGGCATCGCCGGCGTCCCATCCCAGAGGGGCGGCGGCGCTCCAGCGCCGGGAGAGCTCCCCGAAGTCCGGGATGGCGCCCGCGGCGGTGGTCCTCAAGGGGCCCGACGAGATGGCGTTGACCCGCACGCCACGTTTTCCAAGCTCGACGGCGAGAGCGCGCACTGCGGCCTCCAGCGCCGCTTTGAGGGGGCCCATCCAGCCGTAGCCGGGCCAGGCGCGGGCGCTGTCGAAGGTCAGGGTCACGATGCTGCCGCCGCGGTCCAGCAGTGGGGAGGCGGCGTGGACGAGGGCGGGCAGAGAGGCCGCTGAGACGGTGAAGGCGCGTTCCAGGTTGCGCATTCTGCCCGCCTGCTCTGGTTGATCAGCGCTCTGCGGATCGGTGCCGAGGGGCTCGGATGGGAGGACGGTTCCCAGCAGGCCGGGGTCCGCGCGGGCGATGGAGTGGACCAGACCGTCCAGGCGGGTGATGCCCAATTCCCGTAAGGCGGGGGCCAGAGCGGCCAGTGAGTCGGCGTCGGCCACGTCCAGGGGCGTCACCGGGTCGGGCAGACCGAGACCGCGAGCCACCGAGGCGGTGGCCGCCAGGGTGCGGGGGTGCCCCGTCAGCAGGACACGCGCGTCCTGCTGCACGGCCACCTCTGCGACTCGGGTGGCGATCGAGCTGGGCCGTAGGACGCCGGTGACGAGCACCGTGCGGTCACTGAGCAGTCCCATGGGAGGGTTCATGCTCTCATCGTCCCACGCCTGCCGACTGTCTATCGCCCTATGCCCATGCCGCCGTCGACGCCGAGGATCGCGCCGGTGACGTAGGAGGCCGCCGAGGAGGCCAGGAACAGGACGGGGCCCGCGACGTCGGCGACCTCGGCAAAGCGCCCCAGGGGGATCTGCTCGAGGTAGGCGGTGCGGATGTGGTCGGGCAGGGAGGAGGTCATGGTGGTGCGCACGAATCCGGGCGCCACCGCGTTGACGGTAATGCCGCGCGGCGCAAGCTCACGGGCCAGGGATCGGGTGAGGCCCTCCACCCCGCCCTTGGCGGCGCCGTAGGCGGACAGGCCCACACCTCCGCGGGCGGCAATCACCGAGGAAACCAGGATGATGCGTCCCCGGCGGGCCCGCATCATGGCGGGGGTGACGGCACGCACCGTGTTGAAGGTGCCGGTCAGGTCGGCTGAGATGACCTCGTCCCACATCTGGGAGGAGGTGCGGGCGGCCAGGGACTCCCGGTTGATGCCGGCCGAGGCCACGAGGACCTCGATGGTGCCGTGCGCCTGGGTGGCGGCGCTGAGCGCTTGGGCCAGCGCCTCGGGGGCGGTGACATCGGCGGCCAGCCCCAGAACTCCCTCGGGGGCCTCACCGGAACGGGAGATACCTGCCACCCGGTCGCCCTGTGCGAGGAATGCCTTCGCGACTGCCTCCCCAATCCCCCGGGAGGCACCGGTCACGACGACGGAACGTGGTATTGACGGCTCGGTCTCTTCGTTCATCAGCACAAACACACAAGGTAACGCGCGCGAGCATTCATCATCAGTAGTTCGTCATGCAGCACCCTCGATTAACCTGTGTTATCTCTCCCACAGGTGGTCCATACCTGTGCCTGTGCGGGACCGAACGGCACGGCGGGTCAACATCTTGACACCCGTCGTGTGTCAGCATGTCAGGGTGACCACGACCGAGACCATCTCCTCCTCCCACGGCGCCGACGCATCCGGTCGCGCACCCGCACCGTTGCGCATCGGCCCATTGGAGGTGTCCACCCCGGTCGAGCTCGCCCCCATGGCGGGCGTCACCAACGCCTCTTTCCGCCGACTGTGCCGCGAGATGGCTGAGGCGGCCCTGCCCGAGGCGCTTTCACCCGCCTCCCCAGGCCCGGTGGCGGCGCCGGGCGCTGGCCTGCTGGCCCCGGCGGGCCTGTACGTCACCGAGATGGTCACCACCCGGGCCCTGGTGGAGCGCAACGAGCGCACCCTGGCGATGGTGCGCACCGACCCGGCCGAGCGGGTGCGCTCCATCCAGCTCTACGGCGTCGATCCGGCCACGGTGGGCGCCGCGGTGCGGATCCTGGTGGAGGAGGATCTGGCCGACCACATCGATTTGAACTTCGGCTGTCCGGTGCCCAAGGTGACGCGCAAGGGCGGCGGGGCGGCGCTGCCCTGGAAGCGCGACCTGCTGGCGGCGATCCTCACCGAGGCCGTGCGTGCCAGCGAGGCGGCCGTCCGCGCCACCGGCCGGGCACGGGAGGTCCCGGTGACCATGAAGACGCGTCTGGGCATCGACGAGGAGCACGAGACCTTCCTCGATGCCGCTCGGGCCGCCGAGAACGCCGGGATCGCGGCCGTGGCCCTGCACGCCCGCAGCGCGCGCCAGCACTACTCAGGCCAGGCCCGCTGGGAGGAGATCGCCCGGCTCAAGGAGGCCACCGGCCTGCCGGTGCTCGGCAACGGGGACATCTGGCTGGGCGACGACGCGGTGCGCATGATGGAGGCCACCGGCTGCGACGGCGTCGTCGTGGGGCGCGGCTGCCAGGGGCGACCCTGGTTGTTCGCCGACATCGTGGCGGCCCTGCACGGCTCGGACGCGCGTACCCGCCCGGACCTGGATGCCGTTATCGAGGTGATCCGCCGCCACGGGCGCATGCTGGCCGCCGAGATGGGCGAGGACCGGGGAGTGCGCGACCTGCGCAAGCACGTGGGCTGGTACCTCAAGGGCTACCCGGTCGGCGGCGCCGCGCGCGCCGATCTCATGGGGATCAGGACGCTGGCCGAGCTTGACGCCGGCCTGGAGCGGATGCGCTCGCGCCTGCCGGAGATCGTCGACTACCCCGGCGACATCGTCGAGGGCCCCCGGGGCCGGGCCGGCAGTCCCAAGACCCCGCGCCTGCCCGACGGGTGGCTGGACTCCCCCGTCCTGGATGAGGCCCACCGCGAGATGCTCAGCCAGGCCGAGTCCGACGTCTCCGGCGGCTGAGCGAATCTGACTGCCGTCCTCCGGTCAGCCTCGTCAGTCGGTCGTCCGTCAGTTAATCGTCCAAGACCGGGGTGACGCGGCATAGGGCCGCCGCGATCGCCGTTGTCGCCGGGATCGCCAGGACCAGGCCGATGGAGGAGATGAGGGTGCGCACGATCTCCTCGGCGATCTCGCCCGAGAGCATGGTATCCAGCACCGCGCGGTCCATGAGGGCCGCGGCCAGGATGAGCGGCAGCGCCGTGCCGGCGTAGGCGAAGGCCAGGGTGTAGACGGTCGAGGCGATGTGGTCCCGGCCGATCCTCATCCCGCCGGTGAACAGGCGCGTGCGCGACAGCAGCGGGTTGGCGGCGTGCAGCTCCCACACCGAGGAGGCCTGGGTGATGGTGACGTCGTTGAGGACGCCGAGCCCGGCAATGACCATGCCGCAGGTCAGCAGTGTCTGCAGATCGATGTGCGTGCGCGAGGCCAGCAGGCGGGCGGTCTCGTCGACATCGCCGGTCAGGTGGGCGGCGTCGGTCCCCCACAGGGCGAGCAGGACGGTGAGCACGATGCCGGCCACCGTTCCCAGCAGGGCCGTCGTGGTGCGGATGGACACGCCGTGGGCCACGTAGACGGCCGCCAGCATCATCGCCATCGAGCCAACCAGCGTCACCGCCAGCGGGTGGGAGCCGGACAGGAGGGCCGGGATCATGAAGAAGGCGAGCACGCCGGTAGCCACCAGCAGGCCCAGGACGCTCAAGACGCCCTTGCGCCCGGCCACCGCCACGACGAGCACGAGGTAGACGATCGTCAGGGCGCCGACCGGGAGCCGGCGATGGTAGTCAATGAAGGAGTAAGGGGAGCCGGACAGGATCGCCTGGGGCGAGTAGAGGACGACGAGGCGATCGCCAACGTGGGCGAGCTTGCGGGGCTCACCCACCAGCTGGACCGGCATGATCAAGTCCTTGCCCTCACCCTCCGTGATGCGGGCGCACACGTGGCCCTTGGCGAAGGCGTCCTGCGTGACGCCGTTGACCTCCGTCAGGGCGCTGACGGCGCTCTGGCAGCTCGACAGGTCCAAGGAGGTGATGGTGGCCCGGCCCACCGAGCCACCCTCGGCGGTGAAGGAGCGCGAGCCGATCAGTGAGCTCTTGCCCGGCCACAGCATGAACAGCCCGACGACGGTGGCCAGCACCAGGGTGCCGACGATCACGCCGAGCACGATTCTCACCCGGCGGACCTCGCCCGCCTCCAGGTCCAGGGGCCCGGAGTGGGAGTGGCTGTGCCCGCTATAGCCGTGGCCACGGCTACGGTCGTGACCGGTTTCCTCACCCGGCTGCCCGGGAGGGTCCTCTGAAGGGATGGTCTCGTGGCTCGGGGAGGTCGAGTTGGTGCTCACCGTCCCATCATGCCCGCCCCGCGCCCCTGAGGTGAGCCAGGGACACGGGGCGGCGTGGGGGATGCCCCGCACCCCGTCCAGGGGTCTGGCCGCTGAGTGCCGGACCTGGGAAGGCATCGCTGCTTCATGGTGCATGAGGACGCTCCGCCGTCGGAGCCGGATCCGACGGCGGAGCGCAGGGTAGGACGGCCTCAGCAGCCCACGAGCCGCTCGGCCAGGTAGCGCTCCACGCCCTCGAGTGGGATGCGCTCCTGGGTCATGGTGTCGCGCTCGCGCACGGTGACCGCGCCGTCCTCGGGCGAGTCGAAGTCGTAGGTGAGGCACAGGGGAGTGCCCACCTCGTCCTGGCGGCGGTAGCGGCGGCCCACCGCGCCGGCGTCGTCGTAGTCCACGTTCCAGGAGCGGCGCAGGCGGGAGGCCAGCTCCTTGGCCGGGCCGGTGAGCTCCTCCTTGCGGCTCAGCGGCAGGACGGCCGCCTTGACCGGGGCGATGCGTGGGTCGAGCCTGAGCACGATGCGCTTGTCCACCCCGCCCTTGGTGTTGGGGGCCTCGTCCTCGGTGTAGGCCTCCACGAGGAAGGCCATGAGCGAGCGGGTCAGGCCGGCGGAGGGCTCGATGACGTAGGGGGTCCAGCGCTCGGAGCGGGTCTGGTCGAAGTAGGACATGTCCTTGCCGGAGTGCTCGGCGTGGGTGGACAGGTCGAAGTCGGTGCGGTTGGCGATGCCCTCGAGCTCGCCCCACTCCGAACCGGCGAAGCCGAAGCGGTACTCCAGATCCACAGTGCGCTTGGAGTAGTGGGAGAGCTTCTCGGCGGGGTGCTCGTACTCGCGCAGGTTAGCGGGGTCGATGCCCAAGCCCACGTACCAGGCCTTGCGGTAGTCGATCCAGTACTGGTGCCACTCCTCGTCCGTACCCGGCTCGCAGAAGAATTCCAGCTCCATCTGCTCGAACTCGCGAGTGCGGAAGATGAAGTTGCCGGGCGTGATCTCGTTGCGGAAGGACTTGCCCACCTGGCCGATGCCGAAGGGTGGCTTCTTGCGGGCCGCGCTCATGACGGCTGCGAAGTTGATGAAGATGCCCTGGGCGGTCTCAGGACGCAGGTAGTGCAGGCCGGACTCGTCATCGACCGGCCCCAGGTAGGTCTTGAGCAGGCCGGAGAACTCGCGCGGCTCGGTCCAGGAGCCCGGCTGGCCGGTGACGGGGTCGGGCACCATGTCGAGGGTGACGGCCTCGGGTTCGAGGCCCTTGCGGACGGCATAGTCCTCAATGAGCTGATCGGCGCGGTAACGCTTGTGGGTGTGCAGGGACTCCACGAGCGGGTCGGTGAAGGCGCCGACGTGGCCAGAGGCGACCCAGGTCTCACGCGGCAGGATGACCGAGGAGTCCAGTCCGACGACGTCGTCGCGGGAGCGGACCATGTACTGCCACCACTGGCGCTTGATGTTCTCCTTGAGCTCGACGCCCAGCGGCCCGTAGTCCCAGGCCGAGCGGGTTCCGCCGTAGATCTCGCCGCAGGGGAAGACGAACCCGCGCCGCTTGGCGAGGTTGATGACGGCGTCAAGGCGTGAAGGGGTGGATGCCAACGGAGTGCTCCTTCAGGAGTAGTCGTGGTCCCGCCTGGTTGGTGGGGACGAGTGTGGACAGTCTAGGCCGAGGGCCGTCATGTGTCGGTGAGGGGCCCGTCGCACCGCGACCTCACGGCGCAGACGCGCCGGCATCCCGGCAAACCGGCTCTCAGCAGCGCACACGCAGACTCGCCGTGGTTTGACGCACGAGATCAAGAGTATGAGAATGATTCGCATGAGTGTTTCACAGACTCGTTCCCATCACCTCCGTCGCATCGCGGCGTTCGGAGCGGCCCTGATCCTCGCTGCCGGCGCGAGCGCGTGCAGCGCCCTGAAGAGCGAGAGCTCGTCGGCCTCCTCCGCCCACACGATCGCACCGGGCAAGACCCTGACGGTCTCGACGTCCTTCTACCCGATCGCCTACCTGGCCGAGGCCATCGGCGGCCCGCTCGTCAAGGTCTCCACCGTGACCCCTCCCAACGTCGAGCCGCACGACTTCGAGCTCTCCGGTAAGGAGACCGCCGAGCTGGGCAAGGCCGACCTCATCGCCTACGTCCCCGGCTTCCAACCCTCCTTGGACAAGGCCGTCAAGGAGATCGGCTCTGGGCCCACGGTGCTGGACCTGAGCAAACCCGCCAACCTCGTCCACCACGAGGGGGTCGAGGAGGAGCACGAGCACGGTGACGAGGCCGCAGACGGTGCTACCGCCGAGTCCAGCGGGACCGGCCATGACGAGCACGGGCATGACGAGCACGGCCACACCGAGGGCGAGGAGCACGGCGGCGACCTCGACCCGCACTTCTGGCTCGACCCGCAGCGCATGATCGCGGTGGCCGAGACCATGGAGGCCTCCTTCGCCAAGATCGACCCGGCCAACGCCAACGACTACAAGGCCGGACTGGACAAGCTCAAGACGGCGCTGACCAACCTGGACACGCAGTACACCCAGGACCTGTCCAGCTGCCAGCGCACCACTTTCGTCACCTCCCACGCCGCCTTCGGCTATATGGCCGACCGCTACAAGCTGACCCAGGCCTCCATCTCCGGCATCGACCCCGAGACCGAGCCCAGCCCCGCCGAGCTGGCCAACATCAAGACGGTGGTTAAGAGCACGGGGACGACGACGATCTTCACCGAGGAGCTCGTCTCCCCCACCACGGCCCAGACGATCGCCGCGGAGACCGGGGCACAGACCGATGTCCTCAGCCCCCTGGAGTCCAAGCCCGAGCGGGGCGACTACACCGACGCCATGACCACCAACCTGGGGCGGCTCAAGGCCGCCCTGGCCTGCCAGTAGAGTCGGGGCCGGCCGGCCGAGCCCGGCGACCCGAGCAGATGACATCCAACCAGATCGGCATGATCACTTAGGTATGACCTCCTCATCCCCTTCAGCAGCATCGTCTCCGACGACGCCGTCCGGCTCGCCCCGGGCGGCGTCGTCCGCGCTCACCATCGTGGTGCGGGACCTCAGTGTCGTCCTGGGAGCCTCCCTCATCCTGGACGACGTGAGCCTTGCGGTGGGCGGCGGCGAGTCCGTGGCACTGCTGGGTGCCAACGGCTCGGGCAAATCCACACTCGTCAAAGCCATTCTGGGGCTGGTGCCCACGGCCAGCGGCCATATCGAGGTGCTGGGCACCCCCATCACCCGGCGCCGCAGGGTCTCCTGGGAGCGCATCGGCTACGTCCCCCAGCGGATCGGTGCGGGCTCGGGCGTCCCGGCCACCGCTCTGGAGGTGGTGCGCTCCGGGCTCCTGGGGCCGCGCCGCCCCTGGGCGGACCGCGGCAGGACCGCCAAGCGTCGGGCGATGGCCGCGCTCGACGCCGTCGGGCTGGCCCACCGGGCCGGCGACCACGTCCAGGTCTTCTCCGGCGGGCAGGCCCAGCGGGTCCTCATCGCCCGGGCCCTGGTGCGCTCCCCCGAGCTGCTCATCCTCGATGAGCCCCTGGCCGGGATCGACCGCGCCAGCCGCGAGTCCCTGGCCGAGATCCTGCTGGGGCTGCGCGAGCGGGGACTGACTCTGGTGACGGTCCTGCACGAGATGGGCGAGCTGGCCGACGTCGTCCAGCGGGCGATCATGCTTCAGGACGGACGCCTCGTCGCCGACGGGCTGGCCGCCGAGGTGGCCCGCTTGCGCGACGGCAGGACCGGCGCCTCCATCAGAGGCGATGGTGACCACTGGGACCACCACCCGGATGCCGGCGGTCCCCCGGCGCACCACGCCCCCGTCCTCGACCACCGGCTGCCCAACGCGCGGCCCCGCACCGGCAGGAGCACCCGACCATGATCGAGTTCATCTCCGACATGCTCGTCAGCCCCCTCATGCAGCGGGCCTTCATCGTCGCGGTGCTCGTGGGACTGGCCGCGCCGGTGGTGGGCACCTACCTGGTTCAGCGAGGCCTGGCACTGCTGGGCGACGGGATCGGACACATCGCCCTGACCGGTATCGCCCTGGGCTGGCTGGCGGGGGCCGCCGCCAACGTCACACCCCACGACGCCTGGGCCGTGCCCGGGGCGATCATCATCAGCGTGCTGGGCGCCGTGACGATCGAGGTCATCCGCGCCGGCGGCCGCACCCGCGGCGACGTCGCCCTGGCGATCCTGTTCTACGGGGGCATCGCCGGTGGCGTCATCCTCATCCGCCTGGCCGGGGGCACGACGACTAATCTCAACTCCTACCTGTTCGGCTCGATCTCCACGGTCTCGGTCTCGGATGCCTGGTTCACCATCGCCCTGGCGACCCTGGTGCTCCTGGTGGGGCTGGGGCTGCGCGGGCCGTTGTTCGCCCTGTGCAACGACGAGGAGTTCGCCCGCGCCTGCGGCCTGCCCACCGGCGCCCTCAACGTGCTGGTGGCGGTGGTCGCGGCGCTGACGGTCTCGGTGTCCATGCGGGTGGTGGGCGCCCTGCTGGTCTCGGCCGTCATGATCGTGCCGGTGGCCATCGCCCAGCTCGTCTCGCACTCGTTCTCGCGCACCATGTACCTGGCGATGGGGCTGGGGGTGGTGGCCTGTGTGTCCGGGTTGACGATCACCTACCTGGTTGCGGCCTCCCCCGGCGCCATGATCGTGATACTCCTGGTAGGGGGGTACGCCGTCGTCGCCCTCTTCTCCGGCCTGTGGCAGCTCATCGGCCGCTCCCGACGGCACCGCATCACCTCAGGAGGTAGCTCATGAGCGCACGCAACACGGCGCAGCGACCCCGTGCCACGCGCCAGCGCGCCGCCGTCGCCGACATCCTGGCGCGCACCGACGAGTTCCGCTCGGCCCAGCAGATCCACTCCGCCCTGGAGGCGGAGGGCACCAAAGTAGGGCTGGCCACCGTCTACCGCAACCTGCAGACCCTAGCGGAGACCGGCGCGGTGGACCAGGTGCGCAGCGCCGAGGGAGAAGTCCTCTACCGGGCATGCGAGAAGCAGGAGCACCACCACCACATCGTGTGCCGCCGCTGCGGGCACACCGTGGAGGTCGCCGGCGGCGAGCTGGAGGAGTGGATCCGGCGGGTCTCCGCCCAGCAGGGCTTCACCCAGATGGAGCACACCGCGGAGTTCTTCGGCCTGTGCACCTCCTGCTCGGCCCGGGAAACCGCCTGAGACGCTTCGCAGGACTGAGTTCGGGTTGGCCGGTGAGGCGGTCTCGCCGGGCCGTTACTGCTCGTCGTCCTGCCGATCCCCGGTGCCGTCGGGCTCCTCGTGCAGCACCTTGTCCACGGCTCCGCCGTAGCGGCGCTCGCGCCCGGCGTAGGCCTCGCAGGCCCTCCACAGCTCGGTGCGGTTGAAGTCGGGCCAGGGCAGGGGCGAGAAGTAGAGCTCGGCGTAGGAGGAGGACCACATGAGGAAGTTGGAGGTGCGCTGCTCGTCTCCGGTGCGGATGAACAGGTCCACGTCCCTCATAGTGGGTGAGTACAGGTAGCGCTGGATGATCTTCTCGTTGATGGAGGAGGCCTTGAGCCGGCCGGCGGCGACGTCCTCGGCGATGGCGCGGGTGGCGTCGGCGATCTCGGCGCGCCCGCCGTAGTTGATGCACAGGTTGAGGACCAGCCCCGTGTTGTGGGCGGTGAGGCGCTCGGCCTCGCGCAGCTCGTGCAGCACGGACTTCCACAGGCGCGGGGTGCGCCCGACCCAGCGCACCTTGACGTTCCAGGAGTGGAGGATGTCGCGCTGGGCGCGCAGGACCTTGCGGGCGAAGCCCATGATGAAGCGGACCTCGCCGGGTGAGCGCCGCCAGTTCTCGGTGGAGAAGGCGTAGGCGCTCAGCTCGCTCACGCCGATCTCGACGGCGCCGGCGACGACGTCGAGCAGGTTGGCCTCCCCCACCCGGTGCCCCTCGGTGCGGGGCAGGCCGCGGGCGTTGGCCCAGCGCCCATTGCCGTCCATGACGACGGCGACGTGCTGGGGCAGGGTGGCCGGCGACAGCACCGGCGGGGTCAGGCCCGGGCGGTGCAGGGGCGGGGCCTCCTCGATCGTCATGTCCCGAGTCGCACCTGCGGCCGTATCTCTCGTACCGTCTGTCATGGTTATGCCCTTTCCACCAGTGCGAGGGAGCGCAGGCGCCGCTCCAGGTACCAGGTCGTGTAGGCCGAGACGAGGCCGGAGGCCTGCGAGCGCTCGCGCCGGCCGGAGGCGTCGGCCACGGCCCAGTCGCCGGAGAGCAGGGCGCCCAGGAGCACCATCGTGGCCGGCTCGACCTCGACGGCGCCGGCCGAGCGGCAGGACTCGCACACCGCACCGCCGACCTGCACGTGGAAGGCCCGGTGCGGTCCGGGCGCGCCGCACCGGGCGCAGTCGTAGCACGAGGGCGCCCAGCCGCCCAGGGCCAGGGCGCGCAGCAGGTAGGAGTCCAGGATGAGTCCGGGCGCGTGGCGCCGGTGCGACATGGCGGCCAGGGCCCCAGCCAGCAGCAGGTACTGCTGGGGGCTGGCCTCGGTGCCGAGGTCCCCGTCGTCGGCGCTGAGGCGCTCGGCGGTCTCCACCATGGTCGAGGCGCAGGTGAACATGGCGTAGTCGGCGCAGATGGGCCGGCCGAAGGGGTCGATGATCTCGGCCTGGGTGACGACGTCGAGGTTGCGCCCGGCGTGGAGCTGGACGTCGATCATGGAGAAGGGCTCCAGGCGCGCACCGAAGCGGGAGCCGGTGCGGCGCACGCCCTTGGCGACAGCGCGCACCTGCCCGTGGTGGCGGGTGAGCAGCACGATGATGCGGTCGGCCTCGCCCAGCTTGTAGGTGCGCAGGACGATCGCCTCGTCCCGGTACAGCCTGCTCATCACGGAGGCAGTCTCTCACGCCCCCTCAGCGCAGGGCGCGATTGAGGGCGGAGATGACGGCCTTGAAGGAGGAGGTCGTGATGGAGGGGTCGATGCCCACGCCCCACAGGATCTGGCCGTCGATCTCGCACTCGACGTAGCTGGCGGCCTTCGCGTCGCGGCCCTCGCTCAGGGCGTGCTCGACGTAGTCCAGGATCCGCACGCTCAGGCCCGTGCTCTCCAGAGCGGTGACGAAGGCGTCCAGGGGACCGTTGCCGGCGGCGGCCAGGTGCTTCTCCTGGCCGTCGTCGACGAGGGTGATGGTAAGGGTGGAGTCCTGGTCGTCGCCGGTGGAGGTCAGGGTGGCCCCCCGCAGCTCGAAGCGGCCCCAACGGCTGAGCTCGACCTCGGGGGCGGCCGCGGCCGGCAGGTACTCGTCGGCGAAGATCGACCACAGGCGGGCGCCGTCGACCTCGCCGC